>Ga0126362_10000134_pt1 | contig 71275 bp, 60 predicted proteins | sample ANMtaG_FD_126269 | JGI IMG/M metagenome (GOLD analysis project Ga0126362, IMG submission 126269) | Continental margin sediment microbial communities from North Pacific Ocean - ANME2c_DSS_Sorted | ecosystem: Environmental > Aquatic > Marine > Continental margin > Sediment | place: Pacific Ocean... | reverse complement strand
TGGTTGGCGGTCTCGGGCAACAGCGTCAGGTAAGGGGCGACCAGCGCCCATTCTTCATCGCTGACATCGGAGGGGTAGGCACGGCGGGACTGCATCGCCGCCAAATTGGTGCCCTCGTAGGTCCGTAACACCCTCTAGCCCAGCCGCGTGTGCTGGGCTGATTGCTGTATTCTTCTCGTGGATCTGCGAATTTTTCAGGCAGCAACATCCTCGTGTGCTTGTATTGTCAGGTTTTGTGTAAGCTTCTTCTGTGATCGTGTTGCTGCCAAAATCGGCAACCTCCCCGCGACGGGGGCACGCGGCGCAATCGTGCGCAAACAGGAGGAAGCGCTCGTGTCTCGTCTCGTTAGGGGCGCGAACCGTCTCGCCAGCGGCTCGAATGGGCGCACGGCCGGCGGAGTTGCCGACGCCCTCCTGCAGGGCCTCTGCCGTACCACAGCCAAGCTGTTCGGCGTGCCGATCGCGCTCGTTCGGGTGCTCGAGCCCGCGCGTTTTGGCTTCGCAGCGACGACGGACGGTACCGTAGTCGCCTTCGGTTGGCCAGGCCTGGTCTGGGACTGTGGCCTTCCCGGCTGGAACAGCGATGCACTCGTCATCGGGGATACGCACCTGGATGAGCGCTTGGCGGACGCCATTCGCCAAGGCGGCTTCGTGTTGCACTACCAGCCGATCGTCAATCTCGCGAGCGGCGAGGTCGGGGGGGTCGAGGCCCTGCTGCGCTGGCAACATCCGACGCGCGGGACGATCTCGCCGGCCGAATTCATCCCCGTGGCGGAAGAGACGGGCTTGATCGTCGCCATAGGCGAGTGGGCGCTGCAGGAAGCCTGCCGCGAGGCCGCCGCTTGGCCTAGCGCCTTGCGCGTCGCCGTCAATGTCTCGGCCGTACAGTTCCAGCGGCCGGGTCTGGAACAGAGCGTTGTTCGAGCGCTCGCCGCGTCCGATCTCCCTGCGGAGCGGCTGGAACTGGAGATCACCGAAACCGTCCTGATGCAGGATGTTGAGGCGGCGGGCGTCTGCCTTCACAGGCTTCGATCCCTCGGCGTGCGCATCGCTCTGGACGACTTCGGCACTGGTCACTCGTCCTTGAGCTACCTGCGCCGCTTCCCCTTCGACAAGATCAAGATCGATCGCTCCTTCATCAAGGAGATCGCCGATCCCGACACGGCGAGCATCGTCCGTGCGATCGTCGGCATCGGCGAGCGATTGGGTACCTCGATCACAGCTGAAGGTGTCGAGACGCGGGAACAGCTCGCCTGCGTCCAGCATGAAGGCTGCACCGAGGTCCAGGGCTTCTTCTACAGCAGGCCCATTCCAGCCGCCTCCGCGCTGACCTTCGTTCAGAGCCATCTGTCAGCCGCGCTTGCCTCCGATGATGGCGGAGCCTCCGCCGCGGCAGTCCTGCGCCGACGGCGCCACGGCGCACAAGGCAGAGCTGCATGGGCGCACGGCCGATCTGAGTCAAAATGTCGATCGTAGCATAGTGTATTAACTGTTGTCGCAGAGGATCGCCGCAAGATTTACTGGAGTCAAGAAGATGTTTTGGCGTCGTTCTTCAAGTGACGAGCTTCTGGATGTGCTGGGTCGATACGCGGGCATCGGTCTTTGGGACGCCGTTCTTCACGACGGCGATCCGATGCATCCGAAGAGCCGGTGGACTTGGTCCGAGGAGTTCCGCCGCCTCGTCGGGTATACATCGAAAACGGATTTTCCGGACGTGGTGCAGTCCTGGTCTGATCGACTGCACCCCGAGGACGCAGGCAGGGTGTTCGAGGCCTTCGGGGGGGCGCTCGCTAACGTCGAGGACAAGGGGACCTACGACGTCAACTACCGTCTCAAACTCCGTGACGGCGAGTACCGCTGGTTCCGCGCCACCGGCGGTGTCGTTCACGATGCATCCGGCAGAGCTATCAGGGCGTGCGGCTCATTGGTCGATATCCATTCCGGCATCGAAGCAGCAGCCACGAGCGCGGCGCGGGCGACGCAGATCGATCGGTTGGTCGCCGCGTTCGACCGCGACGCGTCAGGCGTACTCGCCGCCCTATCCGCCGCCGCACGTTCGATGGAGACGACGGCTCGCGCCATGACGAGGGTGGCCGATCGCACGAATCGACGTTCGACCGAAGTGGCCAGTGCCGCCGAGCAGACCTCGGCCAATGTCGAAACCGTCGCCGCGGCGACGGAAGAGCTGAGCGCGAGCGTCACTGACCTCTCCGGCCGAGCTTCGCGATCCGCAGAGTTGGCGCGAGCAGCCGCGGAAAAAGCCGGCCGGACCGACGCCCAGGTCCAGATCCTCTCGAAGGCCGCCGACAAGATCGGTGCCGTCGTCGGAATGATCAATGCCTTGGCGAGTCAGACGAACCTTCTCGCCCTGAACGCCACGATCGAGGCGGCGCGTGCCGGCGAGGCCGGCAGAGGCTTTGCCGTCGTCGCCGCGGAAGTCAAAGAACTCGCGGCCCAGACGACGCGGGCTACTGAAGACATCACGACACAGGTCGCCGAAATCCGGCAAGCGACCCACTCCACCGTGGGTGCGATCGGCGAGATCGGTGAAGCTATCACGACCCTGAGCGACATGGCTCTGAGCATCATGGCGGCGATGCAGGAACAGGGAGCAGCAACGGGCGAGATTGCGCGCAGCGTGTGCGAAGCGGCGGATGGCTCGAAGACGGTAACGCAGAACATCTTCGATGTGCGACGCGGTGCCGACGAGACGGAACGAGCAGCGGACGATGTCCTAGGCTCGTCCCAAGGGGTATTGCAGCGCTCGGACGAACTGAGTGCGGCGATCTCGAGGTTCCTGGAAGCCGTCAAAGCCGCTTGATGGAGGCTAGACGCGTCCGAGCAGGCGGCCTCACTCGGCCGCCTGAAGCGCCGGCGCGCGGCCCACCCGCTCCAGCGCCTCGGGGCGCGGGCCGCCGGTCGCCCAGTCGAGGAGCTCGACCGTGTGCAGGATCGGGATCGCGGTACCTTTCCCGATCTGGGTGGCGCAGCCGATATTGCCGGTGGCGATGAGGTCCGGGCGCATGCGCTCGATATTGGCGACCTTGCGGGCGCGCAGGCGGCCGGCGATCTCGGGCTGGAGGATGTTGTAGGTGCCGGCCGAGCCGCAGCAGATATGGCCCTCGGGCACGTCCTTCACGGTGAAGCCCGCCCGCTTCAGGAGCGCCTTCGGCTCGGTGCGGATGCCCTGGCCGTGCTGCATCGAGCAGGCGGAGTGGTAGGCGACCACGAGGTCGGTCTCGACCACCGGCTCCATCAGGCCGAGCGCCGCCACGTACTCGGTGACGTCCTTGGCGAGCGCGGAGACCCGGGCCGCCTTCTCGGCATAGGCCGGATCGTCCCGGAACATGAAGCCGTAATCCTTGATCGTGGTGCCGCAGCCCGAGGCCGTCACCAAGATCGCGTCGAGCCCGCCCCGCTCAAGAGCGGGCGACCGTGCGAATCAGCATCTGCGGTCGTGCCTTCCGCCACTGACCTGCTCGCGACTGAGCAGAAAGATATCGTGCGGACTGTCGCATTGTGCAACAGTGTCGCAATCTGCAACGTGAGAATTGAAGCATTTCCGATCGAAATCTGCGGAGATGCCGGATCAGTCCCGGCTTACAACCTGCATTTTCCTGCAGAAGTTCCTTTTGCAGTTGACTTGGCACGGTCCATGCGTACGTTTGACATAGAACAATGATGACAAGCCTGAGACGGCGGTCACGACAAGAACGAGGGAGGATACTGCCTTGGGCGCCTAAACGCTGCGGGTTCCAGCAAGATTGCAATTCATGCATTGCCGGTACCGCAGGTCCGTAACAAGCTCCAGCAGTTATCCCAGACCTTTGCCGATAGCTGAGACCGGGCGCGCAAGCGGCCGACGACTCCCCGCGTTTGGCGGCACGATGTGCTGAGACCAGAACGGTTTTTCACATCGACTATCGCAAGACTCAAGGATACAGCGATGTCTGGAACCCTAACACTTAATAAGATCACCGCACAGAAAGGCATTTCCGTCGGAGAGGCGGCCAAGAAGATCGCCGACCTCGGTTGGAACCCCTCCTATGTTCAGGAGGCCATGACCTTTCCAACGGACTACAAAATCACCAAGGCTCCCAAGGACCCGATGAAGCAGGTTCTGCGGTCCTACTTCCCCATGCAGGAGGAGAAGGACAACCGGGTCTACGGTGCGCTGGATGCAGCTCTCCGCGGCGACATGTTCCGCAATGTCGAGCCGCGCTGGGTCGAGTGGATGAAGCTGTTCCTGGCCATCATCCCATTTCCTGAGATCTCCGCCGCTCGCTCGATGGCGATGGTGGGGCGGCTGGCGCCGGGCGAAGACCTGCGTACCGGATTCACCATGCAGATGGTGGACGAGTTCCGGCACTCGACGATCCAGATGAATCTCAAGAAGTGGTACATGGAGAACTACATCGACCCGGCCGGGTTCGATATCACCGAAGAGGCCTTCGGCAAGTGCTACGCGACGACGATCGGACGTCAGTTCGGCGAGGGCTTCATCACTGGCGACGCTATCACCTCTGCTAACGTCTACCTGACAGTCGTGGCCGAGACAGCCTTCACCAACACGCTCTTCGTGGCTATGCCGTCCGAGGCCGCACGCAACGGCGACTACGCTCTCCCGACCGTATTCCTCTCGGTCCAGTCCGACGAAAGCCGACACGTCGGCAACGGCCACTCGATGCTGATGTCGATCCTGAAGGAGCCGGAGAACCACGTCCTGCTCGAGCGCGACATGCGCTATGCGTTCTGGCAAAACCACGCCATCGTCGACGCCGCGATCGGCACGTTCATCGAGTACGGCACCACGAACCGCGACAAGGACAAGGAGTCCTATGCGGAGATGTGGCACCGCTGGATCTTCGAAGACTACTACCGCACCTACATGCTCCCGCTGGAGAAGTACGGCATCAAGATCCACCACGACGACGTTCAAACCGCTTGGAAGCGCATCACTGAGAAGCATTACGTTCACAAGATCGCACAGTTCTTCTCCGTTGGGTGGCCTGTGAACTTCTGGCGTATCGAAGCCCAAACCGAAAAGGATTTCGAGTGGTTTGAGCACAAGTATCCCGGTTGGTACGGTCAGTTCGGAGAGTACTGGAAGTGGTACGGCAAGCTGAGTCGGCCGGGGCAGAAGGTCGTCACCTTCAATGAGGATGTCGGGTACGTCTATCCGCATCGGTGTTGGAGTTCGCTGGTGCCGTGCGTCGTCCGCGAAGACATCGTCACCGATGAGATCGACGGTCAGCTGCATACCTTCGCACACGAGATCGATCGTTGGACCGCGGTCGAAGCCTTCGCCAGCGAGTACCAGGGGCGTCCGACCCCGGCGATGGGACGATTCAGCGGCCGGCGCGAATGGGAGAGCGTCTACCACAATTGGGATTTGGCCGACGCCATCAAGGACCTCGGGTTCGTCCGCACCGACGGTAAGACCCTCGTTCCCCAGCCGCACCTGCGCTTCGATAATAAGGATATGTGGACGCTCGACGACGTGCGCGGACATACCCTGAAGAGCCCGCTGATCACCCTGCGCGAGATGTCGCCCGACGCCCGTGAGGCGCATCTGGCCGAGTATCGCAAGGGCTTCACGATCAATCCCTGCAACTGATGTCGGACGGCTGGCCGGGTATTCCCGGCCAGCCGGTCAGAAAAGACCAGGCCGACACAGGAGGAATGCGCTCCCATGAGCGAGGTTTATACAGTCAAACTCAACCCCGTGGGGGTCGAATTCGAGGTCGAGGAGGACGAAACTGTTCTCGACGCGGCCTTCCGGCAAGGCATTGCTCTTCCTCACGGCTGCAAGGAGGGGCGGTGCGCAGCCTGCAAGTGCATCGTCACTGAGGGCGAAGTCGAGATGCTGTCCTACTCGACTTTCGCGCTGAACGAGATGGAACGCGACCAGAACCATGTTCTTCTCTGCCGCAGTCTCGTTTCAAGTGACATCGAGGTCGATCTCCTCAACTACGACGAAGAGCTGCTCTCAAAATCAATCCCGGTGCGGAGCTATCAAGCCCGTGTCAGCCGGGTCTCGGAGCTGACGCACGACATCCGTCTGCTGGAAATCGAGCTCGATCAACCTCTGAAGTTCTGGGCGGGTCAGTATGTCGACATCACGCTTCCGGGAGCAGAGGAGATTACGCGTTCGTTTTCCATGGCAAATCCGCCGAGCGAAACGCAGAAACTCTCCTTCATCATCAAAAAGTATCCCAACGGTCGATTCTCATCCCGACTCGACGGAGGGCTTGAGGTTGGATCTACCGTCGGAGTCAAAGGACCATACGGAACCTGTTTCAGGCGAGAAAACAAAGGAGGAGCCCTAGTCCTTGTCGGCGGCGGCTCGGGAATGTCTCCCCTTTGGTCGATCCTGCACGACCACGTTGCCAGCGGTGAAAGTCGCCCGGTGCACTTCTTCTACGGAGCCCGGACACGAAACGATCTGTTTTATCTCGACCTGTTCGCGGAGGTTGCTCGGAAAAACCCGCAGTTCACTTTCATACCGGTCCTGTCGCACGCACTCGACGACGTGGAATGGAACGGCGAGCGCGGGTTCGTCCACGAGGTCGTCGACGCGCATCTGCGCCGGCTCGGCTTCGGCGAGGACCTCGACGTGTATGCTTGCGGCCCGGAACCGATGATCGAGGCCCTCACCCCGGTCCTACAGATGAACGACGTGTCATCGGATCGGATCTTCTTCGACAAGTTCACACCGGCGCGGTCGTAACCGAGCCAAAGAAAGCTGCCGAGAGCGGCACGTTAGCACTGGGAGGACTACGATGACGTTGGAAGTCGCCACTGTAAAATCGGGCGCGGCAGGCGCCGCGATCTTCGCGGACTCGGATAGCCGCAAGTATCGTTACTTTGAGCCCAAGGGTAAGCGCGCAACGCATTACGAGGACGTCACCGTAGACGTTCAGCCTGATCCGGAGCGCTATCTTCTTCAAAACTGGATCATCTCGTTCGCGGATGGCAAAGGCGCCTACTCGAAGGAAAATACCGCGGCGCTCAGCTCCAACTGGCATGCTTACCGTGCCCCCGATCAGGAGTGGGAGCGCACGCATTACCAGCGCCAATCCAAGATCGAGGCAATGGTACAATCGGTGATCGCGAACGGACGTAAGGCGGGAGCGCCGGCAGGGTTCGACAAGGCTTGGGTCAAGATCCTGCAGAACCATCTCGGTGCGTGGAAACACGCGGAATTTGGTCTGGGCACTGCGCTGATGCAGGCACAGCGCTATGGCTACACCCAGATGATCAACAACGCGACGCTCACGAACTCCTCTTACAAGCTTCGCCTCGCTCAAGACATCACGCTCTACCTCGCTGAGATCGGGATGGACATCTCTGGGTTCGACGACGAGGCGGGCAAGCGGCACTGGTTGGAGGACGGAACCTGGCAGGGTACCCGTGAGGCGGTTGAGGCCATCATGGGCGCGACCGACTATCTCGAACAGTATTTCGCGATCAACATCGTCTTCGAGCCGCTCGTCGGAGAGCTCTTCCGCAGTGGCTTCCTGATGCAGGTCGCCTCTTCGAACGGAGACTTCATCACGCCGCCTGTGATCTCCGCGGCCGAAGCCGACTACGAGCGCAACCTCGCCAACGCGATCGACCTGTTCCACGTACTTGTCACCGACTCGGTGCATGCCGAACACAACAAGGCTCTGTTCCGGAGCTGGACCGACCGGCACGTCACCCTCGCCCGGAAGGCCGCCACGGATCTGCAGCCGATCTGGTCGCAGCCTCACTCCAAGCCCGCCCAGTTCGCCGATGCGAAGGCGCAGTCGACCGAACGTGTCACCAAGATCCTCGGCGAGCTCGGTCTCGACCTTCCTCAGGAGTAATCGGCATGTCCGTCAACGCGCGCAATGCAACAAACCAGAACATCTTCCAGAAAATGGGGGATCTCGCCCTCGAGCAGACGATCTCCCATCAGTGCGGCGTAACCATGAACGACAGCGTGGAAGCGCGTGCGATCGCCGAATTCATGGGACAGAAGCCGGGCGTCACCATCACCCACCAGCCCGCGCTGATCCGCATCGATGGAAACGGTGAGCTCGTCTTCAAAATGGACGAGATCAGCGAAATCCTTGGCAAGGAGATGACCGCAGAGATCTTTGAGGTCAACACATCGACGCACTACGGCAGGATGATCCGCATCGACGATAATACCGTGACGTTGTTCGGCGATATGGACGCTGCTCTGCAGTACATCGAGTAAGGAACACCGCTGGACATCTCAGCCGGCCGCCCATGGGGGGCCGGCGCATCCCGCCCAAAACTTCGGACGCTCGCGGGACCGGTTGGGGATCTCGAGTCGCCGCTCGGCCGCCCCTTCTGAATCAAAGACATTACCGGGGAAGAGACACAAATGCCCAAAGTCCTCCTGCACGACATCGAGGCGCGCCGGGCGCTGGCCCGCGGAGTGGGGAAGCTTGCCGTTGCCGTCGAGTCGACGCTCGGCCCGAAGGGAATGAACGCGATGATCGACCGTCCCATTGGGACGCCGATCGTCTCGCGCGACGGCGTGACGATCGCCTCTGAGATCGAGTTGCCGGATCGGTTCGAGAACATGGGGGCTCAGGTCGTCCGGGAAGTCTCGATGCAGACCAATGAGGTCGCCGGCGACGGAACGACAACGGCGATGGTCTTGGCGAACGGCCTGATCCAGGGCGGCGTTGGGGCGCTGGAGCGGGGTGCCGGAGCGGTCGACCTCTGCAAAGGGATCCATCAAGCCGTGGAGGTGGTGGTCGAAGAGCTGCGACGGTCCGCGCTGCCGGTCCAGGACGGGAAGATGCTGCGCGCCGTCGCTACGATCGCCGCGACGGATTCAAAACTCGGTGGTCTCGTCGCCGAGGCGATCGAGCGGGTCGGCAGTACGGGGATCGTCACCTCGGAGTACGGCCTCACGACGCAGACGACGCTGGAGGTCAGCGAGGGCCTGACCTTCGATCGCGGCTACGTCTCCCATCACATGGTGACCGACGTCGAGCGGATGGAGGTGATCCTCGAGAACCCACTCATCCTCCTCACCGACCTGAAGATCAGGACTCCTGAGGAGCTCGCTGGAATCCGCCAGGTGGCTGCTCATGCCGGTCGGCCCCTCGTCATCGTGGCAGAAGAGATCTCGCCGGAGGTCCTCGTCACGCTACTCGGGGACGGCCATCGCGGTAAGGTTCTCGTCGTGCATCCCCCGGATTACGGACACTGGCGCAAGGCGATGATGGATGATCTCGCCATCGTGGTAGGCGGCAAGGTCATCGCACGCGACCTCGGCGGGCGGCTGGAGGACACAGGGCTCTCGGACCTCGGCACGGCGAGCCGCGTGCGGGCGAGCGCCCGGGAGACGACTATCGTGCGCGGCGGCGGCGACCTGGCCGCGATCGCAGCCCGACTGGCGCAGGTGACGAAGCAGTACGAATTGGCGCCCCCCAACATCGAGCAGGACAAGCTCAAGGAACGTTTGTCCAAGCTCTCCGGGGGCACGGCCGTCCTGATGGTCGGAGGCGCGACGCCCGTCGAGCAGAAGCGGACGATGCAGCTGATCGACGATGCCGTCAGTGCGACGCGCGCGGCAGCCGAAGAGGGTGTAGTTCCCGGCGGCGGCACGGCGCTCGCGCAGTGCGCACCGGTGTTGGAGCGATCCCTCGGCAACATCGACGGCGACCTCGGGCGGGGCATCAGCCTCGTCAGGGATGTCTTGACCCGGCCGGCGGCGTTCATCGCACGCAATGCCGGCTACGAGCCGGGGCGCATCATCGCGGATCTCGCGGCGGCGCGACGCGGTACCGGCTTCGATGCTGCCACTGGCGCCTTCACGGATATGGTCGAGGCGGCCATCGTGGATCCGGTACGCGTCACCTACACCGCACTGCGCAATGCAGCTTCCGTCGCGACGCTGGTGCTGACGACCGACACGCTCGTGGCTGACGTCGCGGAGCATATCGACCCGACAGCCGGACCCGCTCTCGGCGGCGGTGCTGAGAACTTGGGACGGGCCTAAGATCCGCAATCCGACCGTACGGACGGCCGCTTGTTACAGCGGCCGTCCGGCATAACCGGTCGAGCCAACCGATGCCTTGTCGTAGTCGAGCAATGCTTTGTAATCGGCCGAAGAAATGGGCGAAAAGTCCAGCTCGAGCCACTGCGGTGGCGGGAGGTAATCATGGTGCATATTCTTTCACGGCAGGATGGCCCGCGAAAAGAGGATGCCAAGATCGAACGGATCCTCCACGAGAATCGTGGAACAATCGACCGGATCAAGCAGGCCATCACGGGCGGCGCTGTCCGACCGCCCGCGATCGAAGTTCCCCGGCCGGAGGTCACGCAGGCCTTCGGGTATCGGCGGCCCGCTGGGGAGAGGACCGTCACACCCTATGTTCGGTTGAGTCCGAATGGTCGCGTGGTGATCGCGGACTTCGAAACCGGCCGGCAACTGCATCATCTGGGGGACCTGCGCGGCTCTCGGCAGGCCCTGCGCTTCGTCCTGGCATCGAAGGAGAACGGCTATTTTGCCCCGCTCGATGCCTCCGTCGCCGAGCCGTTGGCGCCCTTGGATGGAATGGTCGTCCCGGACGCGGATACGGAAGACCGCTTGAAGAGGGAGATCGCTGCGCGCCTCGATATCGAGGGCTGACATGTCCGTGTCCCAACACGCCTCGTACGCCTCGGCCGGGAGGCCTCTGCACCCAGTCGAGCATCATTCGAGCGACGGCAGCGCCTCGAAGTGATGGCGAAGCACGCATGACCAAGCTTCCACTCAAACCGCTGGGCGGGATCGGCGCCGGATCGGAGTCGCCGGGCAGCCAGGACATTGCCGGCGAGCGCGTCGACGTCGACATCGAGATCCTGCACGGCCGCGACTACGACGAGAAGCGGATCATGAAGGCCTGGGAGCACTTCCTGGTCTCGGGCCGGGTCGACGGCGAGCATGCCCTGGTTCGGCCTGCAATCCGGCATTCTTGGGAGCGGAGCGCCACCCTGGGTGTCGATGCCCACGGGCAGGGCAGTCCCCGCTCGACCTCGGATGACGCCTTGGATCGGCTCCGCCGCGAGAATGAGGATCTCCTGGTGTCAGCTCGGGCCGCCTTTCAGCGAATCACCGAGATCATCGGCGAGACCGGTACAATGGCGGTTGTGACCGATGCGCAGGGAGTCATTCTCGACGTCGGCGGAAATCGACGGACCATCGAGCGCGCGCACGACATCAGATTGGAGGCCGGGGCTGCCTGGGGCGAATCACTCGCTGGCACCAATGGCATCGGTACTGCGCTGTCGACAGGCCGCCCGGTTCACGTCCACGCCGCAGAGCATTTCTGTGAAGGTGTCAAAGCTTGGGCGTGCGTCGGGGTTCCGATCCGTGATCCTCTCGACGGGAGCGTCATCGGTCTGGTCGATCTGTCCGGACCTCAGGCACTCTTCCACCGCTACAATCTGGCGCTGGTCATGCTCTCGGCCGGGCAGATTCAGCAAACACTGATCGAGCGCGCGAACATCGAGCGGATTGCTCTCCTGGAAGCCTCCCTCGACCGAGTCCGGAACACCGGATCGTCGGACGGCATGGTTCTCCTGGACCGGTTCGGGCGTGTTCTGCATTTCGACGATGTGGCGCGCCGACGTTGGCCGGCACTCGGCGCAAACGCCAACCTTCGAATCGGTGAGCGGCTCGCTGCGTCGGGACCCGGTGTCGCGACCGATCTCGGCTTCAACCTCCCTGAGATGCTGAGCGGTCACAACCTTGAGCCACTCGTGAGCGGCGGGACCGTGAAAGGTGCGATGCTGGTCCTCGGCGCCAAGTCGCGCCCGACCTTCGTGGCGCGCGCCACGGAGACGCCGCTCGTCGCCGCTGCCAAAGCACGGATCATTGGCTTCAGCGAGCCGCTCCTTCAGGCCGTCGAGCGTGTCGTTCGGGCCGCTCGCGGACGCACGGCCATCCTGCTCGAAGGCGAGACCGGTGTTGGCAAGGAACTCTTTGCTCGGCTCGCTCACGCGGTGGGCGCAACCACGGGCAACGAACCCTTCGTCGCCCTTAACTGTGGTGCTGTCTCGAAGGATCTGCTCGGGGGCGAGCTGTTCGGACACGCGCCCGGAGCCTTCACGGGGGCAACCCGCGAAGGACGTGCCGGACGTTTCGAACATGCCAACGGCGGCACACTCAGCCTCGACGAGATCGGCGAGATGCCGCTCGACCTTCAACCCTACCTTCTGCGCGCTCTGGAGGAGCGCGCCGTCACACGGCTCGGCGAGAGCAAGCCGCGGCCTATCGATGTCAGGCTCGTGGCGTCGACCAACCGCAACCTGAAGCAGGAGGTGGAGCAGGGACGCTTCAGGCGAGATCTCTATTACCGCATCAGCGTCGTACGGATCACAATCCCGCCGCTGCGTGAACGCGTCGACGATATCGCGATGCTAATCGACCACTACAACCGGGAGCTCTCGCTCCGGCACGGATGCCCCCCGCTCCGCTTCGATCCAGACGTCTATGCATTCCTGCAGCGGTACGCCTGGCCCGGTAACGTGCGAGAGTTGCGCAATCTCGTCGAAGGATTGGTGCTTCTGTCGAGCGGTGAGCCTGTCGGCTTCGCCGACCTGCCCGATGAGATGCGCGACGACACTGCGACGGGCGGGAACCTTCCGTCGGGACTTCCACAGCGCGAGGAAAACCCGCTCGCATCCGATCGCCTGGAAGACGCCAAACGGCGCGCTATCGAGCAGGCCATCGCCGATGCGAACGGAAACGTCTCCGTCGCGGCCAGCCGTCTGGGTGTCGCACGGAGCACGATCTACCGCCGAATTCAGCATCTCAAGGGCAGGCGGCGCTCATGAGCTTGCATCCACACCCGCAGGCCGCTTCTGCCGCGGACGTCGCCTCGCGAATCCTCGCTGCCGCGGATCGCGACGTGACGTTCGTCCTCAAGATCATCGGCGAAAGTCAAGAGACGCTCCTCGAGCACTTCCGAAGCTTCATAGAGGACGCGCTCAACGCGTGCGGCGTAGGCTACGGTGATCATCCCCTCCTTCGGCCATTCGTCGAGACGCACGCGCGCGAACTCGCTGAATTCGTTCACAACGGCATCGCTCTTCGGCATCGGTTCGGGTTGGCCGGCTTCGAAACCGTCGGCGTCACACCCCGCGATCTCCTGCGCATGGATCTCTGGGACGACCTGCGCTCCCTCGTTGAAGATGCGGAAGCGCATTTCGCCGGTGCACCCCAAGGTCTACCGGCCATCCTCGCCGAGGTCACAGCCTTCCAGGAAGCTCAACGGAAGGATGACCCCGATGCCTGAGAGAGTTTCGGTCGGTCTCGGGTTGGAGCGGCAGGAGCAGACTAAATCCTGGGTGCCGGCCCGCGGTGAACTGATCCAAACGCGCGGTGTCCGGAGGCGGCCCATGCCGCTCTTCGATTCCGCTGGGCTGTCGAACTGGGCCGTAACCCACTGTCGAGACGAGCCGCGCCGCCCTCACGTACGCATCCGCCAATCTGGCCCGGTTCAGGGCGTTTGGGCTGGCCAACACGACATGCGGGAGTTCCCCGATCCAGTGAGGCGGGAAGAGGACCCTCCGCAAGCCAGCATCAGCGGTCTTGCGCGCTGGCGCCGCATCGCCCTTCGACAACCGTTTCAGCAACGCTGCACGAGAGGACCGCACGCCATGGCCGAGTCGGCGCGGACGTTGAACGATCTCCTGCGAGCACGGTTCGAACTCTGCGGCCGGATTTCCGCTGCGAATGCCCGGAAAATGAGCTGCCAACAGAGGACGTTCGGGGCTCAGATCGAGGCGCTTGCCACACGAAGCTCTTCACTCGGCAGCACAGACGAGGCGCAGCCACCCACGCACGACGACGGATTGGGTGCCGAAATCTTCGCTCTCGAGACCGAAGTAGAAGCGCTGGAAAGCGAACTTTCGGACCTCGACCAGCAGATCACCGCGGCGCGAATGGTCTGATCGAGGATGCCTCAATAGGGTCCCTGTCGCAATGAACGCAATGCATTTGATTGATCTGCTTGGGCGTCGCTGGAGCTTGGGAGCGCCCGTCACCCAGATCGCCTTCGACGCAACCGAAGCGGCGGTCGGTTTCGCGCTCGCTGACGGCCGCCTAGCGATCGCTCCTGTGGCGGACCCGGAATCGGCTATCGATCGCTACCATGTCGCAGGTGATACCGGCCGCGCGACGATCACACCGCGCCGCAAGGGTGCGCCCCCGCTCGTCGTTGTGGCGACGCAGGAGAAACCGACCCAGATAGCCGGGTTCGGAACGACCGGCTTTCTGACCGGCAGCAACGATGGCGCGCTCGCCGCCGTCGGGCCGGACGGGACGACGACGCACCTGGCAAGGCTGGGGCGCACGATCCATGCGCTCGCGCCGATCGGGAATGGCAGGGTCCTGATCGCGGTCGGTGATGGGCTGATGACCGCCGTTCCCGGAGACGCAAGCCCCCATCCTGTGCTCGAAAACAACCAGGTGCTCGCGCCATTTGCCGTCGCTCCTAGTGGGGATTGGCTGGCCCATAGGGGAGCCGGTCTGACGCTCCGCCGGATGACCGACGAACGCAACGCTGCGTTGGTTCTGGATGCTTTCGACCCGCGAGAACTGGCGTGGAGTCCGGACGGGCGCTGGCTCGCGGCGGCCCTCACGACGGGCGGGATCGCGCTCCTGCGCTTCGAGAACGGCCAGGTTTGCCGAACTGTCCGCCTCCCGGATTACCCCGCTCCGGTGCACACCCTCGGCTGGGACGCAACTTCTCGCCTCCTCACCACGAGCGGTGCCTACCGCATCGTCGTGTGGCCCGTGGATCAGTTCGACGTCGATGGCGCGGAGCCCCGAAGCCTTCCGACCGGACGCGCCGGTCTCGCAACGGTGGACGCCGTCTCGGTCCATCCCCGGCGCGCGCTCGTCGCGGCGGCCTACGAGAACGGGATGGTCGTGGTGGCGCCGTTCGGAGACCGGAACGAACTCGTCGTCCGTTCCCCTTGTGGAGATCCCATCGCCGGCATGACCTGGTCAGGAGACGGGGAATGTCTCGCCTTCGGAACCCGGGCCGGCGAGGCCAGCATCGTCACGTTCCCGCCACAGCTGTTCAAATAAAGCGCTGCGGCACGAGGAGAATTGTATGTCAAATTCTGAAACAAAGCAGCCCGAGCTCGAGAGTAAGGATGCATTCTTCCGCGAGCTCGCAGAGCTGTCCGAGCGCATGATTGCGGCTCACGGAAAAGAGTTTTCGATGGGGGCGCTCGTGCTCGCCGCACGGTTCATTGCAGAGAGCAAGCCTTTCTCGAAAACGCCCCCGGAATTGCAGCGAGGATGAATGAAACAAAGTCTCATTTTGCTACATAATAGTCATTGACTCTAAAAAATTTCGCTGCTTCACTATCTTTCGCGCCATGAATTTTGATTGTTGCTCATCATTGCGATGTTTGAGCGGCATAAATCTTGGTAAATGGTTAGTTGTGTCTTTGTCCGGTCGCCAATCACTTGCGCTCGGAGCTGGAGTCCACAGGCAATGCCCGACAATCCGTATTTGACCACCCGCCAGGGCCACCCGGTCCGTGACAACCAGAGCACGCGCACGGTCGGCGAGCGGGGCCCGGCGACCCTCGAGAACTACCAGTTCATCGAGAAGATCACGCATTTCGATCGCGAGCGCATCCCGGAGCGGGTGGTGCACGCCCGCGGCGCCGGCGCCCACGGTTGGTTCGAGGCCTACGGCAAGATCGGCGACGAGCCGGCCTCGAAGTACACCCGCGCCCGCGTGCTGAACGAGACCGGCGTGAAGACGCCGATGTTCGTGCGCTTCTCCACGGTGGCGGGCGCCAAGGAGAGCCCCGAGACCGAGCGCGACCCGCGCGGGTTCGCCGTCAAGTTCAAGACCGTCGAGGGCAACTGGGACCTCGTGGGCAACAACCTGAAGGTGTTCTTCATCCGCGACGCGATCAAGTTCCCCGACATGATCCACGCGTTCAAGCCGGACCCGGTGACGAACCGCCAGGAGGCGTGGCGCTTCTTCGACTTCGTGGCCCAGCACCCCGAGTCGATCCACATGGTGACGCATCTGAAGTCGCCCTGGGGCATCCCGGCCAACTACCGCGAGATGGAGGGCTCGGGCGTCAACACCTACAAGCTCGTCAACGCCGAGGGCGTGGCGCACCTGTGCAAGTTCCACTGGATCCCGAAGCAGGGTGTGCGCAACCTGACCTCGGCCCAGGCCGCCGAGATCCAGGCCAAGGATGTCGGTCACGCCACGCGCGACCTCTACGACAACATCCAGGCCGGAAACTTCCCGGAGTGGGAGTTCGCCGTGCAGATCATGCCGGACGGCCCGAACGACCACCTCTCGTTCGACCCGCTCGACGACACGAAGCTGTGGCCGGTCGACCAGTTCCCGCTGCTGCCCTGCGGCCGCATGGTGCTCGACCGCGTGCCCGACAACTTCTTCGCGGAGGTCGAGCAGTCGGCCTTCGGCACCGGCGTGCTCGTCGACGGCATCGACTTCTCGGACGACAAGATGCTGCAGGGGCGCACGCTGTCCTACTCGGACACGCAGCGCTACCGCGTCGGCGCCAACTACCTGCAGCTGCCGATCAACGCGCCCCAGCCCGGCGTGAAGGTCTACTCGAACCAGCGCGACGGCCAGATGACCTACGGCGTCGACGGCACCGGGCCGAACCGGCACATCAACTACGAGCCCTCGACGCTCGCCGAGGGCCTGCGCGAGGCGCCGAAGCCGGCGCGTGACTACCACCAGCCGGTGAGCGGCAATCTCGGCCGCTACCAGACCTCGCGCACCGAGGACGACTACACCCAGGCCGGCGTGCGCTACCGCTCCTTCGAGGACTGGGAGCGCGAGGACCTGATCGCCAACCTCGTGGCCGACATGAAGCAGTGCCCGGAAGCGATCCAGCTCCGGATGGTCTGGCACTTCTGGCACGCGGACGAGGATTACGGCCGCCGCGTCGCCGAGGGCGCGGGCATCGACCTGGAGAAGGCCAAAGCTCTGCCGCCGCTGCCGGGCCGGGCCGCGCCGGGCAAGCGTCTTCAGTCCGAAATTTCCACAGACGCGGAGAGCGCGCGGGACCATGGCCGAGAGGCACAAGCGGCACCGAGAGCGTTCTCTGACAGGTCGACCGAAGCAGCCTGAGCGACCGCGTGCTGTTGGTCATCCCTCGCGCCTCCGTGCGTAGATCTCGAGCCGGATCTTGCCCTGGCGGCCGGCCACAGATTGGGGGTGAACTCCGAACCTGGATCGGCGGGTAGCCTGCGACGACGAAAGAAAATTCTGAGGAGTGGTAAGTGTAGCGAGTGCGATGGCGTCCCGGCCGGAAATCAGATGAAACAACATTTTATGATTGCGGGACCGGATGGAAACGCCAGCTGGATGCCTCGAATCTCGGTCGAGAGGCTCGGCTAGACTGTTCGAGATCAAGGTCGAAGCTAGCGTCAAGTGGAGATGTCGCGGCGGTACACGTCGGGCCGGCGATCCATCACCAAGTCACGTGGTGCTCGATACAAAAATTGGGGAGGACGACATGGTCAAGAAAACTTCCGGGCTCGTTCCGGCTGTGCTGCTTGGAGCCGCTTTGGCACTAAGTCACGCCGATTCCGCGTCAGCACAGGTTGCCGCTCCCGCGGTCAAGCCTCCGTCGGGGCAGATACTCTTCGAGCGGCAATGCGCGACATGCCACTCGATCAACGCGACAGATGCTCCGCGACAGGGGCCTACCCTGTTCGGCGTGCTTGGCCGGAAGGCCGGTTCCGTCTCGGGCTATCGCTACTCCCCGGGTTTCGCCAAGGCGGACTGGACTTGGGATGAGGCTCGTCTGGACGCTTGGCTTATCAATCCTCAAGCCATGATCCCCGGCGCTATCATGCCCTACCGTCAAGCCAAGCCCGAGATTCGTTCGTCCATTATCGGCTACCTCAAGGAGTTGCACTGAAATGGGCGGCAAGCTGATCCATGCAATGGTACGCGTTCTCGACGAGACCAAGTCGATCGCGTTCTACGAAAGCACTCTGGACCTGAAGGTCGCCGAGAGGTTCGATTTCGACGGCTTCTCGCTGATCTACCTCCGTAACGAGCTGTCGACGTTCGAGCTTGAACTGACCGTCAATCACGGGCGAACGGAGCCCTATCAGCTCGGCGACGGCTACGGGCATCTCGCCGTCACGGTGGACTCCGCCGAATCCGAGCACGCCCGCCTCTCCGAGGCAGGCGTTGCGGCGGGCCCAATCCGAGACTTCAAGCATGGCAACACGACGCTAGCGCGGTTTTTCTTCATTACCGATCCGGACGGATACAAGATCGAAGTCATTGAGCGAGGCGGCCGCTTCGTTTGAATGCTGAATAATGAGAATGAAATGGAGTCTGTCATGAGAACCGTCGATCCTCGTGAGCGTTATAGCCGCAGATTTCTTCTCAAGGGTATGGCTGCTGCAGTTCCCGCTGCAGCGATTGCCACGTCCACTGACCTCTCTGTGTCTGAGGCGTGGGCTGAAGGCGGGGCGCTCGCGCCGACCACCATGAAAACCCTCGTGAAAGTCGCGCGCGACATCTATCCGCACGACTTTCTGGGTGACCTCTACTACGTGAACGCGATCAAACCGTGGAACGAAAAGGCCGGGGCCGATCCCGCAGTGAAGACGATGCTCGAGCAGGGGGTTCAGCGCCTCGATGCGGATGCTCAGAAGAGGCACGGCGTACAATACGCGAGCGTCGGCTGGGAAGCGCAACGCGTCAAGCTTCTCCAAGGGGTCGAGCAGACGGATTTCTTCAAAAAAATCCGCTCTGACCTCGTAGTGTCTCTCTACAACCAGCGCGAGCTCTGGAAGAAATTCGGATACGAAGGCCCCTCGGCTGACAAAGGCGGATACATCAACCGCGGCTTTGCTGATATCGATTGGCTGCCAAAAGTCTAAGCCGAGTTGAAATCGAAAATAAACCCGAAATGGGAGGATTGAACATGGCACAGTTCGAATTGAACGACGACGGCGTCGTTGTGATCGTCGGCTCTGGCGCCGGCGGCGGGACGCTTGCCAATGAACTCGCGCAGAAGGGCGTCAAGGTCGTAGTGCTTGAGGCGGGTCCCCGCAATGAGATTCAGGATTTCGTCAATGACGAGTGGGAGAGCTTCACGCAGCTTGCATGGACGGACATGCGTGTTGCGTCCGGCTCGTGGCGTGTGGCGCAGGATTTCCCGAATCTTCCGGCCTGGATCGTGAAATCAGTGGGCGGGTCGACCGTTCACTGGGCGGGTGCTTCTCTTCGCTTTGAGGATCATGAGTTCAAGATAGCCTCCGTCTATGGCGGCGTCAAAGGTGCAAACCTGCTGGATTGGCCCATCACGAAGGCTGATCTCGATCCTTGGTATGACAAAGCCGAATCTAAGCTCGGTGTCACGCGAACGAATAATATTCCCGGCCTTCCCGGAAATAACAATTTTAAAGTGATGGAGGCCGGCGCAAGGAAGATCGGCTACAAGGAGGTAAGCACCGGCCGTATGGCGATCAACAGCGAGCCACGTGACGGACGGGGCCTGTGCCAACAGATCGGCTTCTGCTTCCAGGGCTGCAAATCCGGAGCTAAGTGGTCAACTCTCTATACCGAAATTCCGCAGGGTGAAGCTACCGGCAACCTTGAGGTTCGGCCTAATAGTCATGTCGCCCGTATCGAACACGACCGGGCTGGCAAGGTCACAGGCGTCGTCTATTTTGACGAGAGTGGCGCTATGCAGCGTCAGAAGGCTCGCGTCGTCTGCGTCGCGGGTAACTCTCTGGAAAGCCCCCGGCTTCTGCTCAACAGCGCCTCGACCCTGTTCCCGAACGGGCTCGCCAACTCCTCGGGGCAAGTCGGGCGCAACTACATGCGGCACATGACCGGTTCGGTGTACGGGACCTTCGAAAAGCCCGTGCACATGTACCGTGGCACCACCATGGCCGGCATCATTCGCGATGAGGCGCGCCACGATCCGTCCCGGGGCTTCCACGGCGGGTACGAGATGGAAACCATCTCGCTGGGTCTGCCCTTTATGGCGGCATTCCTCGATCCGGGCGCCTGGGGGCGCAGTTTCACCAGCGCCTTGGAGACCTATCCCCGCATGGCGGGCATGTGGCTGATTGGCGAGGACATGCCTCAGGAATCGAACTGCATCACTCTCGATCCGAAGGCGAAGGACAAGCACGGGTTGCCCGTGGCCAACGTCCATTATGACGACCATCCCAACGATGTCGCCATGCGCAATCACGCTTACAGGCAGGGTGCTGCCATCTACGAGGCCGTCGGAGCTACGGTTACCTATCCCACAACGCCGTACCCGAGCACGCACAACATGGGCACGAACCGGATGAGTGCGAAGACCCGGGACGGCGTGGTGAACAAGTTCGGCCAGACGCACGACATCAAGAACTTGTTCATCTCGGACGGAAGTCAATTCACCTCTGGTGCCGCCTGCAATCCGACCCTGACGATTGTGGCACTTGCGATCCGGCAGGCTGATCACATTGCTGGCGCGATGCAGAGGCGCGACCTCTAGGAGCCGAACAGGTTCGTCAGCCGAGTCAGGACGGAAGTGGGGAGGCGCGGTTCTGGATGTTCCGCGCCTCCTTTTTCGGGAGCGCATCGGAGCAGCGCAGGACAAGGAGAGTGTCATGCCGCAAATGATGAAAGCCGCTGTCTTCGTAGAGAAGGGCCGCATCGTGCTCGACGAGAAGCCGATACCGGACATCGGACCGCAGGACGCGCTTGTCAGAATCACGACTACTACGATCTGCGGGACCGACGTCCACATCCTGAAGGGTGAATATCCCGTCGAGAAGGGCCTGACGATCGGGCACGAACCGGTTGGCATCATCGAGAAGTTGGGCTCCGGCGTCACAGGCTTCCAGGAAGGTCAGCGGGTCATCGCCGGCGCCATCACCCCATCTGGATGGAGCCACGCTTGCCTGTGTGGCTGCGGTGCGCAGGACGGCGCGGGGACGCGACATGGTTGGAAGGCCATCGGCGGCTGGAAGTTCGGCAACACGATCGACGGTTGCCAGGCCGAGTACGTGCGCGTTCCCGACGCCATGGCGAACCTTGCACCGATTGATGATGCCGTGAGCGACGAGCAGGTGCTGATGTGCCCCGACATCATGTCGACGGGGTTTGCCGGCGCAGAGACGGGTCAGATCAAGATCGGAGACACTGTCGCGATCTTCGCCCAAGGACCGATCGGCCTCTGCGCGACGGCGGGGGCGAAGCTGATGGGCGCAACGCGCATCATCGCTGTCGATACGGTGCCGGCGCGCATGGAGATGGCCAAGCGGATGGGCGCCGACGTCGTCGTAGATTTCAGGAAGGAAAATCCTGTCGACGCCATCAAGTGCCTGACCGACGGCCGCGGTGTCGATGTCGCCATTGAGGCGCTCGGTACCCAGCCGACCTTCGAGGCGGCCCTGCGCGTCTTGCGCCCGGGAGGTGTTCTCTCGAGTCTCGGCGTCTATTCCACCGACCTCAAAATCCCGCTGGACGCCTTTTCGGCCGGCCTCGGGGATAAATCGATCCGCACTTCGCTGTGCCCCGGCGGCAAAGAGCGCATGCGTCGCATGCTGGAGGTCGTTGTCTCCGGACGCGCCGATCTGTCCGGGCTTGTGACCCACCGCTTCCAACTCGACCAGATTGAGGAGGCTTACGACCTCTTCGCGAACCAGCGGGACGGGGTCCTGAAAGTAGCGATCACTCCCTGAAACCCTGCGTCACGAATCATGGCCGATGCGACGTCGCGCTGCACGCAGGTCGATGCGTCGGCCTGCCCGCTTCGCGACGCGGCCCGATTCGGTCGCGCGCCGGTGAGCACCGAAGTCGGACAGAGACGCCCACTCCCACTTCCGGAGGAAAGAGCGGCCTCCCGCGTGTGAGTCGATGGTACACCGGCCGACTTGTTCGGCGGAGGGCGCCGGCCGACCCCCTGACTTCGCGACAGATCAGGATCAATCGCCGCGGCACTGTTTGCTAGGCGAGAGCGACCAAACACACTGGATCGGCACCCATGTCGCATTCAGCAACAGTGTCGCAATTCGCGACAGATCGATCAGGTATTGACCCTTACGCTCGAGTTTCGTGCTAATGTTGCAACATAGGTCACCCGAGTTATGCTATGGGATTGACTCGGTGTGTCTAATCAATAGTCTCATATCGCAACAAAGGGGTGGCCTCACGCTCGCCACCACGACAAGAACGAGGGGGGATGCTGGCACAGGCGTCGTCACGAGCGGCATGACCCAAGATGCATATTTTGGATCAGCTCTCGTTGGTAGTTAGGGCGCCGCGCCGGCCATCTTTGACCTTTGCCGATAGACGGGGCCGATCGCTTGAGCGTCCGGCCCTTCTTCGCGGCATAGTCCCGGCTGCTCCCCGGTGGCATGTGTCGACTATCGCAAACCAAGGAACGATGCGATGTCCGGCCCCTGACAATCACCGGCCGCACGGCGCGGCAAGCACTCAAATGCACTTCTGTTCTCGCCGCACTCCTCGACTGCTCGCCAGCTAGGAGGCCGATCGCAGGAGATCTTCTAAGGGATGGCCGGGAGTCCTCCATGTCCCGGCCGTGCTCGCAGTGCCGAGGGGCCTACAGTTGGTAGGTTCTTCGGCGACGATACCTTGAGCCGGATTGCCGCCGTGGTGTCCGGTGCAGAGCCGGGCAAACCCCTTCTGGACGCCCCGATGATTGGATGTGCCGTGCACATCCCCGCCTGAACCGGCAGCCCGATGATGCTGGCGTAGTCACGCAAACCGGGACGTCATGATCTTAACCCAAGTCGAGGCTTCGCCGTCGCAGGCCGTCTCTGTGCGCAGAAACAATTACTCTGTACTAATGAGGATGTTCGATGAAATACGCAGGCCTTATGCTCGCTGCAACTGGTCTAGTCGCCGCCTCTACCGTTGCAGACGCCTCTTCCGTCTCTGAGCCCGGCCAGACAATTGGTATCGCGGTTGCCACGCCGTTGCCGGATGGGGTCTACTTCATCGATACGTTCAACTATGGCCGACGCAGTACACGGCCAGCGGAGACGGATCTGGGGTTGAACATTCCCGTGCTTGTTTGGGCCACACCAGCGCGGATCTTCGACGGTCATTTCGGGCTGATCGTCGCCATGCCGAACGTCTGGGTGTCCAGCCCCGGAAGTCGGACACAAGGCGGTCTCACAGATTTCTTTATCTCCGGCATCGTCGCATGGGATTTGGGCGGCGGAGTTGGTGCCAGCTACCTCTTGGCGGCTTATCTGCCCTCCGGAACCAATCTCGATGCCGAGACAACGACCATCAACCAGAGGTTTGCCGTGGGCTACACGGCAGATGGCTACAATCTCACAGCGAACCTAAGTTACGGGACGATCGTTGGCCCGACGACGAAGAACGGCGCCATATACCCAGATTTCCTGAATCTGGATCTGACGGCTACGAAGCGATTCGGGAAATGGGAGCTTGGTCCTGTCGCCTTTGGATCTACCGATCTGCCGACGCGCTTTCCCACATATCGGTCCCAGGGGCAGATCGCTGTCGGCGGCCTTGTGGGCTACGATTTCGGGCCCTTCACCGTGCAAGCCTATCTCACCCGCGATGTGATCGAGCGGAATTATGGTGGACGCGACACCCGGGGCTGGTTCCGCATCGTCGCCCCGTTGAACTTCGGCGACCCAGCGCCGTCTGCGCCGGCCGCGCCTCTCAGGGCGCGCTACTGAGGGGTTGATCACTGCTGGCCAAGCCTCCGACGAACGGCGCCCGGAGGCAGGCTTGGCCGCGACGAGAACGGGCCCGGCTTGGATGCGGCCCGAGCGGACGCCGTCGAGATCGGGCCGCCTTCAACCCTCCGGTCAGAAAGTGACGGCCGACGGTTTCGCGCAGACGCACCTCTGAGGCCAGCTCGCGATCTCCTGTCGTGGCGCATGCCGGCGCCAGGGCTCCCGGCCATGTCGCCGGACTCCGGCCTCTCGACAGTTGCGGCCAGGGTAACGAGGCATGGCGTGATCCGCCGATAGCTATGGGCACCTACGAGCAGCCATCGCGGTTGATTCCCGAACCTGACAGCGGTTCCCGAGGTACACTAGCGGGACAGCAGCAGGCATCTTAGAACAGCTTCCTCGTCGAAGATATCATCGGTCTTCGATGCGAGGACGGTCGGGTCGAACACATGTCTGAGCTTTCCGTAGGCACGCTTGCATCCGGTCTGCCTGTTCCGGCGTCCCTCGACGAGGTGATCGCTTCGGAACTCACGGCAGCGGCCGCGTACCACGAGAGCTGCGCGCGTCCGAGCGTGGCTCGTGCGTTGCGGGAACAGGCTCGCCAACATCGCGCACGCGCAGCTTGCTCGCGAGCGTTCTCGGAACCGAGCGACCCATCCCACAACTGAGTGCCGTCGCGTCGGCGAGCCACGAGACAGGTCTCCGGCTTGCGCAAGCGGCTCGTTCGGCGACCTCCGCTCCACCGATCTCCATTGGACCTCGGCCGTCGGCCGCCGCAGTGTCGCGGAGCAAGGAGCTGCGCTCGCCGAAACCCCGCGCCTCGAACGATCCGTGCTCTCTCGAACCATCGCCACGGAAACGCCGACCGACACATCGGTTGGCGTCGGGACCACGCTGAAGGTCCGCCTGACCCAGTTCCCTTCGGTCCCGGTCCGCAGGCCCATTGCAACAGTGCAACACCCGCGCAACCGGATTGCGGCTATGTCCTAGGTCACGACCCTGTCGACATCGTCGCGGCCCCACCTCGACAACGGCGAAATCGAATGCCCAGCACCGAAGACGTCAACCTCGTTCTACGCTGCCGCGAGTTAAGCGATATCGCCGCACGGGCCCGCGAGCTTCTGGGCCTCCGCATGGGCGAGCTCGGCAAGACCAATCTGGTTTACACGTTCAAGAACCGCATCAAGCCGCCCGGTTCGATCCTGGCGAAAGTCAAGCGGAAGAAGGCTGAGGAAGCGAGGAACGCTCCCGACGGCCAAGTCTCCTACGAGCCCGACCACGTGACCGACGCGTGGGGATGTCGATACGTGACTCTCTACCAGAGTCAGATCCCGCCCACGGTGCGCGAGCTTCTCGAAAACTTCGACGGCTACAACGAGAGCGCGCCGGAAGCGATCGAGCTGATCGAATTCGTGATCTACACGAATCGACCTGAAAAGGATCCGTTGTCCATCACGGAAGATACGCTCGATGTCCTAAAATCCTGCAAGATCTCGTCGAACGTCCGCGCGGCGGAATCGATCCGGAAGCCGGAGAACAGGAAGAGCGCCTATTCGTCGGTCCACTTGGTCTTCGCGCTCCCCTTGACCGTGGAGCATGCGGGGAAGGGACCGACGCGCGAAGTCGCGCGCTTCGAGGTGCAAGTCCGCGACATCTTCGAGGAGGGCTGGGGCGAGATCCAGCACAACCTGATCTACAGCGACAAGGATCGTCTCAAGCTGCCGAACGACGCGGAGGCGAGCTTCGATCCCCTCTGGCAGCCGCATCTCAACGCTCTCAAGACTTTCGTCGACGGGTGCAGCCAGCACGCCAGCATCATCAAGCGCACCTACGATTTCATCCAGCTCAAAAGCATGCCGTCGCTGGAGACGAAATCTGCGACGTCACAGCCGACCGACCGGGATGCGATCGTGGCGACCCTGCGCGGTGTCGCTTCCAGCGAGATGGTCGGCGTCATCGAGGTCGGTTATGGGCTGATCATCGACGCACAGGAAGCGAATTCCCGAGAGGAGGCGCGCACGAACTACGTCACCGCGGCGGTCAAGTTTCGTGAGGCGATCGAGGGCTTGGGTCCCTTGCTGGGAACACCGGTGACGGGGCGGTTCGACCGGACGGTCGAGTATTTTCTTAAGATCGAGTTTGCGAACTGCCTATTTTTCTCCAAGATCCCGGAAGAGCAGCAAAAGTCCGTCGAGATCTATGAGAGCCTCGCGGCGGCCTATCCCCAAGACCCGACCGTTCGCCTGCGGCTCGCGACCGCGATGGCGTCGACCCGTCGCGGCGACGAGGGAGCTCTTCGGCACGCCATCGCGCTGATTAAGGAGGCGATCCCGCTCATCGCGGCGGATCCCCTGACCGGTCCTGATCACTGGCTCGCGATCTCCTGCTACGTGCATCTGGGTTTTCTCGACTGGGGCTTGAGCGTTGCCCTCGAGAAGCGGGGCGACCGCGAGGGGGCCGTGCGGAGCCTGCGCGAAGCCGTCGACCATACCACCCAGGGCTACCGCATCTGGTGTCGCCTCGATCCGGCCGTCAGAGGCGTCGAGATCTACCTCCTGTCGGCCCACAAGGCTCTCTCGAATCTACTCTACTATGCGGCTAAATTCGTCCGCCTCGAGCAAAATGATGCCCAGATCAACCGCAAGCTGATCGAGGATAGCATTCAAGATCTCTCCGAACTTGACGTGCCGAAGTACAAGGAGTACTATAAAACGCGTGACAACATCATGCATGCCTACGTGGCAATAGGGAAGCGGGACAGCGCGCGCCAGGCAGCCAGAGATAATGTCAACGAGTTGAAGAAGCTTGCCGAATCGCGGGTGGGACGTCAGCTCACGGCGACGGAAATCGAGGGTTGTCTCGACGAGGACGAGCAGCGGAATTACCGGACCGCCGCCTCCGTGATCGCCGACATCGACGGTGCGACATGACACCCCGTGCGTTCGCGACGCTTGCAATGCGGTAGCGCGATCGCTAACGTTTTTGGAACCAGATTCTGTGCAGCGTCTTGGAGCAGGCATAACGCCTGAGGAGCAGACACATGAAAGCGATCCTGATGACGATGATGGTTCGTTGGCGCGATCCGTTCCCGGGTTGAACACACAATTCTGCACCCTCTCGGTCTGCACAGAAGCCCGGCACTGAGTGCCGGGCTTTCCTGTTTGTGAGCACAACGGCTCCCCGAAGTGGGCCTGCGAGGGCGACGCCGCCCAACCTCCCGCTGGGGCGAGACGTGGGCGGGACCGCGGCAGGTTCCTGCAGCACCCCGTACCGCTGGAACCTGCCGCGACGAGTGATCCCTGGCGCAACCGGCGGGTGTCCCCCGGCATCGGAAGCCGTGAGGGCCTTCAGTTTTCGGGCGCGGCCGGTGCTCTCGTGTACCCGCCCGGACCGCGCCCGATCGTCTCGGTCTCCGGTCAGCTGCCCGTCGCGCTGGACGGTTGCTGCTCCGGCCGAGCCTCCGGGTAGTCGGTGGCCACGCTCGTCTCTCGCCAGGACTCGATCTCCGCGAGCCGAGCTCTCAGCCGCTCCGTCACGGTCTCGAAACCCCAGCTTCCCAGCACGAGATGTCGCGGCGGGTCGGCGCTTTCGGCGAGGCGAATCATCGCCTCGCCGGCTCGTACCGGGTCGCCCGCCTGGGTGCCGCTCTTCTCGGTGGTGGCGCGCAGGCGGGCGCCGACGGTCTCGGCGTAGTCTGAAATCGTGTTCGGTGTCTGTACGAGCGAGCGTCCCGCCCAGTCGGTACGGAAGGGACCGAAGACATTCGCATCGAACTGCGCCCGGATCTTCGGTTCCTCGCCCTCCTCCACCGAGGCTTGGTAGCCGTAGCCGGCGTTGTTCACGAGAACGTCGATGCGGCCGAAACGCTCTCGCGCCGCGGCAATCGCGGCGGCGATCTGGCCGGTATCCGTGACGTCGAGAGGGAGGGCGAGACCGCGTTCGTCGGTTCCGCTCACAAGGTCTGACACCCTGTCCGCGTCGCGCGCGGTGACGACAGCTCTCCAGCCGCGCGCCAGTACGAGCTTGGCGAGTTCATGACCGAATCCGGTCGAGCAGCCGGTGATGAACCAGACAGTGGAGGACGTTGGCGACGTGACAACTCCGCCTGCTGAAGCAGGCGGCTTCTCGGGACAGCTATGCGGCAACCCGCTGGCTTGTGTCTCGAGGGCCGTGTCCCGGCCCATGTCCGAAAGCCCGCTGACGAACGACCATCGCCGCCGCGACATCCCGGTTCAGAACCGCACCGCAATCGCAGGCGTGGGTTCGGGTTGCGAGCGCCTTGGCCTTGACCGTCCCGCACCCGGGGCAGGTTTGGGAAGTGCCGCGCGGATCGACCATTACGACATCAGAACCGGCGCTTGCAGCCTTGTACTGGACGAGTTGGACGAGGAGGGACCACGCGGCATCGTGTACGGACCGGGCGAGCATGCCTTTCTTCAGCCCGGTCATGTTGAGGTCTTCGAACGCGATGCCCTGATAGCGAGAGACCAGGGAACGCGACAGCTTGTGCAGGTGGTCGCGCCGCTGACGCGCGATCTTAGCGGACCCGGCGGCGAGCCGAGCCTTTGCCTTGAGGCGGCGCTTAGAGCCGCGCTCGCATCGGGCGAGCGCCCGCTGCCTCCGACGCTGCGCCTTCTGCGCCTTGCGAGCGAAGCGCGGCATCGCAACGGTCTCGCCGTCGCTGGTGGCGATCAGGCTGTTGAGCCCAAGGTCTATCCCTACCGACCCCGAGCCGCAGGTCTCGGCGAACTCGGCCTCGACGCTCAAAACCACAAACCACTTGCCCTGTTGGCGGGTCAGGATCGCGGTGCCGAGCTTGGCTTCGTCCGGCAGATCGCGGTGCCAGACGACTTTGAGCCCGCCCGGCACGCCGACCAAGCCGATGCGGCGGTCCTTCCTCACCGTGAGCCCATCGCCGACGCGGAAAGTCGCCGCGTGGTAGCGCGCGCACGCCCGAAAACGGGGAAGCCGTGTCCGCGCCGGAAGACCGCGGCATATGTCTGATCCAACCGCCTCAGCACCTGTTGCAGCGCGGAGAACGACCAGCGTCCGAGCCCGTTCGGATCGTCGCGGCGGCACGCCTTCAACTCGCTCGCCTGCTGCCCGTAGCGCAGGCTCAGCCCGCGCCGTCGATAGGCCTCGATACGTTGTTGAAGGCAGGCATTGTACAGGCCCCAGAAGTCCCGCAGCATCGCATCGAGCACGGCGGCCTGAGCCTCGTTCGGCCGGAGCCGGTACTTGTAGCTGCGCACGGCCACCGCTCAGGTGCCCTTCTGCGCGGCGATGTAGGCTTCGACCACCTTCGCGCTGACGTACCCGACGCTGCCCGCGTAGTACGAGCGGGACCACAGGGTCGGTAGCCGGGAGCGCAGGGCGGGGAACTCCTGCCGCATCAGCCGGGAGGACCGTCCCTTGAAGCGGTTGACGATCTCGGCGACCGCCAGTGTCGGGTCGGCCTCGACGAACAGGTGAATGGGCCAACCCAGCCGGAGTTCACGCCGATCTGGCCACGGTCGCACCGCCGCGCCCTGCCCTTCGACCCCGATCTCACCAACGACCGGGCGTGCACCGAGGATCCGGGCACCATGAGCCGTCATGGACACTGCCCGGGCGGCTTGGTCAGCACGAGGCGAGCGGGCGCGAGAACGCATCTCGGGCCCGTCCGAGCGTTCACGGGCAGATCATCGCCGATCGAGGCTGTCCAGACAGGGGATCGGGTGCCCATGGCGCGTACACGACGCCGTGATGGCTGCTCTGATGCGGCTCGGTGGATAGCTCCGGATCAACGCGTAGGGGCCTCGCTCGAATCTGAGCGCCATAACGGCACCGTGGTCTGTCTCCTCCGGGTCCGCCACGCCTTCCGCGCGCAGTTCGAGAGCGGGCACTGCCAAAGCCGCAACGAGACGATCCTCGATCGTGTCGGCATTCCCAGGAAGCCGCGCGTCGTCCGCGATCGTGTAGGGCGCGTTGCGGTCCCCGCGAACCAACAGCTCCGGAGTCGCCGCATAAAAGGGACCGAGCGATGAGAGGTTCTCCATGGCACGACTCGCGACGCGCGGGCCGATGAGGTTGAGGACGGTGAGGGGGCCGGCGGCCGCCCCGAGGCGTTTGCGAGCGACAGCGTCCACCTGCGAGGGCGTAGCAAGCTCGTCTTCGACGATGCGTACGGCCTCGTTGTAGTACGGACAGAAGAACCGGTTGATGGCGAAGCCGGGCGAGTCGGCGCAGGGGAGGGGGGTTCTTCGCGTCTCGCGCAGGAACGCGAGCGCGCGGGCGACCGTTGCCTCGCTCGTGCACGCAGCGCGGACAACTTCGACCAGTGGCGAAACCTCGGCAGGGCTGAAGTAGTGAAGCCCGAGGATGCGATCGGCGAAGGAAACGTCCTCCGCGATATCCCCGACCCGCAGCGCGCTGGTGTTGGTGGCGACGACCGTGTTCGCGCCGAGGTGCCGCGCGAGGGCGGCCATCAGGCCGCGTTTGAGTGCGAGATCCTCGAATATCGCTTCGACGATGAGGTCCGCACCGCCGAGCTCGGCCAGTGTTGCAGTCGGGGTGATGCGCGCGAGGGCTGTCTCCGCAGCCGCCTGCGTCATGCGTTCGTTCTTGACCCAGCGCGCGTAGACAGCTGCGGCGCGCTGTCGGAGATCGGCCGCGCTCTCGGGCCGAGCGTCGTAGACGCGCACATCGAGGCCGTGCCGCGCTGCATCAAGCGCAATACCTCCTCCCATAAGGCCGCAGCCAACGACAGCCAGCTTCGTTGTCATGATCATGCACCATTTTTGTCGGGCGCGGCTGGTTCGAGCGCCGTCCCGAGCGGAAGGTTCTGCCGTATGCTCGCTGATCGTCCAGGAAGAGAGCGCGATCAGCCGCGTACCCGGCTGCGCAGCACGAACTTCTGGATCTTCCCTGTTGCGGTCTTGGGCAATGGGCCAAGGATAACTGCCTTGGGGACTTTGAAGCGGGCGAGATGGTTTCGGCAGAACGCGACGATCTCGGCCTCGCTGACCGCTGGCGCATCCGGCTTAAGTTCGAGGAAGGCGCACGGGGTCTCACCCCAGGTCGGGTCCGGCTTCGCGACAACCGCGGCGAATAGGACCGATGGGTGGCGGGTCAGCACCTCCTCCACCTCGAGGCTGGAGATGTTCTCTCCGCCTGAAATGATGATGTCCTTGGCGCGATCCTTGATCTCGATCGCTCCATCGGGATGCCAAACGGCGAGATCGCCCGAGAGATACCAGCCGCCCCGCAACGTCCGGCCGGTGGCCTCCGGGTTCTTGAGGTACCCCTTCATCACCGTGTTGCCGCGCATGGCGATCTCGCCGACCGCGTGACCGTCGCGCGGCACCGAGGCCAGGGTCTCGGGATTGACCACCGCGAGCTCTGCGACAGTGGGGAGCGCGATGCCTTGACGAGCCATCCGTGCGTAGCGCTTGTCCTCCGGCAACTCGACCCACTCCGCTCGTGGCAGGCAGACCGTACCGGGTCCGTAGGTTTCTGTGGCGCCGTAGAGTTGCGCCACAGCAAAGCCCATTGCCTCGACGGCGCGCAGAACCGCAGAGGGCGGCGCGGCTCCGCCGACAGCGCACCGGACCGTGTGCGAGAACGGAATGCGCTGCGAGGACGGTGCCTGCGCCATCATCGACAGAATCACCGGGGCGCCGCACAAATGCGTGACGCGATGCTCGGCAATCAGCCGGAAGATCACGGCCGGATCGGCCTTGCGAAGGCAGACCTGCGTGCCGCCCGCGGCCACGACCGCCCAGGGATAGGACCAGCCGCTGCAGTGGAACATCGGCAGCGTCCAGAGGTAGACGCTGTCCTGCGAGAGCCCAAATGTGAGCGCGTTTCCGAGCGCCTGCAGGTAGGCGCCGCGGTGGCTGTAGACCGCGCCCTTCGGGTCGCCCGTGGTGCCCGAGGTGTAGAGCAGGCAGAGCGACTGCCACTCGTCAGCCGGTCCGAGCCAGGCAAATTCGGGATCGCCCTCGGCCAAGAGGGCCTCGTAGTCGAGCACGCCGGCGGCTGCGGCGAAGCTTCCGCTTGCCGACACACCCACTACGAGGGGTGGATGCTCCAGAAGTGCGAGAGCGGAGGCGGCCAAGGCGGCATGCTCGCCATCGACGATCAGCACCTTCGCCTCGCCATGGCGCAAGGAGAAGGCGATCGTCGCCGGATCGAGACGCGTGTTGAGTGGGTTTAACACCGCTCCCAGCATCGGCACGGCAAAATGAGCCTCGATCATCTCGGGCGTATTCGAGGCCAGAATGGCGATCGTATCGAGCCGTTCGACGCCGCGCCGGTCCAGCGCGGACGCAAAGCGGCGGCAGCGCTCATAGAGTGCTGCGTAAGTGATGCACCGATCACCATCGATCACGGCGATCCGCTGGCCAAGTCCGCTCGCGGATCGGGCAAGGAAGCTCACCGGAGTCAGCGGTGCGAAGTTGGCAGGCCCGGCGTCGAGGCCGGTCTCGAAGACATGGGACATGGGGTCGCTCGCACGGCACGATGCACTCGAAAGCCGTCTCCCGAGAGAGACGGCCGTGGGTCAGGTCCGGCTCTCGTTCAGCATTCCGGGACGCACGGCGGCCAAGATGACGAAGCCACCGGCGGCCATCACGGCGGCCATGAGCCAGTTGCCGACATCGAGGCTGCCGGTGCTCGTCTTGATCCAGCCCAGGATGAACGGGCTGAGGAACCCTCCGGTCAGGCCGAGGCTGTTGATCAGAGCGATTCCTCCGGCCGCCGAGGACTTCTTGAGGTAGGCGGTGGGAATGGACCAGAACAGCGGCATCGTCGTGATGATGCCGAGTGAGGCGAGCGACAGCAGAGCGAAGGACATCACCATGTTGCCCCCGGCATAGGTCAGCCCGACCAGTGCCAGCGCACCCAGGAATGCCGGGAGTGCGCAATGCCAGCGGCGCTCGAGAGTCCGGTCTGAACGATAGCCGATCGCAACCATGCCCACAGTGGTGATGCCGTAGGGGATGGCGGCGAGGAGGCCGATGTGAAGCGGGTTCTTGACGCCCATCTCCTTGATCAAGGTCGGTAGCCAGAAGCTGATCATGTAGACGCCGCAGATGAAGCAGAAGTAGCTGAATGACATCACGTAGATCTTCGGATCGCGGAAGACCGACCAAGCCGCGTGCTTCTCGGATCTGGAAACGGCGTTCCCTTGCTCCTCTTCAAGTTTATGCCGGATCAGTGCCTTTTCCTCGCTCGAGAGCCAGCGGGCGTCCTCCGGGCGATCGTCCAGGTAAACCATCACAAAGAGGCCGACCAAAGTGGTGGGCAAGCCTTCGAGGATGAACATCCACTGCCAGCCTTTCAGGCCCCAGACGTCCGCGAAACTGTTCATGATCGCGCCGGAAACGGGGCCGCCGATGACACCGGCTACGGCGATGCCGCTCATAAAGATCGCGATAATCCGGGCCCGATAGATTCCCGGGAACCAGTAGGTGAAATAGAGGATGATGCCGGGAAAGAACCCTGCCTCAAACACGCCAAGCAGGAATCGCAAGCAGTAGAACAATGCCGGTCCATTCACGAAGGCCATCGCTGCCGAGATCAAACCCCAGATAACCATGATCCGGGTAATCGTCGCGCGGGCTCCAATCTTCTCCAGGAGCAGATTGCTGGGTACTTCGAATAGGAAGTAACCGATGAAGAAGATGCCCGCACCCAATCCGTAGACCGCATCGCTGAAGCCAAGATCCGACTTCATCTGAATTTGAGCGAAGCCGACATTGATCCGGTCGAGATATGACAGCACGTAGCAGGCGAACAACAGTGGAACGAGGCGCCAGATAACCTTGTTGTAGACGGCTGATGGCTGACTCTGGAGATGCGCGGGATGCTCCTGGGGCACCTCGGCGGCGCTGATCTGCATGGTATGATCCTCCCTGATCAATGACTACCCGGGCCGCTTTGTGCGGACTTCGACGATCGGATTGGGTTCGTTCCGCAGCCTCCGATGGCGTCGGAGGGATGGTGGAGTTCCGGCTTACCCGCGCTGGAGTGCGGTAGGCTTCCAGATCGCTGCAGCAACCTCGGCTGTCTCGACCAAGGCGGCATGGAGGGCATGGTCGGCGTCGTGGCGACCGTCCCGGATCGCCGCCACGAGCGTCTCGCGCGAGGCGTCGGGACCGGCGCAGGCGAGCGCCCGATCCCAGACGCGGGCGATCTCCTCACCCTGCTCGATCTCGCGGGCGACGATACCGAGCGCGTTGCCGATCATGGCGGCGGCGTAGCGGGCCCGACCCGTCAGCGTCGGGATGATCTCGGCGGCGAGCGCCTCACCGGCCGTTTTCAGAAGAGCGGCGCCAGAGGGTTCGTCGTGCATCGTCAGGCTCTCCAGCAATCCGGGGTGGTCGCCCGGAGGACGGCACGCTCGAGATCGGGAACGAGCCGGCCGGTGAGCGCCAGTTCGAGGGAGGGCTCCGCCCCCGAGATGTGCCGGTAGGCCTGCTCCAGGGCGATGACGGCCCAGCGGAGATGCGCGACGACCTCCCAGTAGCGCACGGCCGCGTCGTCGATGGGCCTACCAATCTGGGCCTCGTAACCCCGGTAGAACGCCGCGCGTGGAGCAATGCCACCCGCTTCCTTCTCGGTCTGACCGAAGCGCCAGCAGGCGGCGCAGAACCAGCCAAGATCCGACAACGGGTCGCCCCAGCCAGAGAACTCCCAGTCGAGGATCGCCGTGAGGCCTTCCGAATCGACCATGTAGTTGCCCGTGCGGAAGTCTCCGTGGACCAAGACCGGTGGAAGCGGCTCGGGGGCATGACGCTCGGCCCATCGCAATCCCCATTCGAGCGAGGGGCGCGCGGCGTTCAGCGCGTCCAGCTTGGCTCGCAGGCCGCGGATGGCTGCGAGAGCGGGGTGCGGGTCCGGTTGCTCCAGAAAGGCGAGGGCTTCCTGGGGTGGTCGAATCCCGTGGACGAGCGCGAGTTCACGGCCGAGCCGTTCCGCGAGCTGCTCGCGGTCGCCACCGAGGGAGAGATCCTTGGCGACACGGGGGCCGAGACCAACGCCCTCAACGAGGCCCATCACTGCGAAGGGCGCACCAAGCACGGCAGGATCGTGGCAGAAGCCGATCGGTTCGGGCGTGCAGATGCCGGCGGCGTGTGCGACCTGCAAGATCGCGAATTCCTCCGCTCGCGTACGGCTCGACGCGATCGTGGCCGCTGCGTCCTTGCGGAGCACGAAGCTGCGGTCCTTTCCTCCCAGGCGGCAGGTCAGCTTCCAGTTTTCCTGGATGGAGCCGCCACTGAGAGGGTGTATCTCGCCAAGGGTCAGGTCCGGCTGATCCAGGCGGCTCCCGAGCCAGGCCTGCAACGCTACCTTGCGAGCATCAGCGATCATGGGCCCGATGTCCTCTGTGCGTGGCCGAGGAAGGCTGCGGAGCGCATCAGAGCCCCGAGACCAAGTGGCCGCCATCGACCGCGACGACGGCGCCCGTCATGTAGCTGCCGGCCTCGGAGGCGAGGAGCAGCAGCGCCCCGTCGAGCTCGTGCGCCCGGCCGAGCCGGCGCTGCGGCACGCGCCGGATCATCGCCTGTCCCGCCTCGGTCTCGAAGAAGCCCGCATTCATCTCGGTCTCGACGTAGCCGGGCGCGATCGCGTTCACCCGGACCCCGTGGCGGGCCCATTCGAGGGCGAGGCTCCGGGTGAGCTGGATCACGCCCGCCTTCGAGGCCGCGTAGGCGCTCACCCCGCCGGTGACGCGCAGGCCGAGGATCGACGCGATGTTGACGATGCTGCCGCCGCCCGCGGCCGCCATGCGGCGCGCCGCTTCCTGGGCGGCCAGGAACACGCCCTTGAGATTGGTGTCGATGACGGCGTCCCAGTCGGATTCCGCGAGGTCGAGGGCGGGGCCCGGCGCGGCGATCCCGGCATTGTTGACGAGGACGTCGACGGCGCCGAACCGCGCCTGCGCGGCCGCGAAGGCGGCGGAGACGCTCGCGCGCTCGGTCACGTCCATCACCACCGCGTGCGCCTGCCCGCCCGCCGCCTCCACGGCCGCGACCGTGTCGGCGAGCGCGTCGGCGCGGCGGGCGCACAGGCTCACCCGCGCGCCGGCCCGGGCGAGCGTCCCGGCGAAGTGCCGCCCCAGCCCGCTCGAGGCGCCGGTGACGAGGGCGTGCCGCCCGCCGAGGTCGAACAGGTCCTGCACGGGCCGCCTCCGCGCCGCTCAGTTCAGCCGCTCGACGGCCAGCGCGATGCCCTGGCCGCCGCCGATGCACATGGTGACGAGGCCGTGCCGGCCCTGGATGCGGGCGAGCTCGGCGAGCAGCTTCACGGTGATGATCGCCCCGGTGGCGCCGATCGGGTGGCCGAGCGCGATGGCCCCGCCGTTCGGGTTCACCCGGTCGGGATCGAGGTCGAGTTCGCGCGAGACCGCGCAGGCCTGGGCCGCGAAGGCCTCGTTCGACTCGATCACGTCGAAGTCGCGGGCCTTGAGGCCCGTGCGCTCGCACAGGCGCCGCACCGCCGGCACCGGGCCCATGCCCATCTCGGAAGGGTCGACGCCGGCATGGGCATAGCCGACGAGGCGGGCGAGCGGGCGCAGGCCGGCGCGCTCGGCCGCGCGCGCGCCCATCAGCACGAGGGCGGCGGCGCCGTCGTTGAGGCCGGAGGCGTTGCCGGCCGTCACCGAGCCCTCCTTGGCGAAGGCGGGCTTCAGCCGCGCGAGGTCGGCCGGGCTCGTCGCCTTCGGGTGCTCGTCGGTATCGAAGGTCGTGCTCTTGCGGTTCACCGTCACCGCGACCGGCAGGATCTGGTCCTTGAACCGGCCCTCGCGGATCGCGGCCTGCGCCCGCGCCTGGCTCTGCGCCGCGAAGGCGTCCTGGTCCTCGCGCGAGATGCCGTAGCGCGCCGCCACGTTCTCGGCGGTCATGCCCATATGGCCGTTGCCGAAGGGGTCGTTGAGCGCGCCGAGCATGTAGTCGAGGGCCTTCACGTCGCCCATCTTCTGGCCGAACCGGGCGGTGGTCAGGAGATGGGGCGAGCGGCTCATGCTCTCGGCGCCGGCCGCCACCGCGACCTCGGCGTCGCCCAGCATGATCGCCTGGGCGGCCGACACGATGGCCTGGGCGCCGCTGCCGCAGAGACGGTTCACCGTGAAGGCCGGAACCTCCTTGGGGATCCCGCCCTCCATGGCGGCCACGCGCGCGATGTAGGCGTCGCGCGGCTCGGTCGGGATCACGCTGCCGACCACCACGTGCCCGACCCGGTCGCCCCCGATCTCGGCGCGGCGGAGCGCCTCGGCGATGCAGAGCGCCCCGAGCCGGCTCGGGGGCTCGGCGGCGAGGCTGCCCCCGAAGGTACCCACCGCGGTGCGCACGCCGCTGACGAACACGACGCTCTCGGCCATGGCTCTCTCCTTCGTCCTCGACTGTCCGGGTCTCAGGCCTCGACGTCCCAGGACCAGAAGGCGTCGCCCTCGGTCTCCAGGACGCGGTTCAGCACCATCTTGTGGACCTCGTCCGCCCCGTCCACGAGGCGGGCCTGCCGGGCGTAGCGGTAGATCCACTCCAGCACCGTGTCGGTGGAGTAGCCGCGCGCGCCGTTGATCTGGATCGCGGTGTCGGCGGCCGCGTGCAGGAGGTTGGCGACGTGGACCTTCGCCATCGAGATCTCCTTGCGGGCGAAGGCGCCCCGGTCGAGCGCGTCGGCGGCCCGCATCACGAGGAGGCGGCCGACCTCGATCCGCATGGCGAGGTCGCCGAGCATCAGCTGGATGCTCTCGCGGTCAGCCAGGCGCACGCCGAAGCCGTGGCGCTCGCCCGCGTAGGCGCGGGCGATCTCGACGCAGCGCTTGGCGAGGCCGAGCCAGCGCATGCAGTGGGTCAGCCGCGCCGGCCCGAGGCGGATCTGGGTCAGCTTCAGCCCGTCGCCCTCGGTCATGAGGACGTTCTCGCGCGGGATCTCCAGGCCCTCGAAGGCGAGCTCGCAATGGCCGCCATGCTCCTCCGGGCCCATGATCCCGATCCGGCGCACGATGCGCCAGCCGGGCTGGTCCCGGTGGAACAGGAAGGCGGTCAGCCCCTTGCGCGCGTCGTCGGAGGTGCGGGCCATCAGGATGAAGTGGGCGGCCTCCTCGGCCCCGGTGATGAACCACTTGCGGCCGGTGACGACGTAGCCGTCGCCGCGGCGCTCGGCGCGGGTGCCGATCATGCCCGGGTCCGAGCCGCCGCCCGGATGCGGCTCGGTCATGGCGAAGGCCGAGCGGACCTCGCCCGACACGATCGGCGCCAGCCAGCGCGCCTTCTGCTCGGGGCTGGCGACGCGCTCCAGCACCATCATGTTGCCGTCGTCGGGCGCGGCCGCGTTGAAGACCACGGGCCCAAAGATCGAGCGGTTCATCGCCTCGTAGGTCACCGCCATGCCGACCTTGTTCAGGCCGGCCCCGCCCGTCTCCGGGCGGAGTTGCAGGCACCACAGCCCTTGCGCCCTCGCCTTGGCGCGCATCTCCGCCAGCAGCGGCAGGGCGATGTTGCCGTGGCCGTCGTAGGCGGCGGGGTCGCGCTCCAGGGGGATCAGCTCGGCCTCGACGAAGGCGGCGATCCGCTGGCGGTAATCCTCGACGCGGGCGGAAATCCGGAAATCCATGCGGGCGCGGCGCCTTTAGCCGAAAATCGAGCGAGCGCTCGCTTTATGAGCCAAGGTTTGCCGCTAGGCAATAGAGTGCAGCGCAATCGGACCGCAGGAGCAGGTGCGGCCACCCTCCTGCAGAGGGAGACCATCGAGCCGCACCATAGTGCAGGCCTCCGCCAGAGGCGGCGGCTCCGTCTGTGCTAAGGAATGCCAAGGATCGGAGCGGGAGCGGAGGACGATGGCAGATTCAGTGCCAGTCTGGGACAAGGCAGCGAAAGACCCGTATGGTCTGGAGGCCATCTGTGGTCGCATTCTCGAGCGGCATCGCGACACGATCAGCGTCCGCAAGCCGCATATCGCCACCGCAAACCTAGCGCGCATCATCGATGCGGTGCTCACATTGTCGAGCCGCACGGGCTTTCATGCCGCTACTCTGCGAGATCTTGCAGAAACCTCAGGCCTCAGCATGGGTGGTCTGTACTCTTACTTTGATAACAAGAATACACTTCTTGTGATGATTCTTACGGAAGTTGCCGAAACTGTCGAGCATGTGCTCCATGAAGCCCCGGACTCTGTACGGGCCGATCCAAACCATCACCTGCGCTGGCTCATCGAGGCCCATATCCGTTTGACCGAGGCGATGGGCCCCTGGTTCGTCTTCGCCTATATGGAGGCTAAGGCCTTCCCCCCCGCTGCTCGACACCTGGCCGTCGAGAGCGAACTCGCGACGGAGCGCATCTTCTCCACCGTTCTCGCCGAAGGCGTCGCGACAGGCTGCTTCACCATCGAGAACGTCGATCTAACGGCAGCGCTTCTCAAGCCACTGTTACAAGACTGGTACGTCAAGCGCAGCAAGTATCGCCGTCGGGAGACGACGGTAGACATGTATATCGCAGCGGTGATTTCATTCGTAGAACGAGCAATCAAGAGCAGGTGATGTTTTCGCCGGCTGATATGGCAAGGATGGTGGTTGCGCCGGCATTGCGTCGGCATGGAGCCATGACGGACGCGGTGTGTCTGGCGCGGGTCTAATGCAATCGCTAGGCGAGATCGAATTCTCCCTCGGTCAAAGGCAGCAGCCCCTGCGGAGCCACATAGGAAGCTTCTTCGGTGAGCGGTATGCGCATCGTTGCGGTTTGTGCCGGACCTGCGTCGCACCTAGGTCTCAGCGTGGCCTGACACCGCTGAGAAGCGGTCAGGGGTAGGCGCGTGAGCCGCGCGGCGCGCGCGCCGAACCGGCATCCACTTCGGCGGAGGGCGCCCTAGCGGCGGACCCCCGCGAGGAACAGCGCGAGCGCCGCCCGGCGCCGCGTCTCCTGCGCCCGCGGATCGACCGCGATGCCGTAGAGGGCCTGCCGCGCGCTGCGGCCCAGGATCAGGTTGAGGAACAGGTCGGCCGTGATCTCGGCATCGTCCACCGCGATCTGTCCCTACGCGGCCAGGACCTCCAAGAGGCGGGCGACCGCGCGCACGCCCCGCAGCCAGCCCTCCTCGTAGGCGAGCCGCGCCAGGTCGGGGAACTGGAGAGCCTGCGCGGCGATGCAGCGCGTGAGCGCCACCGCCCCCGACTCCTGCGCGCGGGCGACGAGGGTCCGGCTCAAGGCGTCCAGAACGGCCTCGGCATGCCTCGGCTCCGCCTGGAGCGCCTGCATCTCCGCGGCCGCCGAGAGCGGCGCCAGCCAGTCCCGGATGCGCGCCTCCAGCACCGCCTCGAACAGGGCGCGCTTGTCGCGGTAGCGGGCGTAGAGCGTCGGCTTGCTGACCCCGGCGGCCTCCGCCACCGCGTCGACCGAGGTGCCGTCGAAGCCGCGCGCGATGAACAGCCCGGTGGCCACCTCGACGATGCGCGCGTCACGGCGCGCCGCCGCCTCGCGGGTCGGACGCCCGCCGCTGCCGCGCCGCGGCGGGCCCTTCGCGCCGGCGATCGCCGCTGCGCTCATCGACTTTCTCCTTGTCGGCCCGGCCCGGCCGGCCTATCAGAACGATACCGTATCGTATCGTTATCGACCAGTCCCGATGCCCTCTCCGACAGACGACGATCCCCAGGCGGGCGCGCCGCGTCCCGGCGGCCCTGCATCCGGGGCGCCCTCCGCCGGGCGCAGGCCGCGGCGGGCACGCCTCGCGCTGATGCTCGCGCTGCTGGCCGCGCTGGGCGGGGGCGGCCGCTACGGCTGGCACTGGTGGACGGTCGGGCGCTTCCTGGAGACCACCGAGAACGCCTATCTCCAGGCCGACAAGGTCTCGCTCGCCCCGCGCATCGCCGGCTACGTCGCCGCGGTGCTGGTGGGCGACAACCAGCCGGTCAAGGCGGGCGACGTGGTGGCGCGCCTCGACGACCGCGAGTCCCGGGTCCTGCTCAAGCAGGCCGAGGCCGAGGTCGAGAAGAGCCGCGCCCAGGTGCTGGGCACGGCCGCCGCCATCACGCAGCAGCAGGCGCAGATCGAATCGTCGCGCGCCGAGGTGGAGAACACCGACGCGGCGCTGGACTTCGCCACCAAGGAGTACACCCGCTACCAGAACCTGCTGCAGACCGGCGCCGGCACGGTGCAGCGCCAGCAGCAGGCGGACGCGGACCTGCGCCAGAAGCGCGCCGCCCACGACAAGGCGCTGGCCTCGCTGGAGGCGGCCCGACAGCAGGTCGAGAGCCTGAAGGCGCTGGCGGCGAGCATGCGGGCCGGCCTGGAGGGCGCGCAGGCCAAGCTGGAGCAGGCCCGGCTCAACCTGACCTACACGACCGTGACGGCGCCGATCGACGGCGTGGTCGGCGACCGCTCGCTGCGCGTCGGCCAGTTCGTCTCGGCCGGCACGGGCCTGCTGACCGTGGTGCCGATGGGCCGCGACATCTACCTCGTGGCGAACTTCAAGGAGACCCAGACCGGCCAGATGGCCGAGGGCCAGCACGTCACCTTCACGGTCGACGCCCTGGGCGCGCACGCCTTCGCGGGGCGCATCGAGAGCGTCTCGCCCGGCACCGGCGCGCAGTTCGCCCTGCTGCCGCCCGAGAACGCCACCGGCAACTTCACCAAGGTGGTGCAGCGCGTGCCCGTGCGCATCGCGCTCGACGACGACCCGCTGCTCGGGCGGCTGCGCCCGGGCCTCTCGGTCGAGGCCACCGTGCACCTGCAGGACCCCGTGGCGCGGGTCGAGCGCCGCGAGGGCGGGCCGGCCCTCGTCAGCGAGGCCCTGCCGCGATGAGCGCGGCCGGGGTCGTGGCGGGCGTCGCGGCCGCCCCGCCCGCGGACAGGGCGAGCGGGCGGGACTGGCTCGCCGTGTTCGGCGCGATCCTCGGCGCCTTCACGGCGATCCTCGACATCCAGATCACCAACGCCTCGCTCGCCGACATCCAGGGCGCGCTCGGCGCCTCGACGGAGGAGGGGAGCTGGATCTCGACGGCCTACCTGATGGCCGAGATCATCGTGATCCCGCTCACCGGCTGGCTGTCCTCGGTGATCGGCCTGCGCCGCTATCTCGCGGTGAACACACTGCTGTTCACCGGCTTCTCGCTGGCCTGCGCGCTCGCGACCTCGCTCGGCCAGATGATCCTGTTCCGGGCGGGGCAGGGCTTCACCGGCGGCGTGCTGATCCCGACCGCCATCGTGATCGTGCGCACCCGGCTCCCGAAGAGCCAGCAGACGGTCGGCATCGCCCTGTTCGGGCTCACCGCGACCTTCGCGCCGGCCATTGGCCCGACGGTGGGCGGCTGGCTCACCGACAACCTGTCCTGGCACTACATCTTCTACCTGAACCTGCTGTTCGGGCCCCTCGCGGCCGCGATCCAGCTCGGCGCCTTCGACAGCGTCCCGGCCCGCTGGGGCGAGCTCCTGAAGGGCGACTGGATCGGCATCGGGCTGATGGCGACCGGCCTGCCGGCGCTCACCTTCGTGCTCGAAGAGGGCCAGCGCAAGGACTGGTTCGGCTCGCCCGTCATCGTGAGGGCGAGCCTCCTCGCGGCCGTCGGCATCGCCGGCTTCGTCCTGCGCGAGCTCACCGCGGAGCGACCCTTCATCAACCTGCGGGTGCTGGCCAACCGCTCGGTGGGCGGCGCCTGCGTGTTGATGACGGTGCTGGGCGCGGTCTCGTTCGGGTCGATCTACATCATCCCGGTCTACTGCGCGCAGATCCAGGGCTACAACGCCCAGCAGATCGGCTACGTCGTGATGTGGTCGGGCCTGCCGCAGCTCGTCCTCTTCCCGCTGATGCCGCTCCTGATGCGCCGCGTCGACGCGCGCCTCCTGGTGGTCACCGGGACGCTGTTCTTCATCGCGAGCTGCTGGATCAATGTCGGCCTGACGCACGATGTCGGCGCCGAGCAGCTCATCCTGCCGCAGCTGATGCGGGCCATCGGCCAGCCGCTCTTCACCATCCCGCTCTCGCAGCTCTCGACCGTGGGGCTCGCGCCGCGCGACACGGCGGACGCCTCCGCCCTGTCGAACATGATGCGCAACCTCGGCGGCTCGATCGGCATCGCCCTGTTGTCGACCATGATCGACCGGCGCGAGCACATGCACGTCTCGGTCCTGGCCGAGGCCATCACGGTGAACGCGACCCGCACCCAGGAGCGCCTCGCGGCGCTCGCCGCGGGGCTTCACGGGCACATCGCCGACCAGGCCGCCGCGAAGGCCGCGGCGGTCGGCCTGCTGGCGAGCCAGGTCCGGCGCGAGGCCTCCGTCATGGCCTACGCGGACGGGTTCTACCTCGTCGGGGTCAGCCTCGTGCTCAGCCTCGGCGTCGTGGCCATCCTGAGGAAGCCGCAGCGGGCAGCGAGCGGGCCGGTCGAGGCGCACTGACTCCTCGACGGCTTCCCGAGCTGCGCAGCAGAGACATGGTGTGTTCCGGATATTGGCAGGTGCGAAGACCCTGTCCAAGCAGGCAAGCCCCCTTCCGGGGAATCCGTTTTGGCCGTCGGGGTGGGCGATCAACGAGCTCCGCACATGCAGGGTCTGGGTTTCGAAGTCGTGAGCTTGGTCGTTCCAACCAGCGAATCGCCACGCCGCGCCGGCGAGGGCTTCTTCGCGGTGCACGCGCCGGCTCACTCGAAGGCTGCACCTGCACTTATGCATACGAGAACAAATTGTCGAATCTCGAACTTGAATTTTGAATTACGAGACAAATTGTGAGACCGCGCGACTGATGTAACTGGATGGGACTTGAGAGTTAGGTCGCAAGAGTCACAGGTTGAGTGCAGTGCAGCGTCCGCCGAACCACTGCAACATATGAGGATCTCGAAGCACTTGGAAGGCCATCCGTCGGAGCTTCCAGCACCTCTCAAACTCATCCCGAGAACGTGCACGCCGGCGATTTGCGGCGTTCACGGGTGGCTCGCACCCCTCCTCAACGCCGTTTCATGGCAGCGCTCCTTCAACTTGGGCGCGCCACACAGCGCCGCTGCGATCTGCGCAAGTTCGGGTCATGGCGTCCATCGTGACCATGCGGAGATCGCTTCCTCGGTCACTCGTCCCGCTACTGGAAGGTCCTATCGGCGAATGAACAGGCTGCGGTCTCCTACGGAATGGGAAGCAGCGCGTTCAGCTGGCCGGACGACATCCACGCCGCGTGCAACTCCTCCGCGTTGCACAACGGTCTCTACCATCGCGCCCATCCTCGTTCTGACGGCCCAGGATCTGGAAATCCGTGCGGTCTCACTCGAGCGACGCTTGCAGGGTCACTGATGTATAGCTGCCCTGTCCAGCACCAATGCGAGCACCGATACGCTTCACCGCAGATCCGGTTTGTGGCCGTGCTTCGAGATAGAGCCGCTCGATTTGTGACCGCCACGTTTGTCCGTTCAGCGTGCAGGGCAGTCTATGCCCTGCAAACTCAGGCTGGTGTTTCAGGAGTTTCCGATGACTGAGGTTTTGTCACCGGAGTCCGACTGGGTTCACCACGGTGAGCCCCCCAGCATTACGCATCACCTCGCGACCGCGGAGTGGGCATTTTACGACGTACGCTTTGCTGCCTCGGGATCGTGCGAGGGGCTTGCGACTCGCCTCCACATCTCTCACCGACCCGATGCCTTGCGTCTGCCTACCAGCACGTTCCGTGAGGCGCCGGTTGCACCGAGCGCGGCCGTTTTTACACCGGGTCAGACAGTCCGCTGCGGCTGGCACGGAAGTGGACGAGGACGTCATCTGATGCTTGCGCCGAACTTTGTCGCCGCCGTCCTTGGGGATGAGACAGCCACACTGCCGGCGCGATCGTTCGCCGACAATCGGCAGCCCGACGCGACCGACGCGGCGATCGGTCAGCTCATGACCGTCTTTGCCAGTGAGATCGCCCTACCGGAGCGGGCCGATTCGCTCTTTCTACAAACCTTGGCGACTGCCCTCGTGCAGTATGTCGCGCGTCACGAGCCGTTGCCGACGAGTGCTCGCGGCGGTCTCGCGCCCCGACAGCTGCGCCGGATCCTCGATGCGATCGAGGCCCGGCTCTCGGGGCGACTGGAACTGACCGAGTTAGCCGGGGTAATCGGCACCAGCACGCGCTATCTCTGCCGAGCGTTCCGACAATCCACGGGGCATTCACCTCATCAATACATCCTGCGACGCCGCCTCGATCGCGCCTGCGATCTGATCCGCTCCGGAGATCTGTCGCTCGCGGATATCGCTCATGCCACTGGCTTCGCGAGCCACAGCCAGATGACCGCTACCTTCCAGCGCATCCTCCAGGTGCCGCCATCGCACTTCCGGACATGGTCCCGTTCGAGGCCTCACCTCACCAATGGTCGCCCATCGCCATCAAGGAGCGAGTCGTGACGGTTCGCGTCGCACCGGCGTGACAGCGCGCCGATCGTTTGCCGGAGAAGAAGCACGTGCTCTGCGACAGCGGCAGCTGTCACTTCAGCAGCCTTGTCAACCTACGTCCGGCCCGCGTTGAGGAAAAGCACGCCGAGGGCGGCAAGCGGCGCGGTACGGGTCAGCTAGCCCAAGATTGATCTCTTTCCTGCGGCAAACGGCATCCAACGCGAGTGACCGCAGGCGGCTGGTTACGATCGCGAGTGATCAAAGGTGAGGTTGCGCAGTTCCTCATCCCGATCGTGTCAGCCCAAAGCGCTTCGGATGCGAGCGACGCGGCCGCGCGACGCCGCGCCAGCAGTTCACTTACGCGATACCGGCCCGTGAGGCGCCGTGGGCCGAGAGGCTCGTGCCGAAGTCACCCACTATCATCGGCGGCCCGGAAGAAAGAGGCCGCCCAGAGGGCGGCCAGTTGATCTTATCGGAGTTAGCCACGGTGGCAGGCACGCCAACGCGCCGCCCGAGCTTTTAAGATGCCATGAACATAGGAAGCAACGCGCAAAGTTAGCTGAGTCTAAGGTCTGGGTTACATCGCGGCGTAGTCGTCAATGCCCTTGTAGATTTCGTATATTTTTGATGCAAAAAGAGAAAGTGAGTTCCATTTATGACTAGTAGGCTGGTGCGGCTTCGCCCTGCTGCGTTGGCCGGCACACCTCGATCGTCGAGTTCTCAAGCGCTGTCATGGGTGTCGGTCCAATCCGAGGAACGTGAGCCATGACGCACGACACGTTCTCGATCGAGAAATCGGTTCCAATAGGCGCAAAGACATCGTCCGGGACATCGACTATCCGGAACACAGCCGCTTTGTTCGATGGCCGCGTGCGCTTGAATTAGATGGATTGCTCCAACCGCGATCAGGTCTGCCTTGCGAGGTCTGCTCCCGCTTTGCGGCTCCCCCGTCTCAACCATGGGGTTAACTCGGCCCGACGAACAGTCGGGCCGTTCTTTTTGTCAGGCTTGACTCTCATGCCCTGGTCGCCTGGCTCAGGTCTCCTCGCCTTCCTCCGGCCGGACGGTCCCTGCCACGATGTCGACGGCTGGTGCTGTCTTGAGCCATGCCAGCAGGCGTGGCGGATCAGCGATCTCGGCCACGCGATGGGTTGCGGGCGCGCTACGCTCACGCCAGAGATGCGGCTAGCCAGCGTTGCCTCCGTTGTTTGGCTTTACGGCGGCCCGACCCGAGCGGATGAGCGGCCACGTTCCGTCGAGCGCTAGAAGGATCCTTGCGGTGATCAATCTGGATGAAGCCTCGCTCTCAAGCGACAGCATTCTGAAGATCGCGCAGACGCTCAATCTGCCGGTCGCCTCGCTTTCTGAGCGGGCCGGTCCGCAGACCCCCTTGGGCGAAGCCGTCCTGCTGCTCGAGACGTTTCTCGCATTCGATAGCCCCGCATCGAGGCGCAGATGTCTCTCCTTTGCTCGGGCACTCGCGCGTCGGGAGCTGCGGTTCCGAACCGGCGCGGATGACGCTCGCACGCGCTCAAGGGAATAGCGCGGCCGCAGGGCATGAGGGGCGGGACGCCAAACAGCAAGCGCCACAGATCCGGGCGCGCACGTGCCTTGCGCCTTCAGCCATCGCTGTGTCTGTCAAGCTGGTTCCGCGACGGGTGTTTGGTCGGAAGGGCCGACCTTGGTGCTACAATTCTGCAACAGATCCTGGTATACCAAGGATCTTGAAGTCGGCCAGGTCCAGTTCCTGATAGCGTGGCCGAAATTCGAAAGTCAGATTGCCAACCCTTGTGTAATCCTTCCCTCGTAAAATAATTGGGGGAGGGAGGAAATAGCGAGGACACACCTCGACAGGCTGGTGCCGCTGGCCGAACGCTTCAGTCACTGCAATCTCTGTGCGACTTCGGCTAGACTCCGAAATGCTGCGTTCGCACAGCGTACCAAGTTTGCCATAGGGCGCCTGCAGTCTGCGCAAGACGGGATCAACTCGTTAACGCGGTAGCTATGCCGGGCGATTCCGGTCTCGCCTTTCCCGTGGTCACAATCTCTCCTGCGTCCGAGCGCCGATCGGCGCAGGCATGTCTGAGGCGAGCTTACGCCGATAGCATTCTCGCATTCTCCCTTTGGTGAAGGATGCGCCCTTCATCAGATCACACACCATCTACTCGGAGTCTAAGCCATGGTCGCTTCCGACTACTCGCGCCTTGATGCGGCGCGAGCGCTGACCACAGGTTCTGAGGTCTGCCAATCGTCAGATATGACTTACGAAACGGTCGCTTGGAACCAAGTCTTTCAAGATCTAGTCTCCGAGCGGACGCGGTTCAGCTGGATCCTGACGGGTCTGATGTTGGTGGTGTATTTCGGCTTCATCGGCCTCATCGCTTTCGACAAATCGCTTCTTGCCGTGAAGATCGGCACCACCAGCTCGCTCGGGCTCGTGCTCGGCGTGGGCGTGATCGTCTTCGCCTTCATACTGACGGGCCTCTACGTCGCCCGCGCTAACAGCCGCTACGACGCGCTCAGCGCCGAGCTGAAGCGGAGCCTCGGTCAATGATCCGTGCCCTTCTGACGCTGCCCTTCGCCCTCGCGATCACCCCGGCGCTCGCGGCCGGTCCCGAACTCGGTGCCGTGCAGCAGCAGGCCACGAACTGGCCCGCCATCGGCATGTTCCTGTTCTTCGTGCTGCTGACGCTGGGCATCACCTATCGCGCCGCCAAGGGCACCAAGTCGGCGGCCGACTTCTACGCTGCGGGCGGCGGCATCTCGGCCGGCACCAACGCGCTGGCGATCGCCGGCGACTACATGTCGGCGGCCTCGTTCCTCGGCATCTCGGGCCTCGTCTACACCTCGGGCTTCGACGGCCTGATCTACTCGACGGGCTTCCTGGTCGGCTGGCCGATCGTGCTGTTCCTGATCGCGGAACGCCTGCGCAACCTGGGCAAGTTCACCTTCGCGGACGTGGCGAGCTTCCGCCTCGACCAGACCGCGATCCGCATCATCTCGGCAACCGGCACGCTGGTGGTGGTGGCCTTCTACCTCATCGCCCAGATGGTCGGAGCCGGGAAGCTGATCCAGCTCCTGTTCGGCCTGCCCTACCTCTACGCGGTGATCATCGTCGGCGTCCTGATGATCGTCTACGTCGCCTTCGGCGGCATGAAGGCGACCACCTGGGTGCAGGTGATCAAGGCCTGCCTGCTGCTCGGCGGCGCGAGCTTCATGGCGGGCGCCGTGCTCTACAAGTTCGGCTTCAACCCTGAGAAGCTGTTCGAGAGCGCCGTCGCGGTCCATCCGAAGGGCGATGCCATCATGGCGCCCGGCGGCCTGGTGGCGAACCCGATCGAGGCGATCTCGCTCGGCGTCGGCCTGATGTTCGGCACCGCCGGCCTGCCGCACATCCTGATGCGCTTCTTCACCGTGTCGGACGCCCAGGCCGCGCGCAAGTCGGTCTTCTACGCCACCGGCCTGATCGGCTACTTCTACATCCTCACCTTCATCATCGGCTTCGGCGGCATCGCCCTGCTGATGTCCGATCCGAAGCACTTCAAGCTCGGGGCCGGTGGCGCGTTCGACAAGCTGAAGGACATGATCGGCGGCACCAACATGGTGGCGGTCAATCTGGCCGATGCTGTCGGCGGCTCCTACTTCCTCGGCTTCATCTCGGCCGTCGCCTTCGCCACCATCCTGGCGGTGGTCGCGGGCCTGACGCTGGCGGGCGCGAGCGCCGTCAGTCACGACCTCTACGCGCAGGTGATCGCGCGCGGTCGCACCACCGAGGCGGCCGAAGTGCGCCTCTCGAAGATCTCGGCCGTCGTCATCGGGATCGTGGCCATCGCACTCGGCTACATCTTCGAGAACCAGAACGTCGCCTTCATGGTGGGCTTGGCCTTCGCGGTCGCGGCCTCCTGCAACTTTCCGGTGCTGGCGATGTCGATCCTATGGCGCGGCACGACCACCTGGGGTGCCCTCGCGGGCGGCCTGGTCGGCCTCGTGGCGGCGTTCGTGATGGTGGTGCTGTCGAAGGCCGTGTGGGTGACCACCCTGGGGCATCCCGCCGCGCTGTTCCCCTACGACAACCCGGCGCTGTTCTCGATGCCGCTGGCCTTCGCGACCATCTGGATCGTCTCGTCTCTGGACCGCTCGAGGCGGGCACAGCGCGAGCGGGCCGCGTTCGAGGCACAGTACGTCCGCTCCGAGACCGGCATCGGCGCGTCCGCGGCCCACGCTCACTGAGCCTCCCTTGCCGTGGTCTAGAGCGGGCCACGGCAATCCCCCGACGCTGAACCCTTCGACGCGGAACGGAGACCCATATGCCGGCGCACGCCGATGACGTCCTGGCGCCCGCTGCGGCGCTCAACGAGTTGGCAGCGCTCGCGCTCACCGAGGCGGCCGTCTTCTTCGAAGGCGTCGGGCAGGGGGCTATGGCCGACCTGCTCCGAGGCCAAGCCAGACGTTATCGTGTCCAAGCCATCCAGTTCAGCGCCTTGTCTGGCGCCAATGCACTCATTGGGCGAATCGATGTCGGCCTCGAAAAGCGGATGCCGCGCAAAAGCAATTCGATGTGATCCAAAGATAACCAATGTCCCAGGGTTTGACGTCCTGGAGTTCGACCGAGCAACGTCTCTTGGGTTTGTAGCGCTGCCATGAATGCAAGTCTCGCCTCTTCGGCGCCTCTCGACGCACGTGCAACACATTGGCTCTCGCGCGAGCACATCGTCGCCAAGCCAGGATTCAACCGTTGGCTTGTTCCTCCCGCCGCGCTCGCCATTCATCTCTGCATCGGCATGGCCTATGGCCTCTCGGTGTTCTGGCTGCCACTGTCGCGCGCGCTATCCGTAGGCCGACCCACACCAGCGGCATGTCCCGACATGGGGGTGGTCACAGCTCTGTTCACCACAACCTGTGACTGGCGTGTCAGCGATCTCGTCACCGTTTTCTCCATCGGCATCGTCGTACTTGGCCTCTCCGCCGCCCTGTTCGGCGGCTGGCTCGAGCGCGCGGGTCCGCGCAAGGCAGGGCTCGTCGCGGCCGTGTGCTGGAGCGGCGGCTTCCTGATCGGGGCCCTCGGCGTCTACGTCCATCAACTGTGGATCGTCTGGCTCGGCATGGGCCTGATCGGCGGGATAGGACTCGGCCTGGGTTACATCTCGCCTGTCTCGACGCTGATCAAATGGTTCCCCGACCGCCGCGGCATGGCGACCGGCATGGCAATCATGGGTTTCGGCGGCGGTGCGATGATTGGGTCGCCGCTTGCCGATACGCTGATCAAGACCTTCAGGACGAACGACACGGCCGGGGTCTGGCAGACGCTCGCGGTGATGGGCGTCGGCTACCTGCTGTTCATGACGGCCGGAGCCTTCGGGTACCGCGTGCCGCCGTCCGGCTGGCGGCCGGAGGGTTTCATGCCAAGGGCCACCGGAAAGGCGATGATCGCTTCCGGCCACGTGCACCTCGACGACGCGCACAAGACGCCGCAGTTCTGGCTGCTCTGGCTCGTCCTCTGCCTGAACGTCTCAGCCGGCATCGGCGTGCTGGCCCTGGCCTCGCCGATGCTGCAGGAGATCTTCGGCGGCGCTTTGATCGGCCGACCCGGCACGGCGCTCGTCGATCTCGATGCCGCGCAGAAGGCACAGGTCGCGGCCATCGCGGCGGGATTCGTCGGTCTGCTGTCGCTGTTCAACATCCTGGGCCGCTTCTTCTGGGCCTCGATGTCGGACAAGCTCGGCCGTAAGGCGACCTATGCCACGTTCTTCGCGCTCGGCTGCGCCCTCTACGCCGCGGCACCGTGGGCCGCGCATATCGGTTCGCAGGCGCTGTTCGTGATGTTCTTCTGCGTCATCCTATCGATGTACGGCGGGGGCTTCGCCACCATTCCTGCCTACCTCGCCGACGTGTTCGGCACACAATTCGTCGGAGCCATACACGGGCGTCTCCTCACCGCATGGTCGACGTCAGGCATCGTCGGACCGTTCGTGGTGACGAAGATCCGCGAGCTTCAGGCGGCTTCGGGTGTGCAGGGTGCGGATCTCTACGGGCGCACGATGTACATCCTGGCCGCCTTCCTCGCCGCAGGCTTCGTCGCCAATCTCCTGATCCGACCACTCGCCCGCCGCTGGTTCATGAAAGAGGACGACGTTGCGGCCATGGGTGCGAACGGAACCGCCGCGCCGGCTCGGGAAGGCTCCTTCGGCATCGGCCGCGGCGGCCTGACCGCACCGGCCGCGCTCGCCTGGGCGGTCGTCGGCCTACCCATCCTTTGGGGCATCTGGATCACACTCTCGAAGGCCCTGATCCTGTTTCGCTGACGCCGCCGTCGCGACGGTGCCGCAATGCGCGCGGGGCCGTCGCGATGCAGGCCGCAGCGCTTCCTGAGCGGTGCGCGGTCGTATTCCCGCGCCGTCGATCGAGCATTGCCTGTATCTTATCACCTTAATTGGCAAAGATTAGAAGTCGAAGCTCAGAGTGTTAGCACAAAATCAATAAACGTCGGATATCATTGAGTCTGCTCGCTCCCGGCTCCCGGGCCGTGCCGAAGGTATACCGGTCGAACGACGGCAGCCGAAATCCTGACGTAAGCCTCCATGGGACGGCGGTTCGCGCGCGCCGCGGCCAGCCTACGCCCCGGAAGGACGCGTCGCGAGAGAGCGCTGCACGATCTTCACGAGCCCGGATCCGACGGTACAGGCCGGAGCGCTCTCCCGTTCGATCTTCCGAGGAATGACAATGCCGAACCGACTCTCCCTGGCGACCAAGGTCATGCTGGTCGTCGCGCTCTCGGTGTTGGCCACGACCGGTGCCATGTGGTTCGCGGTCGCCAAGCGGGTCTGGGCCGAGTTCGAGTCTCAACAAAGCGAAAAGATCGATCAAAATCTCCGAAGCCTCGCGCTCGTCTTTACCGAGCGCCTTCCGGGCGCCCAGCTCAAGTTCGAGAACGGTCGGCTACGGGACGTCCGGAGCCCCTCGCTGGCATCGTTCGATGACTTCTCCGTCGTGGATGCGTCCGTCGCCTACGTCGGCGGAAATGCGACGATCTTCACTTACGATCCCGGTCAGGATCAGTTCGTCCGACGCGTTACGACCGTGAAGAAGGAGAACGGTGAGCGCGCCGTCGGCACGAAACTCGCGCCGGACAGTCCGGCGCAGACCTTCGTGCGTCGCGGAACCCCCTTTCAGGGTCCCGTCACGCTGTTCGGAAAGCGCTATCAAACCGCCTACCACCCCACCTTCGATGCGGCGGGTCAGATCAACGGGCTTCTGTATGTCGGCGTACCCGTGGAGGACTTCTTCCGCGCCTACGACGACACGATGCGGTCGATATCGATCGCGGCCGGATTGATCGCGCTTCTCGCCTGCGCCGGTGCGGCCTGGGCGGCGGTCCGTCTGTTCCAGCCGCTTCGAAACCTCACGGCTCGCATCGGCACCTTGACCCAGGGCGATCTCGACACGCCTGTCGCGCACTTGGACCGGAGCGACGAGATCGGTGTTCTCGCACGCTCGCTGGCCGTGTTCAGAGAGACCCTCGCGGCCAAGCGCGCTGCCGACGAAGCGGCCGTCCATGAGTTCGAGGCGCGCACTCTGCGCGCCCGGGTCCTGGACGAGACCGCCAAGACGTTCGAACAGCGTGCCGCCAGCCTGACATCCGCGCTCTCGGATGCGGCGGCGGGCATGGAAGCCACGGCACAATCGATGACCGCTTGTGCCGACCAGACCACGCGCGAGTCGATGAGCGTTGCCTCGGCGGCCCGACAGACCTCCACCAATGTACAGACCGTCGCGGCAGCTACCGAGGAACTCGCGACCTCGGTGCAGGAGATCGCTGCGCAGGTCGCGCAGTCCTCGCGGATGGCCGGCCAGGCCGTCCCCGTCGCCCGACGCGCGGGCGAGAACGTTCAGGTCTTCGCGGCGACCGCCGAGCGCATCGGTGCAGTAGTGGGACTCATCGACGGCATCGCGAAGCAGACGAATCTGTTGGCTCTTAACGCTACCATCGAAGCTGCCCGCGCCGGCGCGGCGGGCCGCGGCTTCTCCGTCGTGGCGACGGAGGTCAAAGCGCTGGCCAGCCAGACCTCACATGCCACGGACGAGATCGCGAGTCAGATCGCACAGATCCATGCGACGACTCAGGAGGCCGTGTCCTCGATCGCGGCGATCGGCCGAATGATCGACGAGATGTCGATCATCTCCACCGCGATCGCGGCCGCGGTCGAGCAGCAGAGCGCGGCCACTCGCGAGATCGCTCGTAACGTCTCGGAAGCCGCGCAGGGGACCGAGCATGTGACGCATAACATCGATCGGGTTCAGGATGGCGCTGGTCAGACCGGCGTCGCCGCCGCCGATGTCCTCAGGGCCGCTCAGGATCTTGCGCGTCATTCGGAAAGCTTGACCGCTTCGGTCGAGGAATTTCTCTCCGACTTCAAAGTAGCCTGAGCTCGTCCGGGTCTGCTCCGTCCCGACCCTAGGGAGCGGATCGATTGACGGTCGAGCAAGACATCGACGCTTTGCAGCGCCGTCTCCGAGGCTAGTCTCCCCGGCCGGGCGCGGCTTCGGCCGCGTCGGGTCCGCCCCACGCCGATCCCGAGGAGGAGGCTCGCTCGATGGCGTCCGGGGCGGGTTCCGCTCCGCCGAGATCCGGGCCGGATGTCCGGCATCGCTTCGACGAATTCACTGCGCCGAGGGGTGAGCTCGTTCCCCATCGGTGCGACCGCCGGTTCCATCACATGCTCAAGCTCGTCGATTGTCTCGCCGTCGCCCACGATCCCCGCCTCGTCGCACTGGCGGTTACGGTCTGCGCCCTGTCCAGCATCACCGCGGTGGAGCTCGCCGGCCACGCCCGAGGGATGCCGCAACGTGCCCGGATCGCTTGGCTCGGCGTCGCCTCGTGTGCCGGTGGCTCGGGTATCTGGGCGACCCACTTCGTGGCGATGCTCGCTTTCGAACCCGGTGTCGCTGCAGGTTACGATACAGGGCTGACTGCACTCTCGCTGGTCATCGCCATCGTGATGACGGGCCTCGGCCTCGGAGTGGCACTCGGATCAACGAGCGCTGTGGCCGCATGGCTGGGCGGCTCGATCCACGGCGCCGGCATCGCCGCGATGCATATCACAGGGATGGCCGCATACCAGATCGCCGGCCACGAGAGCCGTGATCTCGCGACCCTTCTCGTCGCTGTCGTCCTCGGCGTCCTCTTCAGCGGGGCTGCTTCGGCTCTCGCGTTCAGGGGCGCAGGCCCAGGCCGTCGCGCCTGCGGCGCGTTCCTGCTGCTGCTCGCGGTATGCACTCACCACTTCGTGGCCACAAGCGCCGTGACCGTCGTCCCGGACCCGACGATCATCGTCCCGGAAGCCACGGTCCCGAACAGCTGGTTGGCGGCTGTCATAGCCCTCGTGAGCTTGGCCATCCTCCTCGCCGCGGGGGCCGGGCTCGCGCTCGACATTCGTGACCGGCGGCACGCCCTGCTCGAGGGCGAGCGCCTCCGGAGCCTCGCCAATGCTGCGGTCGAGGGCTTGGTCGTCTGCAGCGACGGCGTCATCGTCTGTGCCAATCGCAGCTTCGCGCAACTCGTCGGTTCGACAGAGTTCGCTCTTACCGGTGTGCTCCTGTCGGCATTCCTTTCCGAAACCGCGCCACAACCCGGACCGACGAGCGATTCAGGGCAAACCGTCGAAGCCGAGTTGCGGCAGACGGACGGGCACTGCATCCCCGTGGAGCTGATTTGGCAGCCGCTCGAACGCGGGGACCAGCGCCGCTACGCTGTCGCCGTCCGCGATCTGCGGGCCAGGCGCCAGGCCGAAGGGCACATCCAGTTCCTCGCCCATCACGATCCGCTTACGGGACTTGCGAACCGTATGAGCTTCGCTCAGCGTCTCGACCAGGAGATGAAGCTTGCAGATACCGCCGGACGGAAGCTCGCTGTGCTCTGTCTCGACCTCGACCGCTTCAAGGAAGTCAACGATCTCCTCGGCCACGCAGCCGGTGACAGTATGCTGGTGATGGTAGCCCGCTCCGTGACGGGGCTTCTGGACGAGACACAGATGATGGCGAGGCTCGGCGGCGACGAATTCGCCGTTCTGATGCAATGTGAGAACTCAATGGCGGCCGGCCGGATGGCGGAGCGGATCATCGAGGGTTTGCAGAGGGACCGCGAAACCGCTGGCCCGGTGATCGCCACCAGCGTCGGCATCGCGCTCTACCCCGACGATGCGGGCGAGCGCGCGCTCCTCCTGAACTATGCCGACATGGCGCTCTACCGCGCGAAGTCGGAGGCGCGCGGCACCTACCGGTTCTTCGAGGCCCGGATGGGCGCGCAGGTGCGCGAGCGCCGGGTGCTCGAACACGACATGCGCCACGCCGTGGCGCGCGGCGAGATGCACCTCGCCTACCAGCCCCAGACCGACGTGCGCACCGGCGCCGTCACGGGCTTCGAGGTGCTGCTGCGCTGGCAGCACCCCGAGCGCGGCGCGGTCTCGCCGGCCCTGTTCATCCCCATCGCCGAGGAGAGCAACGCGATCCTCCAGATCGGCGAGTGGGTGCTGCGCGAGGCCTGCCGCGAGGCGGCGAGCTGGCCCAACCCCCTGACGGTCGCCGTCAACGTCTCGGCGGTCCAGCTTCTCGCGCCGCACTTCGCCGCGACGGTGCACGAGGTGCTGTTCCAGACCGGGCTACCCGCCGAGCGGCTGGAGATCGAGATCACCGAGACGGCGCTGATCCGCGACCCGAGCCGGGCGCAGTCGACCCTGCGCCAGCTCAAGGCGCTCGGCCTGCGCATCGCCATGGACGATTTCGGCACCGGCTACTCGTCGCTCTCGAACCTGCGCGCCTACCCGTTCGACAAGATCAAGATCGACGGCTCGTTCATCCGGGCGGTGGACGCCAACGAGCAGACGGCGGCGATCGTGCGCTCCGTGCTCGGCCTCGGCCGGGGCCTCGGCCTGCCGGTCCTCGCCGAGGGCATCGAGACCGCCGAGGAACTGCGCTTCCTCGCCGAGGAGCAGTGCCACGCGGCGCAAGGCTACCTGATAGGGCGGCCAGGACCCATCGATCAATTCGCGCGACACACGCATGGTGAACCGCCGGTCGCGCCGCCACAGCACAGGTGTGCTTGACAGAAACGCCCCGCCCTAGAAGCGCGAGGATCCCTGCGGTTCATGCCGCGAGTTCCTGTTTCATCGGAGCGGCGCCCCAGGCCAGGCCCGACGCGTCTGGCATACCCTCCAAAGGTGATTGCCGAGGAAGAAGACCCGAACCTTACCGCGTCTGATGCCCCCGCTACCCCTGCCATCCCGCGCGATCAGCGCCGGAGAAGGCCTGCGCCGCCGTGAACCTTCCGCGGATGCGGTGGTTAACAGGACAAGACGATCAGGTACTCCACCCCAGTACCCGATTCCCGCACCGGTTCCCGATTTCGATAGTCCGACGCGTAGGGATCCCGTCTGCGCTATCAGGAGAGTTCGACCATGTACTTCCACGACAAGCGCCTTCAGTATCCGGTCCGCGTCGAGAGCCCGGACCCGATCTACGCGCGCATGCTGCAGCAAGCGATCGGAGGCATTGAGGGCGAGATCCGCGTCTGCATGCAGTACTTCTTTCAGGCCTGGGGTGCTCGGGGCCCGACGACCAAGTACCGCGACATGCTCCTCCATACGGCGACGGAAGAGCTCGGCCATATCGAGATGTTGGCCACGGCTGTCGCCCTGAACTTGGAGAATGCCCCGAGCAAGGTGCAAGAGGCCGGTGCGGCCGATGCGATCGTCGGCGCAGTCATGGGCGGCGAGAACCCCCGCCACATCGCCGAGGGCATGCTGCACCGGCACATCCTCTCAACCGGCATGGCGGCGTTTCCCGCCAACTGCGAGGGTGTACCCTTCGACATGAGCCACATCTACGCCAGCGGCAACCTCGCCGCGGACATGTACTGCAACGTTGCCGCCGAGGCGACGGGCCGGACACTGGCGGTGCGCCTCTACAACGCCACGAACGATCCCGGCATGAAGGATATGCTGCACTTCATGATCGCGCGCGACACCATGCACCAAGAGCAGTGGTTGGCGGTGATCGAGGAACTCGGCGGCCATGCGGGCGCTCTGCCGATCCCGAACAGCTTCCCGCAGAGCGAGGAGCACCAGAAGTTCAACTACAACTTCTTCGCCACGGCGCGTGACGGCACGCCCCCGCCCGCCGGTCGGTGGACCAGCGGCCCGTCCCTCGACGGCAAGGGCGAGTTCAGCGTCGTCCAGAACGAGCCGATGGGCGAGGAGCCTGTGCTCGGCCCGGCCCGCCCCGACAGCGGCGCCCAGAAGGAACAGATCGGCTGAGTGTGAGGTGGGGCCTCAGCACCGCTGAGGCCCCGAACCATCCGGTCCACCAAACCGTTCCTTGCCTCCCGGCGCGTTCATCGTCGAAACGAGCCGGATCATGGACGGGAGGCCAGATGACCGATGGCAGGATCGTTGACGGTCGGATCGAGCTTCGCCGAACGGACGAGGAGCGCAAACCGATCCTTCAGCGGCTGAACCGGATCGAGGGTCAGGTCCGCGGCCTGCGGGCGATGATCGAAGAGGATCGCTACTGTCTGGACGAGATCCAGCAGATCAACGCGGTCACGGCCGCGCTCCGCGAGGTCGCCCTGCTCATCATCGGCCAGCACGTCGCACAGGGTGTGGAGATCGCTGTGTCCGAACACGACGGGGCGCTGGCCATAGAGGACGTGATGCGCGTGCTTCGGGCCGCGATGCGGACGCGGGAGTGACTGGATCGTCGCAGTGCGAAGCCCGGCCGACGGAAGGTCGCGCCGGCAGTCCTGGCCGTCCTCTCTGCGGACGGCGACCCGACAAGGAGCCGAAGACAGCGGCGCGAGCCCACAGGGTCCTCGCAGGTCGGGAGGGCAAGCGCGATTCAAGCAGTGCTCGGCGCGAAGCCCACGAAAGCCCAGCGGACTGATGCGCGATTCCGAAAAATCATTCCCGATTTGTACATCAACAGAGCTGCGCAGAGGCAAACTGCACGGGGAGGGAGCGCAATCCTGCCATGGACCAGTATGAGGAAGAGTCTGTTAAGTCAAGCCATGTGAAGGTGTGCCCGGTTAAGGAGTGAAATTCCTGCCCTGGTGCCGCATGCGCGATTTGCCGCGTATCTCCATACGCGTAGCGAGCGGCAACCGAGCTGCGCTCCCGTGAAGGATAGACGCTTACACCGCCAATCGACGTCAGTCTGATCCCACCCTGGACGGTATTCGACTGATCGACGCAGCAACACGTCAGCGTAGCGAGCAGGGATCATGACGACGCCTTCCAGCTGAGTTCGCGAAGATCGGCTGGAGACAAGGCGTCGGTTTGTTCGACGGAGCAGGTCATGCGAATCGGTGTCGGTACGAAGATCCATACGATCACCATTGCGGCCTTGATCGGGATCTTGGCGGTTTCCGGTATCTGCCTGCTCAGCCTGCGCGATCAGGTCGAGCAGAGCCGCATGACCAAGACCCGCCACCTCGCCGAGACCGCCTATGGCATCCTCGACTACTTCGAAGGCGAGGAGCGCGCCGGACGTCTCTCCCGCGAAGCCGCGCAGAAGGCCGCGATCGGAGCCGTCAAGGCGCTGCGTTACGAGGGGCAAGAGTATTTCTGGATCAACGACATGCAGCCGCGCATGATCGCCCATCCCATCAAGCCCGAACTGGAAGGCAAGGATCTCAGGGAGAACAAGGATCCGACCGGCAAGCGCCTGTTCGTCGCCTTTGTCGACGAAGTGAGGGCGCATGGAGCGGGCTTTGTCGACTATCTTTGGCCTAAGCCCGGCGCAGATGCGCCGGTGCCGAAAATCTCCTACGTGCGCGGATTTCAACCCTGGGGTTGGATCGTCGGCACCGGCATCTATGCGGACGACACCGCGGTCAATCTCTGGGCCGCCGCGAGACAGGCTGGCGGTGGCATCCTGGTGGTGATGGTGCTGATTGCCGGCCTCGCCACGCTGATTGGGCGGCGCGTCACCCGACCTGTGCTGGCGCTGAACGGAACCATGCACCGCTTGGCCTCCGGCGACACGACTGTGGAGGTGCCGGCACAGGAGCGTCCAGACGAGATCGGCGCCATGGCAAGAGCGGTCGAAGTCTTCAAGCAAGCCTTGGTCGCCAAGGAGGCGGCCGATCGAACGGCGATGAGCGATGCCGAGGGCAAAGCGCGCCGCGCGCACGCGCTGGACCACATGATGCGGCAGTTCGAGACCCGGGCCGCGCGACTGACGGGTTCCCTCGCGGCGGCCGCCACGGAGTTGGAGGCGACCGCGCAGACCTTGACCGATACGGCCGCGCTGACCACCGCCCAGTCGGTCCGAGTCGTTGGGTCAGCCGGGGAAACCTCGGCCAACGTGAACACGGTGGCCGCGGCCACCGAAGAGATGTCGGCCTCAATCCGCGAGATCGCGAGTCAGGTGACGCATACCTCAGCGATCGCCGAGCGGGCCGCGGCGAACACCGAACGCAGCGATCGGATCGTTCAGGGTCTCGCAGACGGTGCCGATCGGATCGGGGCCGTGCTCAGCCTGATCTCGGGGATCGCGGCCCAGACCAACCTTCTCGCCCTCAACGCGACGATCGAGGCGGCGCGCGCTGGCGAGGCGGGCCGGGGGTTCGCCGTGGTGGCCTTGGAGGTCAAGGAACTCGCCGGACAAACCGCCAAGGCTACAGAGGAGATCGCAGGCCAGATCGGCTTCATTCAAGATGAGACCCGGCAGGCAGTGGAGGCGATCCAAGCGGTCGGACACACCATCGCCGAGATGCGCGCCATCGCGGGCAGCGTAGCCGCAGCCATGGAGGAGCAGAGCGCCGCGACGCAGGAGATCGTACGCAACGTCGCCGAAGCGGCGTCCGCCACGCAGGCGGTGTCGGACAGCATCGCGACGGTCAAGGCTGGCGCCGACGAGACCGGCTCGGCCTCCAACCGGGTCCTGAGTGCGGCACAGGAGCTGTCGCGCTACTCCGGCGAGCTCAACCACGAGGTGAACATGCTGCTGTCAGGGGTTAAGGCTGCTTGACGTGGCGGGGGCAACGCGACCGCTGCTGCACTTGACGTCAGGAGGCTTGCAACGGCAGGGAGACTGAGCGTTCCCCCAGAGCCGTGTCAGCGGCTCTGGGGCGCAGCTTCACTTCTTTCTGCTGGCCGGCTGGCTGTCGGAGGGCCAGCCTGGCTGACTAGGATTGGTGTTTTCCCTACCTGGGCTCGAACTCTCCTTGGCGGTGTCGCTCTTGTTCGACAAGCCCGTCGATGATGCGTTCGAGCCTGTCGAACCCGCGGCAGCACCGTTCGAGTTCGTCGAAGATCCTGGCTTGGTTTCCGCGGAGGCTAGTGAGGTCATCCCGAGCGCCAAACCGGCTAAGAGGCTGATGCTGAAAATTTTGCTAGGCATGTCTATCTCCCGGTGCACATCCTTCCGGAGGGTGTGCGTGGGCCAAAAACGTCCCCGTCTACTCGCTGTTCCGGCTTCAGCGTCACTCAACTCATTACAGAACCACTCACGATGTAGTCTCGGTTCCTCGACACTCGAGTGGGGAGCCCTCACGCCTGCCTCCAACACCGCCGCCGCGGGTCAAGGAGGCTGAGACTGCAATCGCGTGAGCCCGACTCGCCGCTGGTCTGCCTGCTTCCCGCCCCCACCATCATTCCGGATCGCATCATGGAGCACCTGCCCGCTGCGGCATCGATTATGGCCGGCGTTCATTGGAGTTCTGGCGATCAGGGTGACACTCAGCATCCAGGCTCAAGCGCACGGTGCACAGCTCCGTCCCTTGCTCGTCGCGGACGATGGCCAGGAAGTCGCGCTTGCCGTCGGACGGTGGCGCCTCCCGGCCGATATCGGGCAAGGCGCCGATGGCAGCGTCGCGCGCCGCCTGCAGGCTCTCGTACTCCTCGCCTTCCTCGTCCTTCAGCCATAGCGAGCCATCCTGGAAGTCGATGAAATAGTAAGGCATCACAACGAACGAGCTGACAAAGGTGGGCCCTTACGAACCTAGAAGGCGCGTCGCTGCCGATGGTTGCACAGGTTAATCCACGTAGGGTTCCAGGCCTGCCAGGCCGAGGGAAGTTGCTGACCTTCCGGGCATCTGTTCACTAGTGGACAGACAGCGGAACGAGCGTTGCGGTAGGGATTGTAGCTGACAACCAAGACCCCTTCGCCGCTGCTCCCATGCTCCCCGACATCGACACCCTGTTCAGCGGCAACCTGCTTCTCAGCGCCCTGCGGCTGTCCGATCAGGCACTGCTCAAGCCTCATCTGGAGCTGAAAGAGTACCGGCGCGGCGACGTGATGTTCGAGGCCGGCGAGGACGTCAGCTTCATCACCTTCCCGCTCGGCCAGTGTGTGGCTGCCCTCGTCATCGGGCTGCAGGATGGACGTGCTGTCGAGACGGCCACGGTCGGGCGCGAGGGCGCGATCGGTGGCGTGGTCAGCCAAGGCTCGCTGCCGGCCTTCAGCCGCGCTGTCGTGCAGGTCCCGGGTTCGGTGCTGCGGATCGAGGCGACGGTGCTGCAACAGATCAAGCGGACCTCACCGGGGCTGCGCAACCTGATCACCCGCTACTCCGACTGCCTGCTTGCCCAGGTGCTGCAGTCGGTCGCCTGCAACGCGAGCCACACCATCGAGGCGCGTTGTGCCAGGTGGCTCCTGAGCCTGCAGGACCGCCTGGACACCAACGTGCTGCCGGTCACCCATGAGGTACTGGCTGAGCTCCTGGGCGTGCAGCGCTCCTACCTGACGCGCACGCTCAGAACCCTGCAGGAGCAAGGACTGATCCAGGTGCGGCGTGGCCGCATCATCATCGTCAGTCGGCCGGCGATGGAAGAGGCCACCTGTGAGTGCCACGGCGCGGTCAAGAGGCACTTCGAGGCCGTTCTCGGCGCCGTCTACAACGCGGGCGGCACTCTGGTGTCGCTGCGTCCGAAGCCGGCGGAGGACAAGCAGATGAGCCAGGCCGTCTGAGCCGGTGCGCGGATGAAACATAACCCGCTGCCCGCACCTGACCTCCCTTTAGTGCAGGCTTCCGACCTGAACGAAGACACACGTCTCCGGGCTCTCGACAGCTACGGCATCCTCGACACGCCGCGCGAGCAGGGGTTCGATGACGTCGCTGCGCTGGCCGCCCAGATCTGTGACACACCCATCGCGGTGGTGAACTTCATCGGCAACGGTCGTCAGTTCTTCAAGGCCGAGGTCGGCCTCGGCGTGCGTGAAACACCGCTGGAGACCTCGTTCTGCCGCCAAGCCATCCTGCGGAGCGACTTCCTCTACGTGCCGGACGCGGCTCAGGATCCACGCTTTGCCTGCAACCCGCTGGTGACAGGTGAGCCGGGCCTGCGCTTCTATGCGGGTGCGCTCCTCAAGACCGAGGACGGCCTGCCGATCGGCACGGTGTGTGTGCTGGACACGCGGCCGCATGAGCTCACTGAGCGGCAGCAGAGCAGCCTCCAGCGCCTGGCGCGCCAAACGATGGCGCAGCTGGAGCAGCGCAGGACAGCCCTTGCCTTTCAGGCCCAGAAGGAATTGCAGGACCGGATCCTGGATAGCGCGACGGACTACGCCATCATCGCAATGGACCGGGACGGCCGGGTGACCCGCTGGAACGCGGGCGCCGAGCAGATCCTCGGCTGGCGTGAAGACGAGATGCTGGGCGACCCCTGCCACGTGTTGTTCACGCCCGAGGACCGCGCGATTGGGCGCCCCGAGACCGAGATGCAGCTGGCGCTGCGGAATGGCTGCGCACCCGACGAGCGCTGGCACCTGCGCAAGGGCGGCGAGCGGTTCTATGCCAGCGGTGAGTTGATGCCGCTCAGAGGCGGCAACGGCGAGATCCAGGGCTTCCTCAAGATTTTGCGCGACCGTACGCAGCAACGTCAGGACGTGGCGACCCTGCACAACGTCCAGGATCAGCTCCACCTAGCCGTCTCCGCCACCGACATCGGCATCTTCGACTACGATTTCCTCGCGGGTGATCTCCGTTGGGATGCGCGAGTGCACGCGCTGTTCGGACTGGCGCCGGATGCGCCGGTGACCTACGACACCTTCCTGGCCGGTCTGCATCCGGATGATCGCGGCTGGGCCGATGAGATGGTCAAGGCCGCGCTCGACCCGGCCGGCGATGGATCCTACGATATCGCCTACCGCGCGGTCGGTCTCGAGGATGGCATCGAGCGCTGGATCGCAGCCAAGGGCCAGGCGTTCTTCGCGGACGGTCGCGCCGTGCGCTTCATCGGCACGGTCCGTGACATCACCGAGAGCCGGCAAGCCGAACAGGCCATCCGCGAAACTGAGGAGCGCTACCGCTTGGCGTCGCGCGCCACCAACGACGCGATCTGGGACTGGGACCTTGCGAGTGACCACATCCGCTGGAACGAGGCGGTACAGACGTTGTTCGGCTACGCAGCCGACGAGGTCGGTCCGAGCGGCTCTTGGTGGAAGTCGCACATCCACCCAGACGACGGTGAACGGGTGAAGGCGAGCATCTACGGCGTCATCAACGGCGGCGCTGAGCACTGGACCGACGAGTACCGCTTCCTGCGCGCTGATGGCTCCTACGCCGCCATTCTCGACCGCGGTTACGTCCTGCGCGACCCCCAGGGCAAGGCGGTGCGGATGATCGGAGCCATGCTCGACATCACCGAGCGCAAGCGGGCCGAGGAGCACCAGCGCCTGCTCACCGGCGAGCTGCAGCACCGGGTCAAGAACACTCTCGCGATGGTTCAGGCGATCGCCAGTCAGACCCTGCGCGGTGCGACAGACATCAACGAGGTGCGTGAGGCGTTCTCCGCACGGCTGATCTCACTGGGGCGGACGCACGACATCCTCACTCAGGCAAGCTGGACGGAAGCTTCTATCGCGGAGTTGGTCGAGGGCGCGCTCGCGGTGCACCGACAGGCAGACGCTTCCCGGATCCGGATCAGCGGACCGAATGTGCTGCTGGCGGCTAAGGCGGCGCTCTCGCTGGCGCTGGCCCTGCACGAGCTCGCCACCAATGCGGTCAAGTACGGGGCGCTGTCGAACGAGAGCGGGGTCGTCGATCTGCGCTGGCACGTGGTGCACGCAGGCGACGCGCCCCGCTTCTGCCTGACCTGGTCGGAGCAGGGTGGTCCGCCGATCCTCGCGCAGCCGAGCCGTCGTGGATTCGGCTCGCGTCTGATCGAACGGAGTTTCGCCACCGATGTCGGCGGAGAGGTCAAGCTTGCCTACGCGTCCACTGGGCTGATGTGCCGCCTGGAGGCGCCCCTCGCTTCGATGCAGGAGCAGCGCTGCGAAGCGGCGGCATAGCTGCAGCCTCCTCCCGCAAAGGATTGTGTACAGCCGAGCTGAACACCTTTGGCCCGCAGCCTTCGGTTCGGACGCATCAAGCCGCGCTTCTGCGCACCATTGAGCCGGAACCTACGCGAGCTGGATGCGCGTTCACCGGGTCCGGACGATCCATGCCAAGATCGCCAACCGGCGAGAGGACAGCCTCCACAAATTCTCGCGGTCGCTCGTGAACCGCGCGCGTAAGATCACGGTTGGGAACGTCTCGGCCCCGGCTATGGCGAAGACCCGTATGGCGAAGAGCGTGCTCGATGCCGCGCGACTACCTCCGGTACAAATGTGATCACGCGGGGCTGCCCTATGCCGAAGTCGATGAATCCAAATCAGCGGCCCGAGAGGTCGAGCGGGGCTTGCGATCAGGCGATGGACATGCGTGGGGTGTGGCGCGGAACGTGACCGCGACCACAACGCCGCGCTGAACATCGCCCGTCTCGGGTGTGAGACGCCGCGCCCGCCCAGACATGGAAGCCCCGCCTTTCAAGGCGGGGAAACATCACGCTTCGTCCAGATGACCGACCGATCCGGGACTGCACAGGAGAAACGAGCATGACCTACCTGCGCTACGCGCCCGACATCGAGCAGCCTGCGGTGGACGAGCAGGAGACGATCGACGGCATCATCAAGGGCATGACGCGGCAGTCGGAGACGGTCGAGGCTCGCGAGCGCCATGCCGTGCGGGCTAGCCATGCCAAGAGCTCGGCCTGCGTCACCGGCGAATTGACGATCGCCGCTAACCTGCCGCCGGAGTTAGCGCAGGGCCTATTCGCTAAACCGAGCACCTATCCCGTTGCTGTGCGCTTTGCGCAGGGGCCAGGCGAGACCCTGGGCGACCGCGTCTCGACCCATCGCGGCATGTCGATCAAAGTCTTTGACGTTCCGGGCGAGAAGCTGCCCGGCCATACAGCCGACACCCAGGACTTCGTGCTGGCCACCGGCACGACCTTTCCGTCGGGCACGGCTGCCGGCTTCCTGCGAGACGGCACGCTGATCGGCAAGTCCACGAGGCTGCCGGAAGGAGTCAAGAGCGCGGTCTCCTCCACCCTGCGCAACCTCAACCGGGCGCTGCACGCCTTCGGCGCGGAGAGCGCGCTCGCCGACTTCTTCGGGCATCCCTACAGCCATCCCCTAGCCGACAGTTACTTCAGTCAGGCGCCGGTGCGCTACGGCGACTACGTGGCCAAGCTTGGAGCCGTGCCCTCGACGGAGGGACAGCGCGTCCTTTCAGAGTGGCGTCTCGACCCACACCAGGACGAGGACGGCTTCCGGCATGCCGCGGTTGCATTCTTCCGTGAGAATGACGTGGCCTACGAGCTGAAGGCACAGCTCTGGGCCGATGTCGAGACGCAGCCCATCGAGGACGCCTCAATCGATTGGCCAGTCTCGGTTAGCCCCTATCGGACCGTGGCAACGCTCCGTCTGCCGCGTCAGGATGCCTATTCCCCGGAACGAGTGCACTACTTCGACGAAGTGATGACCTTCCGCCCAGCCTACAGCCTCACGGCGCATCGGCCGCTGGGTTCTGTGATGCGGGCGCGCCTTCAGGTATACCAAGCGCTAAGCGCGTTCCGCCACCGCGAGAATGGCGTAAACGCAGAGGACACCAGCAGCATCGACCGCATCCCGGCGTGAACAACCGCGCAGACAACCGCGACCCGAGGGCGGCCTGAGCGACCGATGATCACCTGCCTTCCGTGCTGCCCCCGCGGGTGAAATCGCTGAGGGATACGGCGGTGGCCCTTTCAGGAAGCTTCGCTTGGCAGCCGAAAGCCGGCTCCCCCTCGAAAACGAAGCGAACGTTCATGCCGTGTGCAAAAACCCATAAAACGATTCGGCACGCGCTGATGCGATTGCCTTTTTCGGGCTCCAGTGGCCCCATAATTCAAAACGATGCAAACCCATAAGCCGGCGCTTGGAGCCCTGTTAGACCCCATAATTTGAGACACGGTTATCGAGCCCGCGAAGGGTGACTTCACCGGATGCGGCGCAATCAAAGCCGATTGCAGGATCATCCGAGGCGCCTGAGCCTGCCGTGCGCGGTGAAGTCACCCTTCGCGGGCGGCGGGAACGGTCTTAGGCGAACCCCGCCGAGCGGCCGGGGTTGCGTCGCGGCTCAGCCGCGGATCGACGTAGGAGGCTGCGGGGGCATGGACTTGACCCGCCTGGTGCAGCGCCTAAAACCCTGCCTGGGGATGGAGTTCCCCGTATAACCGCCCCGTGGCTGATAACTCCTATCGCGACTTGACGATAGGAGTGTGCCCTGCGCGGTCCCTTCACAGCATCCGCGGCCTTCGCTGCCCGTGCCACGCGCGTGGCACGGGCCGAACGCGCATGTCCGCCGTCGGCGGCCGTGCTCCCCGCTGCCTACGCCCCGTTCCTCCGCAACGCCGGGCGCGAGCGCGCCCAGCCAGGACATGCCCGATGAAGCTTGAAGCCATCCCCGCCGGCAACGCGACCTTCGAGGAGGTCAACGTCGTCATCGAGGTCCCCATCGGCGGCGAACCGATCAAGTACGAGCTCGACAAGGCGTCCGGCGCCCTCGTCGTCGACCGCTTCCTCTACACGCCGATGCGCTACCCTGGGAACTACGGGTTCATCCCCAACACCCTGTCGGAGGACGGCGACCCCTGCGACGTGCTCGTCGCCAACACGCGGGCCATCATGCCCGGCGCGGTCCTGGCCGTGCGCCCGGTCGGCGTGCTGCGCATGGACGACGAGAGCGGGCCCGACGAGAAGATCGTCGCCGTCCCGGTCCGACGGCTCACGCGGCGCTACGACCGGGTCCACACCTTCACCGACCTTCCCGAGATCACGCGGGCGCAGATCCAGCACTTCTTCGAGCACTACAAGGACCTTGAGGACGGCAAGTGGACCCGGGTCATCGGGTGGGAGGATGCCGAGGGGGCCCGCGCCCTCATCGCCGCCGCACGGTGCCGCCACCTGGAACGGCCATGAGTCCGCCGTCCGAGGCGAGACACGCGCTCGTGCTGATGCGGCACGGCGAGAGCGCGGCCAACCGCGCCGACCGCTTCACCGGACGGCTCGACCCGCCGCTGACCGCGCGCGGGCGCCTGCAGGCCGTGGCCGCCGGGCGCTGCCTGGCGGGGCATGGCCTGATACCGGCCCACGCTTTCGTGTCCCCGCTCCTGCGCACGGTCGCGACCTGCGCGCTTGTCCTGAACGCTCTCGGCCAGCCTGGCCTGCGCGCCGAGCCGTGCCCCGCGCTGGTCGAGCGCCACTACGGCGCGCTCACCGGCCTGGATAGGGCCGAGGCCGAGGCCCACTGGGGTGCCGAGTGTGTCCGACGCTGGCGACGCTCCTACACGGAGGCGCCGCCGGACGGGGAGAGCCTGCGCGACACGGTCGCCAGGGTGGTGTCAGGCTACCTGCGTGAAATTCTGCCGGCCGCGATGCGCGGCACGACGCTCGTCGTCGCGCACGGCAACTCGCTGCGCGCCCTCGTCATGGCCCTGGAGGGAATGACGCCGGCGGAGGTCGAGGAGCTCGAACTGCCCACCGGTGCGCTCAGGCTCTACCGGCTCGCGGCCGACACCTCCGTCCTGTCGCGGAGCCTTCTCGAAACGGACCTCGTACCCGAGGATGGGTGGTGGTGATGGCCGACAACGCTGAGAACACCGATCCGGAACTGCAGGACATCGAGGAACTGCGCCGCCTCGAACGCCGGGGCGGCGCAGGGGGCAGCCCGAGTCGCGGGCCCAAACTCGCGCGGGTCATCGGTTTCCTGGCCGCGCTGATCCTCGCCTCCCTCGCGGTGGTCTGGTTCGTGACGCGGTAGGAACCCCGCACACGCGGACGGGAGCGGGCGGCTAAACCTGCCGCACCGCCCCCTTCGCCGCGCTGGTGGTGAGGACGGCGTAGGCCTTGAGCGCCGCGCTGACCTTCCGCTTGCGCGGCGTCCGGGGCTTCCAGCCCCAGGCCTCCTGCGCTTGGTGCCGGCGCTCCAGCTCGGACGCGTCGACGGCAAGGTGGATGCGGCGGTTCGGGATGTCGATCTCGATCCGGTCACCCTGCTCGACGAGCCCGATCAGGCCCCCCTCGGCCGCCTCCGGCGAGACATGCCCGATGGAGAGGCCCGACGACCCGCCGGAGAACCGCCCGTCCGTGACAAGGGCGCAGGCCTTCCCCAGCCCCTTCGATTTCAGGTAGCTCGTCGGGTAGAGCATCTCCTGCATGCCAGGACCGCCCCGGGGTCCCTCGTAGCGGATCAGCACCACCTCGCCGGCCTTGACCCGGCCGTTGAGGATGCCGTCCACGGCCGCGTCCTGGCTCTCGAAGACCTGGGCGGTGCCCGTGAAGGTGAGGATCGAGGCGTCGACGCCCGCAGTCTTCACGATGCAGCCGTCCTCGGCGAGGTTGCCGTAGAGCACGGCGAGGCCGCCGTCCTTGGCGTAGGCGTGCTCGGCGTCGCGGATGACCCCGGCCTCCCGGTCGAGATCGAGCGCGTCCCAGCGCGCCTCCTGGCTGAAGGCGACCTGGGTCGGCACGCCGCCCGGCGCCGCCCGGTAGAACCGGTGCACGGCCTCGCTGCCGGTCCGCCGCACGTCCCAGCGGGCCAACGCCTCACCGAGGGTTCCCGCGCCGACGTTGCCGACCGAGCCGTCGATCAGCCCGGCCCGGTCGAGCTCGCCCAGGATGCCCATGATGCCGCCCGCGCGGTGCACGTCCTCCATGTGGACGTCGGCCACCGCTGGCGCGACCTTGCACAGCACCGGCACCCGCCGGGATAGCCGGTCGATGTCGGCCATGGTGAAGGGCACCTCGCCCTCGTGCGCGGCGGCGAGGAGATGCAGGACCGTGTTCGTCGAGCCGCCCATCGCGATGTCGAGGGTCATCGCGTTCTCGAAGGCGGCGAAGCTCGCGATGGCGCGGGGCAGGACGCTCGCGTCGTCCTGCTCGTAGTGACGGCGGGCGAGATCGACGACCAGGTGCCCGGCCTCCACGAACAGGCGGCGGCGATCGGCGTGGGTCGCGAGCACCGAGCCGTTGCCGGGCAGCGCCAGGCCCAGGGCCTCGGTGAGGCAGTTCATCGAGTTGGCCGTGAACATGCCCGAGCACGAGCCGCAGGTCGGGCAGGCCGAGCGCTCGATCGTCGCCACGTCCGCGTCCGAGACCCGGTCGTCGGCCGCCGCCACCATGGCGTCCACGAGGTCGAACTTCCGGGTGATGCCGTTCATCACGACCTTGCCGGCCTCCATCGGCCCGCCGGAGACGAACACGCACGGGATGTTGAGGCGCAAAGCCGCCATCAGCATCCCAGGGGTGATCTTGTCGCAGTTCGAGATGCAGACCATGGCGTCGGCGCAGTGCGCGTTAACCATGTACTCGACCGAGTCGGCGATCAGCTCGCGGGAGGGCAGAGAGTACAGCATGCCGTCGTGGCCCATCGCGATGCCGTCGTCGACCGCGATGGTATTGAACTCCTTGGCGACACCGCCGGCCTGCTCGATTTCGCGGGCGACAAGCTGCCCGAGATCCTTCAGGTGGACGTGTCCGGGCACGAACTGCGTGAACGAGTTCACCACCGCGATGATCGGCTTGCCGAAGTCGGAGTCCTTCATGCCGGTCGCGCGCCAGAGGCCGCGGGCGCCGGCCATGTTGCGGCCGTGGGTGGTGGTGCGGGAGCGATAGGCAGGCATGGGATCCCTCGGGAGGCGAATGTCTCTTTCCGCCGCAGGCGGGGGGCGTTCAAGCGTGCGCGGATCGGTGCAGGCATGCAGCGCGGCCGTGGCGACCGCGCCCGCGCCGGACGGCCTCAGCCGCCCAGGCACTCCTTCTCCTGCTTCTTGGCGGCCTCGGGCTTGTCTTCCTTGTCGCCCGGACGGACGCGGCCCATGGCGCCGGCGGCGCGGGCCTTCAGGTAGACGTAGAGGTCGTCGGCGTAGCACATGACGTTCTTGTTATCGCCGAAGGCCGGCATGACCTTCTGCTCGGAGGCCGAGACGTCCTGCTTGCCGCCGGCCAGGATGCCGATGAACTCCTCGTAGGAGAGGCGCTTCAGCGAATCGTTGAGGGCGGGCGCGTAGGTCGAGCCCATGCCGTCGGGGCCGTGGCAGACGTGGCACTCGGCATGGTAGCGGCGGTAGCCGGAATAGGCGTACCAATCGACCTTCTTGCCCTGTCGGTGACGTGGAAGGTCGGATGACCATCGGCGTCGAAGTACTTGCCGTCCTCGACCTTCACGGCGGCGTCCTTCTTGAGGAGCTTCTCGTCGGGCTCCGCGGACTTGTCGTTCGGGTTCAGCGAGTCGGCGAGGACGGCACCGGCGGGCTTGGCATCCTCTGCCTGGACGCCGGTGCCAGCGACCGCAGTGCCGAGAAGCAACGCGGCCAACGCCTGAAGAACTACGCTACGCATGAGAAGAGCGAACCTTCCTGTACTGGATGAGGCCAATCACAAGAGTGCCGGCGCGGAAACCCGCGCCGGCACCCTCATTCACCTCTGATCCTGCGACCGATTAGTTCGGCAGCGTGAACACGGTCAGCTGACCGCCGAGGTTGGTGTAGTTGGACAGGGCCGCGTAGCCGCCGACCGCGCCGAGACCGGCGTTCGGGTCGGTGAGGCCGGCCGCGAGGCCGATGCCCGCCCAGCCGCCGACGCCCGACAGGACGCCCACGTACTGCTTGCCCTTGTGCTGGTAGGTCATCACGTTGCCGATGATGCCCGACGGGGTCTTGAACTTGTACAGCTCCTTACCCGTCTTCGAGTCGACAGCCTTCAGGTAGCCCTCGAGGGTGCCGTAGAAGACCACGTCGCCGGCGGTGGCAAGAGCGCCCGACCACACCGAGAACTGCTCGGCGTTCGACCACTTGATCTTACCGTTCACGCCGTCCCAGGCGATGAAGTCACCCATGCCGCCGTGCGAGTTCGGGGCGGGGTACATCTCCTCTCC
>Ga0126362_10000133_pt1 | contig 71670 bp, 69 predicted proteins | sample ANMtaG_FD_126269 | JGI IMG/M metagenome (GOLD analysis project Ga0126362, IMG submission 126269) | Continental margin sediment microbial communities from North Pacific Ocean - ANME2c_DSS_Sorted | ecosystem: Environmental > Aquatic > Marine > Continental margin > Sediment | place: Pacific Ocean... | reverse complement strand
GGGGAAAGGGAGATACCGGCAAGGTGCGCTTCACGCTGCGCGAGTTCCCCCTGGACCCCCTGGCCACCGCGGCCTTCATGCTCGCCCGCTGCGGCGGCGACGCGAAATACTATCCGATCACGGACCTGCTCTTCGACCAGCAGCCTGCCTGGGCCTTCCAGCAGAAGCCCGTGGACGCCCTGGAGCAGATGCTGCGCCAGGCCGGATTCTCGAAGGAGAAGTTCGAGGCCTGCCTGAAGGACGAGAAGCTCTATGCCGGGGTGAACGCGGTCAAGCAGCGCGGCCTCGACACGTTCAAGGTCGATTCCACGCCGACCTTCTTCATCAACGGCGAGCGCTACAAGGGCGAGATGACGATCGAGGGGCTGGAGAAGGTGATCAAGCCGATCCTGGGCGCCTGAGCGGGCCTCGATCCACGCCGTCCCGGGAGCTCGGCGGACGGCGCCACGGCGATCCCCGAGCTTTCGGGGACACGCTGCCGCCCGGAGGACCCCGAAAGCTCGAAAAAGCAAGATCGATCAAGGATTTGATCGATGTTTCCGGCGCCTTGACACGCCATAGGGGCGAAACTATGGTGCGCCGCGCTTGAAGGGGCCAAGCCAAGGTTTTCATGCTCTCGCCAACGGGAGGAGCCGTGAGCGGCAACGACCCAAAGGACGAGGGACAGGGAGACCGGGCGGCGCCCACGGACAGCGAACTCTCCGCGAGGCTCAGACGTCTCGAGACGCAGATCGACCGGAAGCGGCCTCCCGCTGCTCCCGATCTTTCGCCGCGTCCAGGGTCGTCTGATCGGTCCTCCCTCGGGCAGGCGATGACACTCTCCACGGAGTTCATCGCCGGCGTCATCGCGGGCGGGATCCTCGGCTGGTTGTGCGACCATTTTCTCGGGACGAAGCCCTGGGGGATGATCGTCTTCGTGCTGCTGGGCTTCGTGACGGGCGTCTACAACATCATGCGCCTGTCCGGGTTCTCCGGAGCAAAAGACCGGCCGAAAGACCGGAAAGGCCCTTGAGGGCCGACACGAAATCGGGTTAGCCGCCCGGGGCACGCCACGAAGGCGGTCCGGGACACGGTTGGGAGCAGAAGCGTAGCATGGCGGCCAGCATCGACCCGATCCACCAGTTCGAGCTGAAGCCGCTCGTCTCGCTCGGCCATATCGGCCATCAGGAGATCGCGTTCACCCAGTCGGCGCTCTACATGTTCGCCGCGGTCGGTGTGATCGCCCTCATCACCATCGTCGGCACCGCGAGCCGCTCGGTCGTTCCGGGCCGGATGCAGTCGCTCGCCGAGGTCTTCTACGAGTTCATCGCCGACACGCTGCACCAGGCCACCGGCGACAAGGAGCAGCGCTTCCTGCCGCTGGTGTTCTCGCTGTTCATGTTCGTGCTCATCCTGAACATGTTCGGGATGATCCCCTACGCCTTCGCCGTCACCAGCCACCTGATCATCACCTTCGGCCTCGCCTTCCTGGTGATCTCGACCGTGGTGATCTACGGCGTGATGAAGCACGGCAGCCACTTCCTTGGCCTGTTCATTCCCTCGGGCGTGCCCAAGCCCCTGCTGCTGATCATGGTTCCGATCGAGATCGTCTCGTTCATCTCGCGTCCGATCAGCCTCTCGGTCCGTCTCTTCGCCAACATCCTCGCCGGCCACATCGCGCTGAAGATCTTCGCCTTCTTCGTCGCGCAGCTCCTCCTCGCCGGTGCCTGGAGCGTGCTCTCGCCGCTGCCGCTCTTCCTCACGATCGCGCTGACCGCACTGGAATTCCTGGTGGCGGCCCTGCAGGCCTACGTCTTCGCGACGCTCACGGCGGTCTACCTCGCCGACGCGCTTCACCCCGGCCACTGATCTTCAGGCCGGCCTCCCTCCGCCGTAACGCAAGTTCGAAAACTTCAGGAGTTTATGATGGATCCCGTCGCTGCGAAGTACATCGGCGCCGGTCTCGCCTGCCTCGGCATGGCGGGCGCGGGCATCGGCCTCGGCAACCTGTTCGGCCAGTTCTACGCCGGCGCGCTGCGCAACCCCTCCGCCGCCGACAGCCAGCGCACGAACCTGCTCCTGGGCTTCGCGCTGACCGAGGCGCTCGGCATCTTCTCGCTGCTGGTCGCGCTGCTGCTCCTCTTCGCCGTCTAAGGCAGGACCACCCCGCCGCCGCGGTCCTCAGCGCCGCGGCGGCGGGCAGGCAGCCGGTCCGCCGGCTCCGCTGAGCGCTCCGAGACCTCTCGCGAGCGCTCGTTTTCTTTGGATCAGATTCCTCACGGACGGGGCCATGGCGCAGCCGAATCCTCTCACCACTCCTCCGCCCGGGACCGATACCTATGCCGGCAAGGGCGAGATCCTGCACCCGGCTGCGAAGCACGCCTTCCCGCCCTTCGAGAGCCACACCTTCCTGGCGCAGCTGATCTGGTTGGCGCTCGCGTTCGGTGCGCTCTACTACCTGATGGCGAAGGTCGCTCTGCCCCGAATCCAGGGCATCCTGCACGACCGCGCCACGCGCCTGTCGAGCGACCTCGACGAGGCCCAGCGCATGAAGGCCGAGGCCGACGAGGCCGGCGCCGCCTACGAGAAGTCCCTCCGCGACGCTCAGGGCAAGGCCCGCGAGATCGCGCAGACGACCCGCAATGACCTCGCCGCGGCGGCCGAGACCAAGCGCAAGTCGCTCGAGGCCGAGCTGAACGCAAAGCTCGCCGCGTCCGAGGCCACGCTCAAGGGCCGCACCGAGGAGGCCATGGGCAACGTCCGCACCATCGCCGGGGAGACCGCCGCCGCGATCGTCGAGCGCCTGACCGGCCAGGCGCCGGACAAGGCGAGCCTGGACCGCGCCCTCGACCGCACCGCGACCGCGCACTGAGGATCACAACCATGCTGCTCACTGCGGAATTCTGGGTCGCCGCGGCCTTCGTCATCTTCCTGGCTCTCGCGGCCAAGGCCGGCGCCTTCTCGATGATCACCAAGGGCCTCGACAGCCGCGCCAAGCGCGTCCGGCACGAGCTCGACGAGGCCAAGCGCCTGCGCGAGGAGGCCGCCGCCGTGCTGGCCGACTACAAGCGCCGCCGCACCGAAGCCGAGAAGGAGGCCGAGGCCATCGTCGCGAGCGCCCGCGAAGAGGCCGAGCGCCTCGCCGAAGAGGGCCATCAGCGCCTGAACGACTTCGTCGCGCGTCGCACTAAGGCGGCCGAGGCCAAGATCGCCCAGGCCGAGACCCAGGCGGCTGCCAGGGTCCGGGCTGCCGCCGCCGACGCGGCCGTGCAGGTCTCCGAGACCATCCTGCGCGAGCGCATGCAGGGCGAGGCCGCCCAGAGCCTGATCAAGACGAGCCTCGGTGAGGTGAAGTCCCGCCTGCAGGCCTGACAGTCGCGTCGCGCCGATCACCACAGAGCCGCCTTCGGGCGGCTCTTCGCGTTTCGGGCACGTGCCATTTGGCACAGGCCGGACCAAAGGGCCGCGATCAGCCGGCCACGGACGGGATGAACCGCTTCGGTGGGCGGCTCAGCATGCTATAGGCCCGCGCCGGCCCGCCCCACGCGTTTCCCGATGCAGCCGATCCTCTCCATCAAGAACCTCTCGAAGACCTACGCCTCGGGGCTCTCGGCCCTGGCGGAGGTCGATCTCGATATCGCGCGCGGCGAAATCTTCGCGCTGCTCGGCCCGAACGGGGCGGGCAAGTCGACGCTGATCAACATCATCTGCGGCATCGTCACACCGTCCACCGGGACGGTCACGGTCGACGGCCACGACATCCAGCGCGACTACCGCGCCGCCCGGGCGATGATCGGCCTCGTGCCGCAGGAGCTGACCACCGACGCGTTCGAGACGGTCCGCAAGACGGTCAGCTTCAGCCGCGGCCTGTTCGGACTGCCGAAGAACCCGGACCATATCGAGCGGGTGCTGCGCGACCTCTCGCTCTGGGAGAAGCGCGACAGCCGCATGATGCAGCTCTCGGGCGGGATGAAGCGGCGCGTGCTGATCGCCAAGGCTCTGGCCCATGAGCCGCGCGTGCTCTTCCTCGACGAGCCGACGGCCGGCGTCGACGTGGAGCTGCGCCAGGACATGTGGCGTCTGGTGCGGCGGCTGCGCGAGCAGGGCGTCACGGTCATCCTCACCACGCACTACATCGAGGAGGCCGAGGAGATGGCCGACCGGGTCGGCGTGATCCGGAGGGGCCGGATCATCCTCGTGGAGGAGAAGGCCGAGCTGATGCGCAAGCTCGGGCGCAAGCAGCTCACCCTGCATCTCCAGACGCAGCTCAGCGAATTGCCCGAGTCCCTCGCCGAACGGGGCCTCGAGCTCACGGGGGGCGGCCGCGAGCTGGTCTACACCTACGACAGCCAGGGCGAGCGCACCGGCATTACCCGGCTGCTCAACGACCTCGCCTCCTCCGGTATCGCCTTCAGCGACCTGCAGACCCGGCAGAGCTCGCTGGAAGACATCTTCGTGGATCTCGTGCGGGAGCGCGCCTGACATGGCGATGAACTGGCCCGCCGTGCGGGCGATCTACGTCTTCGAGATGAGCCGCTTCCTGCGGACCGCGACGCAGAGCATCCTCGCGCCCGTGATCTCGACCTCGCTCTACTTCGTCGTCTTCGGAGCGGCGATCGGCTCGCGCATGACGATGGTGGACGGGGTGCCCTATGGCCTGTTCATCGTGCCCGGCCTGATGATGCTCTCGCTCCTCACCCAGAGCATCACCAACGCCTCGTTCGGCATCTACTTCCCGCGCTTCGCCGGCACAATCTACGAGATCCTTTCGGCCCCGGTCTCGCCGGTGGAGGTGGTGCTCGGCTTCGTGGGCGCCGCGGCCTCGAAATCGATCCTGATCGGGCTCATCATCCTGGCGACCGCGGCCCTGTTCGTGCCGCTGCGCATCGACCATCCGGTCTGGATGCTCGCCTTCCTGTTCCTCACCGCCGTCACCTTCAGCCTGTTCGGCTTCGTGATCGGCCTGTGGGCGGACGGGTTCGAGAAGCTGCAGCTCGTGCCGCTGCTGATCATCACGCCGCTCACCTTCCTGGGGGGCAGCTTCTACGCGATCGAGATGCTGCCGCCCTTCTGGTACACGGTGAGCCTGCTCAACCCGGTCGTCTATCTGATCAGCGGCTTCCGCTGGGCCTTCTTCGGACAGGCCGACGTCGCCATTGGCGTCAGCCTTGCGATGACGCTGCTGTTCCTGACGCTCTGCCTCGCGGCCGTCACCTACATCTTCCGCACCGGCTACCGCCTGAAGAGCTGAGGCCTCGGGTTTCCGAGGGAGTCCTCCCGTCGGCGGGGTGCCGGGGCAGAGCCCCGGCAGGCTCCTCACTCCGGCTGGCGCGGGAGGGGCGTTGCCGTCCTTCGAGAGCGGATAGCGGGCCAGGTTCAGCCCCCTGAGAGCCCGGCTCCGGATGCGAGAGCTTAAGGCGGCGGCCGACCGGCTGACACCGCGGCAGCGGTTCGCGCATTCCGGCCGCAGACAGCAAAACGCCCGGGGCGGAAGCCGCCCCGGGCGTGAGACCTCGCGTTGGTCCGGCGGCTCGCCCTCAGGCGACCGCCTCCTTGGCGCGCTCGGCGCGCTTGCGATCGTTCGGATCGAGCACCGACTTGCGCAGGCGGATCGACTTCGGCGTGACCTCGACCAGCTCGTCGTCCTGGATCCAGGCGAGCGAGCGCTCGAGCGTCATCTTGATCGGGGGCGTCAGGCGCACGGCCTCGTCCTTCGAGGTGGTGCGGATATTGGTGAGCTTCTTGCCCTTGAGCACGTTCACCTCGAGGTCGTTCTCGCGGTTGTGCTCGCCGACGATCATGCCCTGGTAGACCTTCCAGCCGGGCTCGATCATCATCGGGCCGCGATCCTCAAGGTTCCACATGGCGTAGGCCACCGCCTCGCCCTTGTCGTTCGAGATCAGCACGCCGTTGCGGCGGCCCGGCATCTCGCCCTTGTAGGGCTCGTAGGCCTTGAACAGCCGGTTCATGATCGCGGTGCCGCGGGTGTCGGTGAGCAGCTCGCCCTGGTAGCCGATCAGGCCGCGGGTGGGGGCGTGGAAGACGAGGCGCAGGCGGTCGCCGCCCGAGGGCCGCATCTCCAGCATCTCGGCCTTCCGCTCGGACATCTTCTGGACGACGACACCGGAATGCTCCTCGTCGACGTCGATGACGACCTCCTCGACGGGCTCCAGCACCTGGCCGTTCTCGTCCTTCTCGAAGACGACGCGCGGACGCGACACCGCGATCTCGAAGCCCTCGCGGCGCATGGTCTCGATCAGGATCGACAGCTGCAGCTCGCCGCGGCCGGAGACGTAGAACGAGTCCTTGTCGGCCGCCTCTTCGATCTTCAGCGTGACGTTGCCCTCGGCCTCCTTGAACAGGCGGTCGCGGATCATGCGGCTCGTGACCTTGTCGCCCTCGGTGCCGGCGAGCGGGCTGTCGTTGACGATGAACGACATCGTCACGGTCGGCGGATCGATCGGCTGCGCCTGGATCGGGGTATCGACCTGCGGGTCGCAGAAGGTGTCGGCCACCGTGCCCTTCACGAGGCCGGCGATCGAGACGATGTCACCCGCCTCGCCGACATCGATCGGCGCGCGTTCCAGGCCGCGGAAGGCCAGGATCTTCGAGACGCGACCGGTCTCCACCACCTTGCCGTCGCGGTCGAGGACCTTGATCGACTGGTTGGGCTTCACGGTGCCCGAGGCGATGCGGCCGGTGATGATGCGGCCGAGGAACGGGTTGGCTTCGAGCAGCGTGCCGAGCATCCGGAAGGGGCCATCCTCGGTCTTGGCCGGCGGCACATGCTGCAGCACCAGGTCGAAGAGCGGGGCGAGACCTTCGGACTGGTCGCCGTCCGGCGCGGTCGCCATCCAGCCGGAGCGGCCCGAACCGTACAGGATCGGAAAGTCGAGCTGCTCGTCGGTGGCATCGAGCGCCGCGAACAGGTCGAACACCTCGTTCACGACCTCGTTGATGCGCGCGTCCGGACGGTCGACCTTGTTGATCGCGACGATCGGGCGCAGGCCGATCTTCAGCGCCTTGCCGACCACGAACTTGGTCTGCGGCATCGGGCCCTCGGCGGCGTCGACCAGCACGATCACGCCATCGACCATCGAGAGGATGCGCTCGACCTCGCCGCCGAAATCGGCGTGGCCGGGGGTGTCCACGATATTGATGCGGGTGTCCTTCCAGACGACCGAGGTCGCCTTGGCGAGGATGGTGATGCCGCGCTCCTTCTCGAGGTCGTTCGAGTCCATCGCCCGTTCCTCGACCCGCTGATTCTCGCGGAAGGTGCCGGATTGCTGGAGCAGCTTGTCGACCAGGGTGGTCTTGCCGTGGTCGACGTGGGCGATGATGGCGATGTTGCGCAGCTTCATAGGATGTCCGAAGCGAGAAGAACCCGCCACGGAGCGGACCGCCGCGGCGGCCGCCCCGCCGGGTGGGGTTGGCGGATTCGTGCTTTCGCGTCGCAATAGAAGGTGCAGCCCGATCCGGCAAGTGCGGCGGCCGCGAAGACGGGGATGATGGATGTCTTCGCGCGGATCTCAGCTCATCCAGACGACGGGCGCCAGCAGGCCGCCGAGGGGGAGCGCCGCGAGCGCGGCCGGACGCAGCCAGGACGGGCGGTAGCTCAGCAGGGCGACCACCAGAAGCGCGGCGCCGGTCAGCGCGCCGATCCACTGGACGGGGCCGAAGTTCCAGCCTTCGAGGGCGACCGCGGCGGCGAGGGACAGCAGGATCAGGGCCCAGCCGCCGAGGCGCTGCGGCACGATGCGGCCCGCCGGGACGCGTCCGCCGAGCGCGTCGCGATGGTGCCGGTCGAGGCTCAGCGCCAGGGCACCGAATCCGGCGAAGCAGAGGGAAAGGTTCAGGAGAACGACCAGCGGAGTCACGCGCGAAGGGCCTCCTCGCCCGTCATGCCGGGGCTCCGGCGGGAATCCCGTGCGGATGCATGTCGCCGCCCGGCCTTGTGCGCGGCGACGATCAGGCCGGCGCCGAGCGCCAGCATGGCGAGGTCGAAACCGAGGAAGCGCGTGTCGCGGAGCAGGTGCTCCCCCGTGGTCAGCGCGCTGACGACCGGCACGGCGAGGTAGAGCGCGCCCGCGAGCCGGAGGGCCTCGGGCCAGCGCCGAGAGGCCGGACGCAGCGCGCCGAGCACGGCCACTAGGCCCCAGACGCCGAAGAAGCTGCCGATCTCCCACGCCGCTCGATCCGCGAGCCCGATAGGCAGAAGGCGGTTCGCCAGGAAATAGCCGGCGATGGCCGCCGGCATCCCGACGATGGTGCCGAGGTTGAGCACCTGCACCAGCGCCAAGCCGACGCCGGCCGCCTGAGCGCCCTTCGGCGCCCGGGCCACGGTCCAGAGCACGAGGCCGGTCGCCACGGTCGCGGCGCCCATCACCCCGCAGAGGAAGAACAGCGCCCGCAGGACGGGGCCGGCGAAATGCGCCTCGTGGATGCCGACCATCACCGCCGAGGTCACGGTCGCCGCCCTGGCCGTGCCGGCCTCCCCATGGATCGCGCCCGTCGCGCCGTCGAACGCGATCTGCGGATGCAGGTGGGCGAGCCCGTGCGGCTCCTCGAAGATCGCCACCACGGTCGGGCGGGCGTCGCCGGGGCTGTAGATCGCCATCCCCTCGGGCGCCTCGCCGATCCGAGCGGTCGCCGCCGCCACGATCGGCGCGATCGGAGCCAAGCTGCCGGGACGCCCCACGGGCACAGGCATCTCCGGCATCATCCCCGCCTCGGTAAAGAAGCGGATCTCGTCGCCCTTGTAGGCCGTCTGCACGCCCCAGGGCATGTAGAGCGGCGCCAGCGTGACGAGTCCCGTATAGGTGATCATCAGGTGGAAGGGCAGCGCCAGCACGCCGGCGACGTTGTGCGCGTCGAGCCAGCCGCGCTGGGCGGATCTGGCGTGGCGGCGGAAGGTGAAGAAGTCGGCGAAGATGCGCCGGTGCGTGACGATCCCAGAGACCAGAGCCACCAGCAGGACCAGGGCGCAGGCGCCGACGAGGTAGCGCCCGAGCGTCGGCGGCATGCTCAGCTCGACATGGAAGCGGTAGAGGAAATCGCCGCCCTTGGTGTCCCGCGCCGCGGTCGGCGCACCGGTCTCGGGATCGAGCAGGGCCTGATGGAAGGGGCCCGCCAGGCTCTTCCACCAGTGCACGCCGATCACCGGCTTCTCCGGCTTCGGAAACTCGATGTACCAGCCCGCCGCGTCCGGCATCCGCGCCTTCAGGAATGCCACCGCGCGCTCAGCCGATTGACTGGGATCGGCCTGCACGGTCCGCAATTCCGGGCGCATCCACCGGGAGATCTCGGCGCGGTAATAGCTTGCCGTACCGGTGACGAAGACCGCGAACAGGATCCAGCCGACAACGAGGCCGGACCAAGCGTGCAGCCACGCCATCGATTGGCGGAATCCCTGCCTCATCACGGCCCTCCCCGGCTCAGGCCGTGCCGGCGAGCGTCTGGACCAGCCACAGCCCGGCGCCCAGCGGCAGGGCGAGGCCGCCCACGAGCAATGCGGCCCGGCCGAGGCTGCGCACGGCGAATACGCCGACCACCACAGCGATCATCACCGCAAAGCTGAGAAGCGTCGCGGTCGCGACCGCCTCCGAGCGCGGCATCGGCAGGACGAGGGCGAGGAGCCCCGTCGCCAAGGCTGCCACCGCATAGCCGCCGAGCGCGGCGAGCAGCACGCGGCCGAGCACCGCCGCGCGGTAGCGCAGATCCATCGGTCGGGCGCTCATGGGATACAACCGCGTCCGGCCGAGGCGTCGGCGACGGACGGTCGAAGCGGCGGGCGCGGGCCAGGCTCGGTGATCAGCGGCAGCATGGGGCGAGGTAGCCGTCCACTTGCTCGTCGCGCAACCGCTATGTTTCGGAACCATTCCAATTTGAACAAGGGCTTAGGCGTGATCTCGGCTGGATCGCGCGGGACGCGGGCCCCGCTCCGTCATCACGGCGGCTCGACGGAATGGCCCTGCAATATCCGGCCGCCGCGCCGCGAGGTTTTTGCAACTTGCAATTATATCTTTCAAAATCGGTTGTATATTTGGAGGGCTTTAGAAGGCTGATACGTCGTTAACTTTATTCGTACAATGTCGCGAATGCTCAATTCAGCCTCCGGATACTTTCCTATGCTCAGCATCCGCTCGCGACTCTACGTTGGTTTCGCCAGCCTCGTCGCCGTATCCGCGCTGCTCGGCGGGACGGCCTATTACCAGCTCGGGGTCAATGTCGAGCAGTTCAGGACACTCGGCGTCTTCCAGGAAGGTGCCCGCAACGTGGCGCGGATCAACGCTCTGTCCGAAATCGTCAAGGGACAGGTCGCCGACTACAAGGCATCGCTGAACGACGACAGCATCCGTCTCGCCGAGACACGGCGTCAGGAATTGGTGTCCCTGGCCCGGCGCCAAGTGGAGATCGCCCGATCGGAGGACCGGCGTGCCCTCTACGCAGCGCTCCGCGACCGTGGCGAGGCACTGAAGGCGCCCCTGGAGACGCTCGCCCGCGCCGGCCGGACGGCGATGGAGGAGCGGGCCAAGCTCTTCGTCACGGGCGATGCCCTGACGCGGACCACCAATGATCTGGTGGCTCAGGTCCGGGCCGCTGACAGCGAGACCCTAGCCGCCCCGGCCGCGACGGTGGAGAGCGCCGTGCTGCTGCTGCGCGTCGCCAATTGGCGCTTCCTCGCCACCCGCGACGCGGAGGGCCCGAAGACCTTTGCCAGCCAGCGCCTCAAGGTCGACGCCGCTCTGAAGCGCCTGCGCGAGGCCGATGGCCGCGGCCAGTTTGCCCGGGAGCTGTCGAAGCTGGAGGGCGCCATCACGGCCTATGCCGACGCCTTCAAGAGCGTCACGGGCGCCCTCGGCGAAGCCGTGACGACCTACGAGTCGGCCATCGCGCCGCAGGTCGCCGAGATCGAGCAGGCCGCGATCACCTCGGGGCGCAAGATCGACACGGCGACCGCCGAGATCACCGCCGCCACGGAGCAGGGAGCTTCGACCACGCGGCTGGTGATGCTCGGCCTGATCGCGGCAGCGCTCGCCGTCGGCACCGCGCTCGCCGTCCTGATCGGCCGCAGCATCATCGGGCCGATCGCCGGCATGACCAGAGCCATGCGCCGCCTCGCCGAGGGCGATACCGCGGTGGAGATCCCGGCCCAGAACGCGCGGGACGAGATGGGCGAGATGGCCAAGGCGGTCGACGTGTTCCGCCGCAACGCCATCGCGCGGATCGAGCTGGAGGCGCAGCAGGCTTCCGAGCAATCCGCCCGCCAGCGCCGAGCCGACCGGGTCGACCAGCTCGTGCGCGGCTTCCAGCGCCGCGTTGCCGCCTCGCTCAACGTGGTCACCTCGGCCGCGACCGAGCTCGACGCCACCGCCCGCTCGATGAACGGCGTGGCCGACAGCACCAGCAGCCAGGCCTTGGCGTCGAGCGCTGCCGCCGAGCAGACCTCGGCAAACGTGCAGACCGTGGCGGCGGCGGCGGAAGAGATGGTCTCCTCGCTCGCCGAGATCGAGCGGCAGGTACGGCGCTCGCACGAGGTGGCCACCACCGCCTCCCGTGAGGCCCAATCGACCGACGCCGCCATGGCCCGCCTCGGCGCGGCAGCCGAGCAGATCGGCAACGCCGTCACGACCATCGCGGGCATCGCTGGCCAGACCAACCTGCTCGCCCTCAACGCCACCATCGAGGCGGCCCGTGCCGGCGAGGCGGGGCGCGGCTTCGCGGTGGTCGCGGCGGAGGTGAAGGAGCTCTCCAACCAGACCGCCAAGGCGACCGAAGAGGTCGGCGGCCACATCGCGGCGATCCAGACCGCCACCGCGGAGGCGGTCGCGGCGATCCGTCAGATCGGCGACACGATCGGCGCCATCAACGAGATCTCCGGAACCATCGCCTCCACGGTCGAGCAGCAGGCGGCGGCAACGCAGGAGATCTCGCGCAATGCCGGCCAGGCGGCCGCAGGCACGCAGGATGTCTCGGCCAATGTGGCCCAGGTCCTCGCCTCGGCGAGCGAGACTGGCGGCGCGGCGGCGCAGGTCCTGTCGGCAGCAGCGGAGCTGGCGACCCAGTCGCTGAGCGTGAAGCGCGAGGTCGACGACTTCCTGCGCGACATCCAGGCGGCGTAAGGCGCGTCGGGCGGGACGTCCTGTCCCGCCCAACCTGTCGGCGGACCACGCGGATTCGACCCGCGAGGATTGCTCTCCGGCCGCGCCGGGCGCATGGACGGAACAGCCGTTCCCTCCGAAGCTTGACGCCCCGTGACCCAGACCAGCGCCCGACCGGCCCGGACCCCGATCCGCTTCCGCGGCCGTTCCTTCATGGCGACGGTGCTCGCCCCCCTGCCCCCGATCGCCGACTGGCTGGCCGAGCTCGACGCGGTCAACGCCCGCGCCCCGTCCTTCTTCGCCGGCCGGCCCGTGATCCTCGACCTCGCCGGCCTGCGTCTCACGCGGGCCGACCTCGAGGAGCTCGTTGCCGATCTCGGGCAGCGCTCGATCACCATCCTCGGGGTCGAGGGCGCGCCGGACGGGGTGCTCGGGCCCGGCCTGCCGCCGCCCCTGTCGGGAGGACGTCCGTCGGGTGAGGTCGCCCCGCCCGATTCCGAGGCCGCGCCGGACGCCGCCCTGCCGGCAAGCCCGCCGCCGCCGGCCCGCTCGCTGATCCTCGACGCTCCCGTGCGCTCCGGCCAGACGATCCTGCACATGGAGGGCGACGTCGTCGTGATGGGGGCGGTCGCCTCTGGCGCCGAGGTCATCGCGGGCGGCTCGATCCACATCTACGGGACCCTGCGCGGCCGGGCGGTGGCCGGCGTCTCCGGCAATCCGCAGGCGCGGATCTGGTGCCGCCGCTTCGAGCCGGAGCTCGTGGCGATCGACGGCCTCTACAAGGCGGCCGACGACCTCGATCCGGCCTTCCAGGGACAGGCGGTCGAGGTGCGCCTCGTGGATGACGCGATCCTGCTGGCGAAGCTCGACAGGGCCTGATCCTCCAAGTCTCTCCTCTCGGACCCGAAGCGCGCGACGCCGGACCGGGCTCCGGTCCGGTGCGAGCGATCAGGGCAAGCTCAGACCGGGATGCCTTGCGGTGTTCTGCTGAGATTCGACCCGATCTGACACCGGATCCAAGGATCCTCGCATGAAATGCGCACAGGATCCGAAACCTTAACCCTTCGGTAACCATAGCGGCCGTCAATGATCCGGTAAGGAATCGTTGAGCCGTGACCAGCCCCACTCTTCCGGACTCTCCCCCGCCCCGCCTTCCCGCCCTGCGCGGGCGCGCCTTCAAGGCGCTGGCGCTGACTCCCGAGATGCCGCTTTCCGACTGGTTCGCGGGGCTCGATGCAGCGCTCAAGCGGTCGCCGACCCTGTTCGACGGCCGCGCGGTGATCCTCGACGTCGCCGCCCTGAAACCCGAGCCGGACGCCCTGCGCACGCTGCTCGCGGACCTGCGCCGACGGCGCATCCGCATCCTCGGCCTCGAAGGCGCGGAGGCGGGCGACGACGGGCTGCCGCCGCTCCTGGCGAACGGCCGCCCGACGCAGAATCTCGACCTGCCGGTGATCCCGACCGAGCCCGAGACCACCTCCCTCACCATCGAGGGTTCGGTGCGCTCCGGCCAATCGATCGTCCACCGCACCGGGGACGTGACGGTGATGGGCTCGGTCTCTTCGGGAGCCGAGATCCTGGCCGGCGGCTCCATCCACATCTACGGCGCCCTGCGGGGGCGCGCCATCGCCGGCGCCGCCCGCAACCCCCGCGCCCGCATCTGTTGCCGCAAGTTCGAGCCCGAGCTGCTCGGGATCGATCGCCTCGTCCGCACGGCCGAGGACATGGGGACGCATCTGCGCGGTCGCCCCGCTCAGATCTGGCTCGATGGCGGCGCTATCCGAATGGCAAGCTTGGATTGAGGAGGAACGAGAATGGCAAAGGTTCTCGTAGTCACATCGGGCAAGGGCGGCGTCGGCAAGACGACCACCACGGCGGCCCTCGGCGCGGCCCTGGCTCAGGGCGGCTCCAGCGTCTGCGTCGTCGATTTCGACGTCGGCCTGCGCAACCTCGACCTGATCATGGGCGCCGAGCGCCGGGTCGTCTACGACCTCATCAACGTGGTCAACGGCGACGCGAAGCTCCCGCAGGCCCTGATCAAGGACAAGCGGCTCGACACGCTGCACCTGCTCCCGGCCTCGCAGACCCGTGACAAGGATGCGCTGACCGACGAGGGCGTCTCCCGGGTCATGGACGAGCTGCGCGAGAAGTTCGACTGGGTGATCTGCGACAGCCCGGCCGGCATCGAGCGCGGCGCCCAGCTCGCCATGCGCCACGCGGACGTCGCCGTGGTGGTGACGAACCCCGAGGTCTCCTCGGTGCGCGACTCCGACCGGATCATCGGGCTGCTCGACTCGAAGACGGTGCGGGCGGAGAAGGGTGAGACGGTCGACAAGCACCTGATCCTCACCCGCTACGACCCCGCCCGGGCCGACCGCGGCGACATGCTGAAGACCGAGGACGTGCTCGAGATCCTCTCGATCCCGCTGCTCGCCATCATCCCGGAGAGCCAGGAGGTCCTGAAGGCCTCGAACGTCGGCTGCCCGGTCACCCTGAACAACCCGCTCTGCGCGCCGGCCCGCGCCTATGCCGACGCGGCCCGCCGCCTGAAGGGCGAGACCGTGCCGATGGCGATGCCCACCGAGCGCAAGTCCTTCCTCGACAAGATCTTCATGCGGAGGGCGGCATGACGTTGCGGAACATCTTCGGCAAGCGCTCGTCCAGCGCGGTCGCCCGCGAGCGCCTGCAACTGATCCTGGCCCACGAGCGCGCGGAAACCGGGCGCCCGGACCTGGTGATCACCTTGCGCGAGGAGATCCTCGAGGTGATCGCCAAGCACGTCTCGGTCGAGCGCGACAAGGTGAAGATCACCCTCGACCGCGGCGAGGGCGTCTCGACCCTCGGCGTCGACATCGAACTCCCGCTCTCCTCCGCCAAGAAGCTCACGGCGGAGAAGGAGAAGAAGGCCGCCTGAATGGCCCTCACGGGAACGGCCTGAACCCGCGGATCGCTGAGATCCGCGGGTTTTTTCCGTTCGCGCGGCACGGGTCAGGCGGATCGCCGCTCCAGCCGGAACGGCGGTGCGTGCACGGGCTGCGTCGTCACGACGGCGAGCGGGAGAACCGGGCCGTCCTCGGCCAGGGCGATGCGGTAGCGCCCGACGATGCGCGCCAGCGCCAGCACCGCCTCCGTCAGGGCGAACTGCGCCCCGATGCAGACCCGCGGCCCGACCCCGAAGGGCAGGTAGGCGTAGCGCGGCACGGCGGGGGCGCCCGGCAGGAACCGGGCCGGGTCGAAGGCGTCCGGGTTCGGCCAGAGCCGGCGATGCCGGTGCAGGACCCAGGGCGGAATCATCACGATGTCGCCCGCCGCGACCGCGTGGCCGGCGATGGTGTCGGCCTGGAGCGCCCGGCGCACGATCAGGAAGGCGGGCGGGTAGAGGCGCAGCGTCTCGTCCACCACCGCCCGCGTCAGCGGCAGCCGGCCGTCTCCGGCGCAGCCCGCGGGCTCGCGCAGGTCCGCGCCCCGTGCCTCGGCGGCGACTTGCTCCTGGGTCGCGGGGTCGAGGGCCAGCAGGTAGAGGGCCCAGAACAGGGCGACCGCCGTGGTCTCGTGCCCGGCCAGGATCATCGTGGCGACCTGGTCGCGTAGCTCCGCGTAGCTGAACGCCTCGCCCGTCTCGGGATTGCGCACGGCGAGCAGGAGGTCGAGCAGGTCGCGCGCCTCGCGCGGGGCGGCCTCCGCGGCGCGGGCCGCGATGATCCGGTCGAGGAACGGCGTCCAGCGCCGCCGGAACAGGGCGCGGGGCAGATCGAGCGGTGCCGGCCAGCGCAGGGGAATCAGAATATCGAGGAGGTGGGGACGCCCGAGCCGCACGGAGTACGCGGCGATGAAGCGGCGCAGCTCCGGCCCATGGCTCTCCATCGCCACCGAGAACATGCTGCGCCCGGCGATCTCGAGGGCGAGGCGGTGCAGGAAGGCGAAGAGCTGGACCGGGCCGGCCGCCGCCTCGGCGTCGAGATCGGCGAGCCCGTCCTCGACCGAGGAGGCGATATGGTCAGCAAGCCCGTCGATGGCCTTGGGGGTGAAGGCGGGCGCGAGCGCCCGGCGCTGATAGCGCCAGGCCGAGCCCTCGCTGATCAGGAGCCCCTCCCCCAGGATCGGGCGCAGGATGCGGACGGAGCCCGAGGTCCGCGCGTAGTTCGCTTGGTTGTCCACGAGGACGCGCCGGATCGCGTCGGGGTCGCTCACCGTGAAGCTGGTGCGGCCGAGTAGCCGTCGCCGGGTGATCGGCTCCTCGTAGGCGCGGGCGGGCCAGCCGATCAGCGCGTTGTCGCGGATCGAGCGCAGATAGGCGCCGAGCGAGGGCTCGCGTTCGGGCGGCTCGCGGCGCGGCGGCACCACGAGCGGGGCGGCGCGCATCGCCTCGATTGCATCCATCGCCATCTCCAGGCGCCGTCATGCGCCCGCCGCCGAGGCGGAGACCGACCCGGTGCGAGGCGACACGAGAAAGCAACGATCTCAGGGCCGGATCGATCGCACCGCGCCCGGCCGGACCCCGAATCGAGCGCTTGATGCCGGAGGGTCGGGCGGGTGTAAACACGGCGACCGCCGGACATTGCGGCGGAGGCTCGAGGCGGGGCGGGACCGGATGGCGCAGACGATCGCGGGCGAGGCGGACCGGCCCTACCGGATCGACGGGGACGGCTTGCGTCTCGCGGTGCGGGTCACGCCGCGCGGTGGCCGGGAGGCGATTGCCGGGCTGGTGGCCGATGCGGAGGGGCGCGCGGCGCTGGCAATCCGGCTCGCCGCGCCGCCCGTGGACGGGGCGGCCAACGCGGCTCTCGTCAGGTTTCTCGCGACAAGCCTGAACCTGCGCAAGGCGGATGTCGCGATCCTGTCCGGCGAGACGGCACGGCTGAAGATCGTGCGGCTCTCAGGCGACGGCCCTGCCCTCGCGGCCCGCCTCGACGCCCTGCTGGCCTGACGCGAAAGGGACGGCGGCCTCACGGCCATCCGTCCCCGAGATCGGGCGTGCCGCGGGGCCGCCCGTCACCCGCGCCGGCATCGGAATGCCAGCGCGAGCCGTCTCACTTCGCGGCAAGCTTCTTGGGAAGCTTGAAGGCCCAGAAGCTGCCGCCCTGGTTGATGCCGGCGGTGGACTTGGCCACCTCGCCACCCCAGAGCGGGACCGCGCCGCCCCAGCCGGCCGCGACGCCGATCCACTGCTCGCCATCCTGCTCCCAGGTGATCGGGGAGGCGACGATGCCGGTGCCGACCTGGAACTTCCAGACCTCCTCGCCGGTCTTGGCGTCGAAGGCCTTCAGGAAGCCCTCGGGCGTGCCGGCGAAGACGAGATTGCCGCCGGTGGTGAGGATGCCGCCCCAGAGCGGAGCCTTGTTCTTGTAGTTCCACACCACCTTGCCGGTGGCCGGATCGATCGCCTTGAGCGAGCCGATATGGTCCTCGAAGACCGGCTTGATGGTGAAGCCGGCGCCGAGATAGGCGGCGCCCTTCTTGTAGTTCACCGGCTCGTTCCAGATGTCCATGCCCCACTCGTTCGAGGGGACGTAGAACAGCTTGGTGTCCGGGCTGTAGGCCATCGGCATCCAGTTCTTGCCGCCGAGGAAGCTCGGCACCGCGAACACGGTCTTGCCCTTCTTGCCATCCTCGGACTTCGACGGGTCGCCGGGGCGGAAGGCGTCATCGTAGATCGGACGGCCGTCCTTATCGATGCCCTTGGCCCAGTTGATCTTCTCCACGAAGGGCGAAGCGCCGAGGAACTTCCCGTTGGTGCGGTCGAGGACGTAGAAGAAGCCGTTGCGGTCGGCGGTGGCGCCGGCCTTGATGGTCTTGCCGTCCTTCTGCAGGTCGAAGGGCACGAACTCGTTGACGCCGTCGAAGTCCCAACCGTCATGCGGCGTGGTCTGGAAACCCCAGACGATCTCGCCGGTATCGGGGTTGAGCGCGAGGCGGGAGGCCGACCACTTGTTGTCGCCCGGGCGCAGCGCCGAGTTCCACGGGCCCGGGTTGCCGGTGCCGAAATAGACGAGGTCGGTCTCGGGATCGTAGGTGCCGCCGAGCCAGGTGGCGCCGCCGCCATACTTCCACATGTCGCCCGGCCAGGACTCGTTGGCCTTACCGGTCATGGTCGAGGGCTTGCCGTTGAGCTCGCCCATATGGCCCTCGATGACGGGGCGCTTCCAGACGATCTCGCCGGTCTCTGCGTCACGGGCCTCGATGCGGCCGACGATGCCGAACTCGCCGCCGGACACGCCGGTGATGATCTTGCCCTTCACGATCAGCGGCGCGGCGGTGTAGCTGTAGCCGGCCTTGAAGTCGTCGATATCCTTGCGCCAGACCACCTTTCCGGTCTTGGCATCGAGGGCCATCATCTTGGCGTCGAGCGTGCCGAAATAGACCTTGTCCTTGAACAGGGCCGCTCCGCGATTGACCACGTCGCAGCACGGCAGGATGCCCTCGGGCAGGCGGGCGTTGTATTCCCAGATCTTCTCGCCGGTGCGGGAATTGATCGCGTAGATGCGCGAGTAGGAGCCGGTGACGTAGAGCACGCCGTCCTTGACGAGCGGCTGGCTCTCCTGGCCACGCTGCTTCTCTCCGCCGAAGGAGAACGAGTAGGCAGGCACGAGACCCTGGATCGTCTCCTTGGTGATCGCCTTGAGCGGGCTGTAGCGCTGGGCCTGGGGACCGAGGCCGTAGGTGACGACGTCGTCCGTGGTCTTGGCGTCGTTCAGGATCGCCTGCTCGCTCACGCCGCCGGCCGCCGCCGCCTTGTCGGCCTTCGCCTCGGGCGCCGCGTCGGCGTGGGATGCGGCCGCCAGGAGCGCAGCCGCCCCCACTGCCGCGAGGAACCGGTTCCGCACCGTCATGGGTCTTCCTCCTCGATCGTTCCGGGACGCCGGCGCTCGTGATGGCGCGTTCGTCTGGCGGCTTGCCCCGCAGCAAAATCTAGCCAGACAGCGGTCGGGCGGTTATTGCCCATAAGTCCAAGATAAGAGTTTGTGCACTGCACAAACAGACCGCAATACGGAATCATTCCGGGTCTCCGCCGTGGAGGCCCGGGCGCAGGACTTGGAAAATCTTGGAATTCGACTCCGATGGCTCCACTCTACTGACCCCATCCCGAGTCGGCCCCGGAAGCGGCCCTCGAAGGAGGTCTCCGGGGATCACGGCGCGATCTGGAAGGCTCCTGCGAGTCCTCCGCTGCGCTCCGGCACCTCAGGATGTGGTCGGTGGATCGGATCGGCGATCGTAAAGGCTTATGGACCCTGCTCGAACAGGCGCTCAGAACCCGGTCGGGGCGCTGTAGGTCACCCCGTAGCGAGCGCAGATTTCCTTGAGGCCGCCGCCCTCGATCAGGGCAGCCAGCGCGTCGCCAACCGCATAGCCGAGATCGCGCGAATCGGACCGGACCGCACCGCCCAGATCCCAGCGCGACTTCACCAGTCCGGTCAGGGCGAGCTCCACGATCGGATTCTCGTCCTGCGGTGCCTTGGCCTCCGCGAGCGCGGCCTCGATACCCGCCCGGGTGCCGGCCAGGATCTGCGCCTCGCCGGCGAGGTAGGCCTTGGCCGCATCCTCCTGGTTGCGGAAATGCTTGAGGGTCTCGCGGTAGCGGCCGCCCTCGGCCATCAGGAGCTGCATGTCGGAGGCACTGTTTCCCTCGACCGCGACGCTGCGCCCCTGGATGTCCTGGAAGCTGTCGAATCCCTCCATGGACCCACGCCGCCAGGCGAAGGCAAGATGCTGCTCGAAATAGGGCCGTACCAGGAAGACCTGCTCGTTGCGCAGGCCCAGCATCTTGTCGTTGGGTACGTGCAGCATCAGGTCGGCGAGCGGACTCCCGGCGAGATCGCCCCGCCAGAGGTTCAGACGGAAATCGCCGTCGACGTTCTCACCCGCATCGACGAGGCGGAGGTCCAGGGCGACCTTCAGCGCCTTGGCGACCGCTCGCGCCACGTCCACGTCGATGCCCACGGGCTGGCCGTCCCGCATGTCCGAGAACGGCGCGTTCTCGGCATAGAGCGCGACGCGGAGCGTGCCCGAGCCCGTCACCTCGTCGAGGGGCCGCGCGAGGGCGGGCCCCACAGCGAGAGACGCGAGGCCGCCGACGAGGCTGCGGCGGGTGGGTCGAGCCATCCGCCCTACTCTTCGTGCTTGGCTTCGATGTAGGTGCGGATCGCCCAGAGCGCTTCCTGCGAGAGGATGCCCTCGAAAGCCGGCATCTTGGTCACGCCGTTGATGGTCGCACCGTGGCGCACGCGCTCGACGAAGTACTCATCGCCCTCCTTGCCGGTCGGCAGGTAGCGCAGGTCGGGTGCGAGGCCGCCGGAGATCACCTGCAGGCCGTGGCAGCGGGCGCAGTTCTGGTTGAAGCCGGAATCCCCGATGGCGACGGCCTTGGCATTGCCGCGATAGGGATTCTCGGCCTTCCACTCGGTGCCGAGCGAATCGAGGCCGTCGGTGTTCACGGGCTGGGGCTGCACGTCGCCATGGGCGAAGGCGCCGCCTGCGAGGGCGAGCCCGAGCAGCATGCCGCCCGCCAGCCGGAGCCTCTTCGTCATCATCATGTCTCCTCCCATCGGCCTCTGCTCGGGCCGGGCGGCCCCTGTCGGCAGGGCGCGGCGATTGGGCAGGACGGTAACAAGGGGCTCATCCCGGACCCATTGTGCTTTGGTACGGTTCCAGGTTTCCCGCCTCCGACATTGGTCCAATACCGGGGCGCCGTCCGCGGCTCCTATGCTCCGGGCCTTGAGCGTCGGGCTGGACCCGACCCACGGGCGGAAACGGAAAGCAGGGCAGGATGCGCGCGCGCACCGACCTCGCGGCATGCCGCGGGCCGGGCTCGACCGGGCCGGGCCGGACGGCGCGCCAGTTCCTGCGCGTCCTCATCGCGCTGCCGATGCTCGCCGCTTGTCTCGCAGGTCCGGCCCGGGCCGCGCCGCCACAGGCTCCCCTGGTGATCCACTATGTCGAGCGGCGGGTCGAGCGGCCGACGCCGCTCAACAACGAGCCGCCGATCCCGGACGACGAGGGTCTGCGCGGCGCCGAGCTTGGCCTGCGCGACGGCAACGCCACCGGCCGCTTCCTCGGGCTCGCCTTCACCCTCAAACCCGTCGTGGTCGATCCCGGTGCCGACCTGCGGACGGCGCTGGCGGGCGAGAGCCCGCACTTCATCATCGTCAACGCACCGGCCGAGGACGTGCTGGCGCTCGCCGACGCGCCGGAGCTGCGCGAGGCGATGCTTTTGAATGCCGGCGCGCCCGACACGCGGCTCCGCGACCGCGACTGCCGGGCGCGGCTGCTCCACGTGCTGCCGTCGCGCGACATGCTGGCGGACGCGCTCCTCCAGCTCCTCGCCTTCAAGCGCTGGACGAGGATCCTGCTCGTCAGCGGTCCCAATCCCGGAGACGCGCTCTACGCGGAGGCCTTGCGGCGCAGCGCGAAGAAGTTCGGCGCCCGCCTCGTCGCGGAGGCGAGCTTCGACGCGCGCGGCGCGGATCTGCGCGATTCAGCCTTGCGTGAATTCGCAACCGTGACGCGCGGCCCCGAGCACGACGTGGTGGCGGTGGCGGACGAGACGGCCGAGTTCGGGGCGAGCCTCGTCTACAACACCGCCTCACCCCGCCCCGTGGTCGGCACGCAGGGCCTCACGCCCGTTGCCTGGGGCCGCCCGGTGGAGGCCTGGGGGGCGGTGCAGCTCCAGGGCCGCTTCGCCAAGCTCGCCGGCCGCGACATGCGCCCGGTGGACTGGGCCGCCTGGATGGCCGCCAACGCGGTCACGCAGGCCGCGACCCAGCTCAAATCCGCCGATCCCGCCGCGATCCGGCGTCTGATCCTGTCGGAGAGGTTCGAGGTCGGCGGTTTCAAGGGCCGCCCCTTGAGCTTCCGCGCCTGGAACGGGCAGTTGCGCCAGCCCGTCTTCGTCCTCTGGCCGGGCGCCGTCGTGGCGGCCGCCCCCGTCGAGGGCTTCCTGCACCGGCGCACGGAACTCGATACGCTCGGGCTCGACCAGCCCGAGAGCGCCTGCCGCGCCTTCGGAGGATCGGGATGATCCGGACAGCCACCTTCGCCCTCGCCCTGCTCGCCGCGACCGGCGCACGGGCGCACGAGATCTACGTCTCGAACGAGCGCGACAACACCGTCTCGGTGATCGACAGCGCGACCTGGGAGGTGACGCGCACCTTCCCCGTGGGCCGGCGCCCGCGCGGCCTCACCTTCTCGAAGGACGGGCACCGCCTCTTCGTCTGCGCGAGCGATTCCGACGCCGTGCAGGTGATCGATCCCGCCACCGGCAAGCTGCTCCACAACCTGCCCTCAGGCGAGGATCCGGAGCAGTTCGCCCTGGCGCCGGATGGGCGCACCCTGTTCATCGCCAACGAGAACAACGCGACGACGAGCGTGGTCGACGCGGAGACCCGCAAGGTGCTCGCGCAGATCGACGTCGGCATCGAGCCGGAGGGCATGGCGGTGAGCCCGGACGGGTCGCTCGCGGTGACGACCTCCGAGACCACCAACATGGTGCACTGGATCGACACCAAGACGCTCCAGGCGACCGACGCCACGCCGGTCGGCCAGCGCCCGCGCCACGCCGAGTTCACCCGCGACGGCAAGACCCTGTGGGTCTCCTCCGAGATCGGCGGCACGGTCTCCGTCATCGACGTCGCCAGCCGCGCGGTCACCCACACCATCGAATTCGCGGTGAAGGGCATCTCGGCCGACCGGATCCAGCCGGTCGGCATCGCGCTTTCCGAGGACGGCCGCACCGCCTTCGTGGCGCTCGGCCCCTCCGACCGCGTCGCCGTGGTCGACACCGCGAGCTTCACGGTGACGGGCTACATCCTCGTCGGGCGCCGGGTCTGGCACCTCGCGATGCTGCCGGGCGGCACGCAGCTCGTGACCACGAACGGCGTCTCCGGCGACGTCACGGTGATCGATGTGGCGAGCCTCAAGGCGATCCGCAGCGTGAAGGTCGGCCGCTATCCCTGGGGTGCCGCCGTGCGGCCGAGCCCCGGCCCCGCCTCGGCAGGGGACCGCTCGGCCGGGAGAGCGGAGTGAGGCCGAGCGCGAAGCGCGCGCTCAGGCCCGGCAGCGCCAAGCCTTCCGGCCGCGGCGATCTCCGGCCGCTCTTCGCCATCCTCTGGGCCTTCCTCCTCGGCCTCGCCTCGGCCTCGGCCGGCACCCTCGACCGGGCCGGCATCGAGCGCCACTTCCCCGCGCCCCTCGTTGTGGGCGAGCGCGACGACAAGATCCCGGTCTGGCCGATCCTGAAGCAGGAGGCCGGCTCCTACGAGGTCATCGCCTACGCGTTCGAATCGATCGACTTCGCCCGCATACCGGGCTTCGGCGGCGCGGCGCCCAACCTGCTGATCGCGCTCGCTCCGGATGGCAGCTTCCGCGATGCCAAGGTGCTCTCCCACCACGAGCCCGTCTTCCTGGAAGGCCTCGGCTCGGAGCCGCTCTTCGCCTTCGTGGAGCAATATGTCGGCCTCTCGGCCAAGCGCCCGATCCGGGTCGGGCGCCCGGGGGCGCGGGCGAACGGCGCCCCGCCGGCGACCACGGTGGACGGCATCTCGATGGCGACTGCCTCGACCCGGGTCGTCAACGAGACGATGCTCGCCGCGGCCCTCGCCGTGGCGCGGGCCAAGCTCGGCTTCGGCGCCGGTCCAGCCGGCCTGCGCGTCGAGGCCAAGCCGGCTTTCGAGCCCCTCTCCGTAGCGGAGCTGGAGCGCCGCGGCTGGATCCGGCGCTTCACGGTCTCGCAAAGTCAGGCCGACCAAGCCTTCGCGGGCACGGGGGTCGAAGATGCCGATCCGGGCGAAGAGCCCTTCGCGGATCTCCGCATCGCCTATCTCAACGTGCCGAGCATCGGTCGCGCCATCCTCGGCGAGGCGGCCTTCGCCCGGCTGATGCGCGAGCTCGGGCCGGGCGACCACGCCGTACTCGTTGTGAGCGACGGCCGCTGGAGCCCGATTCCCGACGATTTCGTGCTCGGCTCGATTCCCGACCGCGTGACGATCCAGCAGGGCGGTCTCGCCGTGAATGCCCGCGACGCCGCCTGGGAGCGGCGCGACCTCGCCCCGTCCCTCCCCGCCGGCCCCTGGACCATCCTGAAGATCACCGAGGCGGCGGGCTTCGACCCCTCCGCCCCCTGGACGCTCGCGCTCAAGCTCACCCGCGAGCGCGGGCAGATCTTTCCCGAGAAGATCTCACGCGAGATCAGCACGGATTACGCGCTGCCGCCGGAACTTTTCCTCCGGCAGTCGCCCGATGCGGGGCCGGACTGGACCGAATCCTGGCGGGCGCGCGGCTGGGAGCTCGGCGTGATCGCGGCGGGTCTGGGCCTCCTCGTCCCAGTGCTCGTGCGCCAGCGCGGGCTGGTCGCACAGGCCCGGCCCTTCTCCCTGTTCCGCCTCGGCTTCCTCGCCTTCACCCTCGGCTTCGTCGGCTGGTACGCCCAGGCGCAGCTCTCGATCGTCACCGTGGTCGGGCTGGTGCGCGCCGCGTTCCACACGGGCGACCTCGGCTTCCTGCTCTACGATCCGCCCTCGCTGCTGCTCTGGGCTTTCGTGCTCGTCACCCTTCTCGTCTGGGGACGCGGCACCTTCTGCGGTTGGCTCTGCCCGTTCGGGGCGCTGCAGGAGTTCGCGGCCTGGGCGGCCAAGCCTCTCCGAATCCGCCAGGTCGCCGTACCGCCCCCGCTCGACCGGGCCCTGCGGCAGGCGAAATACTTGCTGCTCGGCCTCATCCTCGGCGCGGCGGCGCTGGGTTCGCCGCTCGCCGACAGCCTCGGCGAGGCCGAGCCGTTCAAGACCGCGATCACCCTCTACTTCCTGCGCAGCCTGCCCTTCGTGGCCTACGCGCTCGGGCTGATCCTCCTCAACCTCTTCGTCTACAAGGGGTTCTGCCGCTATCTCTGCCCGCTCGGCGCGAGCCTCGCCGTGCTCGGGCGCCTGCGCCTCCTCGACTGGATCCCGCGCAGGGCGGAATGCGGCTCGCCCTGCCAGCTCTGCAAGGTGCGCTGCCGATACGGTGCGATCGCCCCCTCGGGCCGCATCGACTATCCCGAGTGCTTCCAGTGCATGGACTGCGTCACGATCATCCAAGACCCGAAGCAATGCGTGCCGGAAGTGCTGGCGCGTCGCCGCGCGCACCGGGCCGTGCCGCAGACGGTGGCTGCCGAATGAGCGCGTCCGGTATCCGCCTGCGCCCGGCCCCCGAGCGGCGGCGCATCCTCGCCGGGGCGTTCGGCGCCCTCGCGGCCGTCGCCTCCGGACCTGCGGCCCTGCGGGCGCTGGCAGGGGCACAGGGACGGCAGGCGGCGACGCGGGCCGGGCTTGCCTTCGGCACGACGGTTTCGCTCACCCTGGCCGGGGCGCGGGGCGCCGATCTCGAGCCGGCCTTCCGGGCGGGGTTCGCGGCGATCCGTGCGGTCGAGGCGGCGGCGAGCCTCTATCGGCCGGACAGCGCGCTGGCGCGGCTCAACCGCGACGGCAGCCTCGACGATCCCGACCCGCTCCTCGTGGAACAGCTCCGCTTCGCCCTGGATCTCGCCGCGGCGAGCGGTGGCGCGTTCGATCCGACCGTGCAGCCCTTTTGGACCCTTTGGGCAGAGGCGGCAGCACGGGGCGAACGGCCGGACGAGCGGGCCCTCATCGAAGCCGTCGCCCGCGTCGGCTGGCGCGAGGTCGAAATCAGCGCTGGCGCGATCCGCTTGGCGCGGCCCGGCATGGGCGTGACGCTGAACGGGCTCGTCCAGGGCTACGCCGCCGACCGGGTGCTGGCGGCGCTCGCCGCGCATGGCATCGCCGACGCCTTCGTCGATACGGGCGAGTTCGGCGCGCTCGGCCGGCACGCGGACGGCACGCCCTGGCGCCTCGGTATCGGCGGCCCCCGCCGCGGCGGGGACCTCGCCGCCGTGATCGAGCCCTTCACCGGCTTCGCCGCGACCTCGGGCGACGACGCCACCGTGTTCTCAGTGGATCACCGCGACCACCACATCTTCGACCCCGCCACCGGAACCTCGCCGCAGGCCCTCTCCGCGGTGACGGTGACCGCCCCGAGCGGCCTGCTCGCCGACGCGCTCTCCACGGCGGCCTTCGTGCTCGGGCCTGAGCGGGGGGCGGCCCTCGTCGTGCGCTATCCGGGCTGCGCTGTGCGATTCACCGCGAAGGTGTGATCGCCTCCGTTCGATGCATCTCCTGCTTTGGCTGGATCGGTCCCCTGATTGACCGCCCCGCGGCTTTTCGCCAAGCAATCCAAACCCGATGCTGCGCGTCAGGACCAACACCTTGAGGCGCCTTATGTCCGACACCGCTCTTCTGGTCATCGATGTCCAGGAATCCTTCCGGCATTCCACCTATTGGAGCGATGCCGATCTGGCACCCTTCGTGGAACGCCTTCAGACCTTGATCGACGGTGCGACGGCCCGGGCCATCCCCGTATTGCAAGTGTTCCACACTGCCGAGGTCGGCCCGTTCTCGCTCGCCTCCGGCCATGTCCGCACCCTCAGCCCGATCGTCATCCAGCCCGACGCGGTGTTCCACAAGACCAAGCACAGTGCCTTGGTCGGCACCGGACTGGACACTTGGCTGACGCAGCACGGCATCCGCCGCCTGATCGTATCCGGCATCCGGACCGAGCAGTGCTGCGAGACGACGACCCGTCACGCCTCGGATCGAGGCTGGGCCGTGGATTATGTGACCGAGGCGACCCTGACCTTCGCGATGACGCATCCTGGCGGCCAGCACTTCAGTCCGGCGGAGATCAAGACGCGCACCGAGCTTGTGCTGGCGGGTCGGTTCGCTCGAATCGCCACCGTCGAGGCGGCCCTGGCGGGAGCCGAACTGGCCAGCGCTGCCTGATGTCGACGCGGCGGCATGTCCATGTTCTCGCCGTCCTACCGCCGCGCGTCCTTCTTCTGGACCTTGCAGGCCCCCTCGAAGTTCTGCGCGTCGCGGGTGGTCTGCAGGACGAGATCGCCTTCACGGTGAGCTATGTGGCGCCGAGGCCGAGCACGCGGTGCTCGATCGGGCTGGATCTGGCTGGTGCGGCCGGCCTGCCGGACAGGATCGAGGACGGGGTGCTGGTGTTCCTACCGGGCTCGGCCGTTCGCGGCCTCATGCCCTGGCCGCAGGCCGTCGATGACGAGGCGGAGAACGAGGCCATTGTGTCTTGGCTCCGCGACACGATCCGGCCGACACATACGCTGGTCATGGTCTGCGAGGGCGCCTCGCTCGCGGCGCGCGCCGGTCTGCTCGACGGCTATGCCTGCACAACGCACCATGCCAATTGCGGCAAGCTGGCCGCAGCCACGCCGCTGGCGCAAGTCTTGGACAACCGTCTGTTCGTCGAGGATCGCAATCGTCTGAGCAGCGCGGGCGTGACCGCCGGCGTGGACCTGATGCTGCATCTCGTCGCCCGCTGGTGCGGGCCGGCCGTGGCGGTCGCAACGGCTCGCACGCTGGTCGTCTATCTGCGCCGCGGCCCGAACGACCCGCAGCTCTCGGCATGGCTGGAGGGCCGCAACCACCTGCATCCGGTTGTCCACCGGGCACAAGATGCCATCGCGGCCGATCCAGCACGCGACTGGTCGCTGGCTGAGCTGGGGCGAGTTTCGGGGGCCAGCGCCCGCAACCTATCGCGCCTCTTCCAGACGCAGACCGGAATGACCGTGACCACGGCCGTCAACCGTGCCCGCCTCGCCCTCGTGACCGATCTGCTGGAGCGCACCGGGCTGAGCATGGAACAGATCGCCGAACGCGCCGGATTCGGCTCCGCTCGGCACATGCGGCGCATCTGGCACCAGTATCATCCGCATCCGCCATCGAGCGTCCGGAGAGGGGCGACCATCTGAGGCGCTTCGCTCCGGCGGCGGGTCGTGAACGGGCATCCGGCATCGTCCGGCATGTCTGCCCGGTTTGAACACCGTCCCCGCGACCTCGTCACGGGTTGCCAACGCCCCCGTTCATGTCATCCGAGCGTCACAGTCGCGCCTAAAAGCCTGGGGCGACCCGAGACAGGAGCCGTCATGGACTTCCACCGCCGCTTCACCGTGCTGATGTGCACGCCGGCCTTCGACCCAGACGACCTGGAGGGCGTGCGCGTCAACCAGATCGTCGCGGCGGTCGAGGAACGAGGCTTCGAGGTAGTGCGGGCGCGGCGCGTCGAGGACGCGGCGATCGCCGTTCAGACCGACGCGGCGGTGGGCTGCCTCGTGGTGGACTGGGGCAAGCGTGGCCTCGACGGCAAGGCCGCCGCCCTCATCGACATGATGCGCAAACGCGGCCTGGAGATGCCGATCGTCATCATGGTCCGCCGCAAGCGGCTGGAGGACATCCCGGTCGAGCTGCTCGACTTCATCGACGGCTACATCTTCCTCGCCGAGGAGACTCCGGAATTCATCGCCCGCGGCCTCGTCTCCCGCGTGACACAATATGCCGAGACCCTGAAGACGCCCTTCTTCGGCGCGCTGGTGGACTATGCCGAGAAGGGCAACCAGCTCTGGACCTGCCCGGGGCATAACGGCGGCATCTTCTACAACCGCTCGCCGATCGGGCGAATCTTCGTCGAGCATCTGGGCGAGGCGATCTTCCGCGACGACCTCGACAACTCGGTGCTCGATCTCGGCGACCTGCTCACCCACGAGGGCCCGGCGCTCAAGGCCCAGAAGGAGGCCGCGCAGATCTTCGGCGCGGAGAAGACCTACTTCGTCCTCAACGGCACCTCGGCCTCGAACAAGATCGTGCTGTCGTCCCTGGTGGCCGAGGGCGATCTCGTCCTGTTCGACCGCAACAACCACAAGGCGGCCCATCACGGGGCGCTCTTCCTCGGCGGCGGCATCCCGATCTTCCTGGAGACCGACCGGAACGCCTACGGCCTGATCGGACCGATCTATCACGAGGCCCTGGACGAGACCCGCATCCGCGAGAAGATCCGCGACAACCCGCTGGTCAAGGATCGCGACGCCTGGCGCAAGGAGCGCCCGTTCCGCGTCGCGGTGATCGAGCAATGCACCTATGACGGCACGATCTACGATGCCCAGGAGATCCTGGAGCGGATCGGCCATCTCTGCGACTACATCCTGTTCGACGAGGCCTGGGCGGGCTTCATGAAGTTCCACCCGCTGTTCCAGCGCCGCTTCGCCATGGGCCTGACCGGGCTCGACGAGACCTCGCCCGGCATCATCGCCACGCAATCGACCCACAAGCAGCTGGCGAGCTTCAGCCAGGCCTCGCAGATCCACACCAAGGACGGGCATATCCGCGGGCAGACGCGCCGCGTGGAGCACCGCCGTCTCAACGAGAGCTTCCTCGTCCACGCCTCGACCTCGCCCTTCTACCCGCTCTTCGCCTCGCTCGATGTCGGCGCGCAGATGATGAAGGGCCGCTCCGGCATGGTTCTGTGGGATGACACGATCCGACTCGGCATCGAGTGGCGTAAAAAGGCCCGCGCCATCCGCAAGGAGTTCGAGGAGAATGAGCGCGATCCCCTGAAGCGCTGGTTCTTCGATCCCTTTGTGCCGGACGTGACCACCACCGCCGACGGGGCCGAGGTGCCCTGGGAAAGCGTGCCGACCGACGAGCTTGCCGCCAATCCGCGCCATTGGGAGCTGAAGCCCGGCGCCCGCTGGCACGGCTTCACCCATGTGGCGCCGGGCTACGCCATCACCGATCCAAACAAGCTCACCGTGCTCACCCCCGGCTTCGACCGGCAGACGGGGGCTTATGCCGAGCATGGCGTGCCCGCGCCGATCGTCGCGCAATACCTGCGTGAAAACAGGATCGTAGCCGAGAAGAACGACCTAAATTCGTTGCTCTTCCTGCTGACGCCGGGCGTCGAATCGTCGAAGGCCGGCACGCTGATCTCGGGCCTCGTCGCCTTCAAGCGGCTCCACGACGACAACGCGCCGCTGGAGGAGGCGATGCCGGAATTCGTGCGGCGGCGGCCCAACCGCTACGCGGGCGTGCGCCTGCGCGACCTCTGCGCCGACTATCACGCCTTCCACCGGGAGGCGAACACCTCGGCGCTCCAGCGCAAGCAGTTCGCCCCCGAGCACCTGCCCGAGATGGTGATGCCGCCCAAGGACGCGGCCCAGATGCTGACGCGCAACCACGTCGACTTCGTGCCGATCGCGGAGGCCGAGGGCCGTGTGGCGACGACCTTGCTTCTGGTCTACCCGCCCGGGATCGGCACGGTGCTGCCCGGCGAGCGGATCGATGAGCGCGCCAAGCCCATGCTCGACTATTTCAAGATGTTCGAGGCCGCCGCGAACCTGTTCCCCGGCTTCGAGGCCGAGATCCAGGGCGTGTACCGCCAGCACGAGCCGGACGGGCGGATCCGCTTCTACACCTACGTCCTGCGCGAGAGCCGCTGATGGAGGCCGACGCCCCGGTGATCGGGACTCCCGGCATCGTCATCCGCCCCTCCTCCGACGCGGATGTCGCGGCGATGATCGCGATCTACGAGCACCATATCCGCCGGGGCGTCGGCGACACGGGCGATTTCGAGGAGGAGCGCCTGCTGCCCGACGACCTCAAGCGCCGGCGCAAGACCATGCGCAAGAAGCGCCTGCCGCATCTCGTGGCCGACCGGAACGGCGAGGTCGCGGGCTACGCCTACGCCGTACCCTTCCGCAAGCGCCCGGCCTATCGCTACACCCTGAAGCACTCGATCTACGTGCATCCCGACCATCTGCATGCGGGCATCGGGCGGCGCTTGCTGCCCGCCCTCATCGAGGCCTGCGCCGCGGGCGGCTACCGCCAGATGATCGGCTATATCGACGCCAAGAACGAGGCGTCGCTACGCCTGCACGAGGCCTGCGGCTTCGAGCGGGTCGGCCGCCTTCCCGCCGTCGGCTACAAGTTCGGCCGCTGGAGCGACAGCGTCATGGTCCAGTGCCCGCTCGGATCCGGGTCGGAGACCCAGCCCGCCACCTGGAGCCGCCCGGTCGAGGAGCTGGTCGCCGGGCACGATTGGGGACAGGAGTGATCTAGACTCCGCTCGATCAGAGCGGGCTCCGTATCACCGAGCCCGCGCGGCGTCTGAGCGAAGCCCAAATCCGCCATCCCGAAGGGATCAACCGGATTGGGTAGGCGGCGGCGCGGCCCGGCCGCGCCTACCCCCCTCCCCCGAGCCTGACCCAGAGACCGTCCTCCGCTTGCTCGACCGGGAACAGGCGCAGGGGCCGGAACGACCAGCCCGGCGAGACCGCCCCCGTCTCGAGGTCGAAGAAGGCGAGATGGCGGGGGCAGAGCAGCCGGCCGTCGGAACAGCGGCCGAGGGCGAGGTCGGCGCCCTCGTGCGGGCAGGCCCGCTCGGCGGCGACGATCCGATCCCCGTCCCGGATGAGGACGAGGTGAACGTCGCCGGCCGCGACCGGCATCAGGGTCCGGTCGCCGAGGAGGTCGGCGGGGCCGAGGCGGATCCGGGCCGGCCGCGCCGCCTCAGCCGCCGAGATAGGCTTCCCGCACATGCGGATCGGCGATGAGCGCCTGGCCCGTGCCCTCCAGCACGATGCGGCCGGTCTCGAGCAGGTAGGCGTGGTCGCAGAGTTCGAGGGCCGCGAAGGCGTTCTGCTCGACGAGGAGCACGGTGGTGCCCGCGTCGCAGATCGCCCGGATCACCGCGAACATCCGCTCGACGATGTTGGGGGCAAGGCCGAGCGAGGGCTCGTCGAAAAGGACGAGCTTCGGACGCGCCATCAGGGCCCGGCCGATCGCCAGCATCTGCTGCTCGCCGCCGGACAGGGTGCCGGCGGCCTGATGCCGGCGCTCGGCGAGGCGCGGGAACTCGCCGTAGATGCGCTCCAGATCGGCCGCGATGCCGGACCGGTCGCGGCGCAGATAGGCGCCCATGGCGAGGTTCTCGGCGACGCTCATCTGCGGGAAGACGCGCCGCCCCTCGGGACAATGGGCGATGCCGGCGGCCAGGATCCGCCGGGGCTCGGTCCCCGCGACGTCGCGGCCCTCGAACCGGATCGCACCGGAGCGGGCCGGCACGAGGCCGGAGATCGCCCGGAGCGCCGTGGATTTGCCGGCGCCATTCGCGCCGACCAGGGCGACGAGCTGGCCTTCGCGCACGTCGATGGTGAGGCCCTTCAGGGCCGTGACATGGCCGTAGCCGCAGACGAGATCGCGGATCTCAAGCATGGGCCGCCTCCTGCGCCTCGGCGGCGGCGCGCCGCGCGGCGCTGCCCTGGCCGAGATAGGCCTCGATCACCGCCGGGTCGGTGCGGATCCGGTCCGGCGGACCTTCCGCGATCAGGCGGCCGTAATTGAGCACGACGATGCGGTCGGAGACCTCCATCACCATCGGCATGTCGTGCTCGACGAGCAGGAGGGTGACGCCCCGCTCCCGGATCTGCCGGATCAGCCGCACGAAGACCCGCGTCTCCGAGGCGTTCATGCCCGAGACCGGCTCGTCGAGGAGGAGCATGGCAGGCTCGGTGGCCAGCGCCAGCGCCACGCCGACGAGGCGCTGCTCGCCATAGGCCAGGGAGCCGGCCTTCTCCTGCGCCCGCGCGCTGAGGCCCACCCAGTCGAGCAGGGCCTCGGCGCGTTCCCGCAGGCGACGCTCGCTGGCCCCCGCCCGGCCGAGAAGCGCGTCGAGGACGGGCGCACGGCCGATACCGGGTGCCCCGGCAGCGCCCTGCCGGTGCAGGCCGATCATCACGTTGTCGAACACCGTGTCGTCGGGGAAGACGCTGGTGCGCTGGAAGGTGCGGGCGAGGCCGAGCCGCGTGATCTCGTGCGGCTGGAGACCCTTGAGGCTCGTCCCGCGGAAACGGACCTCGCCCTGGCTCGGCTTCAGGAAGCCCGTCATCACGTTGAAGGCGGTGGTCTTGCCCGCCCCGTTGGGGCCGATCAGGCTGACGATCTCGCCCTGGGCCACGTCGAAATGCAGGTCGGCGATGGCGACGAGGCCGCCGAAGCGCACCCCGACATGCTCGACCGAGAGGATCGCGCTCATCGCTGCACCACCGGGCTGGCTTCGAGGACGGGGACGGCGCGGACCGGCCGGCGCCGGGCGAGCAGCGCGGAGACACCCGGCACGATGCCCCGGGGCATCACGAACAGGATCAGGATCAGCACGACCCCGTAGACGATCCACTGCGCCTCGGGCGCCATCACCGGGCGCAGGGCCACGGGCAGGAGGCCGAAGATCAGGCCGCCGATGACGGGGCCCATCAGCGTGCCCTTTCCGCCCGCCACCACCATGATGACCATCGAGACGGTGGTGGTGAAGGCGAAGACGTCGGGATCGATGATGCGCAGGTAATGGGCGTAGAGGCTGCCGGCCGCCCCCGCCATCGCCGCCGAGACCACGGCGGCGACGGTGAGCGTGCGGGTGGCGTTGATGCCGACCGAGAGCGCAAGCGACTCGTTCTCCTTCAGGCCGCGCATGGCCCGGCCGAAGCGCGAACCGACGAGGCGCGCGATCACGAGGTAGCAGAGCGTGCCGATCGCGAGGACGAGGTAGTAGTTCTGCAGCTTGGTCTTCAGCGTCCAGGCGCCGATCCCGGGCAGGCCCAGCGTGATCGCCGGGATGTTGGTCAGTGCCAGCGGCCCCTGCGTCAGCTCGACCCAGTTGAGGGCGACGAGCCGCACGACTTCCGCGAAGGAGATGGTCACGATGACGAAATAGGCGCCGCGCACCCGGAAGGAGAGGCGCCCGATCAGGTAGCCGCAGGCGCCGGCCGCGAGGGTCGCGAGCACGAACCCGACGGCCGCCGGCCAGGGCTCGTGCACCACGCGCAGGCCGAAGCCGATCTCCACGTCGAAGCCGAGGCTCGTCAGGGCGCTGACATAGGCGCCGATGCCGAAGAAGGCGATGTGGCCGAGGCTGAGCTGCCCGGTGAAGCCGAGCAGCAGGTTCAGGCTCATGGCGCCGATCGTCACGATGCCCGTCACGATCAGCGCGTTGAGGAGGTAGGGATTCGCGCCGAGCGCCAGCGGCAGGGCGACCAGGGCGCCGAGCAGCGCCAGAGGAAGGAGCCGGCTCATCCGATGCGCTCCGCCTTCGCGAACAGGCCGGTCGGCTTGTAGAGCAGCACGGCGATGATGATCAGGAAGCCCATCGCGTCGCGGTAGCCGGAGGAGACGTAGCCGGCCCCGAGTTCCTCGGCGAGCGCCAGGATGAAGCCGCCGATCGCCGCTCCCGTGACGTTGCCCAGCCCGCCGAGGATGACGATGGCGAAGGCCTTCAGCTCGGCGAGCCCGCCCATCTGCGGGAAGACAACGTAGACCGGGCCGAGCAGCGCCCCGGCCGCGGCGGCGAGCGAGGAGCCGAGCGCGAAGGTCGCGGTGTAGATGAGCCGGACGTTGACGCCCATCAGCGCCGCCGTGTCCGAGTCCTGGAAGGCCGCGCGCATGGCGAGCCCGAGCTTCGTCCGGTTGATGAGAGCGTAGGTGAGCCCGATCAGGCCGAGCGCCGCACCGAGCACGAACAGCCGCAGCCAGGAGACCGAGACCGGCCCGACCTGGAGCGGCACCTCGGGGAAGGGCGACGGAATCGCCTTGGCGACGCCGCCGAAGATCCAGAGCGTGCCCGATTGCAGGGCGATGCCGGCGCCGATCATCACCAGCATGGTGGTGTCGATGTCCGAGCCCCGGAACGGGCGCAGCAGCAGCACCTCGATCGCCGCCCCGAACAGCAGGCCGCCGAGGATCGCCACCGGCAGCGCCAAACAGAAGTTCAGCCCGAGCGCGGCGGCCGCGAGATACATGAGGTAGGCGCCCACCGTGTAGAGCGCGCCGTGGGTGAAGTTCACCACGTTCATGATCCCGAAGATCAGGGTCAGCCCGATCCCGAGGAGCGCGTAGGTGCCGCCCAGGATGAGGGTGTTCACAAGGTGCTGGATCAACTGGTCCATGGGCGGCCCCGGGTTGGGTGGAGCGGGATGGCGGGATTGTGTGGGCGCCCCCTCCCCCCTCTGCGGGGGAGGGTGGCCCCCGAAGGGGGGCGGGAGAGGGGAGCGCGGTGAACGGAGGAGACCGGCCAGGTTCGAAGGGCATGGCCTCCTTCTGAACCGTCGCTCCCCTCTCCCGACCCTCGCTCACGCGAGGGCCACCCTCTCCCGCAGAGGGGAGAGGGCAAGCGCCTGGCCCTCAGAGCGTCGGCACGACGACGCGGCCGTCCTTGATCTCGATGAGGTAGACGTCGGGCTTGCTCTGGCCGCTTTCCTTGCCGGCGGGGCCGGCCTTGGCGAAGCGGATCGGGCCGTTGAGGCCCATGAAATCGACCGACCAGAACGCCTTGGCGATCGCGGCCGGCTCGGCCTTGCCCGCCTTCTCGATGGCCTGCGCGATCGAGCGGATGCCGTCGTAGCCGCGGAAGCTCTCGGTGACGCCGGCGAACTCGAAGCCGCGCTTCTTCCACTCGCTGATGAAGTACTCGGTCGCCTTGGGGTTCGGCGTCTTCTCGGGGATCCAGGGCAGGAAGGTGGTGAGGTGCATGGTGCCGTCGGCGGCCGAGCCCGCCTGAGCGATGATCTGGTCGGGGTTCTGCGAGCCGCCGGTGGTGATGACGCGCTTCTTCAGGCCGAGCGCCGCCATCTGCTTGAACAGCAGCACGAGCTGATCGACGGCGCTGGTGACCATGATCGTGTCGCTGTCGGAGGCCTTCAGCTTGGCGAGCTGGGCGCTCATGTCCTGCGCGCCCTGGTCCATGGTCTCGGTGAGGCCGACCTGGACGCCCTTCTCCTTCAGCATCTTGCCGAAATCGGCCGCGGCGCCGCGGCCGAAATCGTTGTTGAGCACGAGGAAGTCGACCTTCTTCAGCCCAAGCTTGGCGACCATGGGCGCGAAGGTCTCGGCTTCGAGCGCCGAGGGCGGCGAGATGCGGAAGACGAAGGGGTTGCCGGAGGTGGTGATCTTGCCGGACGAGGAGGTCTCGACCAGCATCGGCACCTCGTAATCGGCGAGCTTGGGCATCACCGCCAGCGTCAGGCTCGAGCCCCAGGCACCCATCATCACCGGCGTCTTGTCGCTGGTGATCAGCTTCTCGGCGACCGCGGCGGCCTCGGTCGGGTTGCTCTTGTTGTCCTCGACGACGAGCTCGATCTTCTTGCCGAGCAGACCGCCCTTGGCGTTGATCTCGTCGGCGGCGATCTTGGCGCCGTTCACCACATAGGTGCCCGAGGCCGCGAAGGGCCCGGTCAGGGGCTCGTTGACGCCGATGCGGATGGCCTCGGCCCGCGCGCCCGTCGCGGCGAGCGCCAGCAGGATCGCGGTGGTGAAGGTGAACCGGCCGGACATATCTCGGGTCTCCAGGGGTCGAGGGCTCGAAGGGGTGAGGTCAGGACCGGCCGAACCACGCGGCGAGGCGCGCGCGGACGAGGCCGACGAGAAGGCGGATGGGGTCGAGGCCGGCGGCGGCCGGCGCGGCCTTGCCGGACAGGCGGGCGCCGAGGTTGCGGGCGAAGTCCGCCGCGATGCGGCCGGCGAGGTCGCGCACGAGGCCGGGCCGGCCGAACTGCGCGAGCGGGCCGGTCAGGGTGTAGCCGACATCGAGCCCGACCCGGGCCGTGCCGGGCGTCCCGCCGGCTCCGACCCGGTAGAGGATCTCGCCCTCGGTGGCCGAGCGCCCGCCGGCATCGCTGCCGGCGCCGCGCACCCGGCCGCTCAGGGTCGCGTCGTCGCGCGTGATGCGGGCGCGGCCGCGGAAGGTCGCCGCGATCGGTCCGATCCGCACCTGCAGCCCACCCTCGACCGTGTCGGCATCCGGACGGGCCGTCAGCACGGCGCCGGGCAGGCAGGCCGCAACGGCCTCGATGTCGCCGAGAAGGGCGAACACGGCCTCCGGCGGATGGGCGAGCGCAATCTCCTGCGTGAAGCGATGAGCCGGCTCGAAGGTCGTCGCGAGATCCGAGACGGCAGCAGTGGCCGTGGCAGCCGTGACCCGGTTCGGCTGCGCCCGCGGCGCCGCGACGGTCTCGCCGATCCGGGCGCCGACCGGCCCGAGGCCGCGCCCCGTGCCGGTCTCCGGCGGGATGCCGCGGGCGCGGCGATCCGCGATCACCGCCATCACCGCCCGGACGATGCCGGCATAGCCGGTGCAGCGGCAGAGGTTCCCGGACAGGCCGATGCGGATCCGCCGCTCGTCGGCCTCAGGCAGTCGCAAGACGAGGTCCCGCGCGGCCACCAGCATGCCGGGCGTGCAGTAGCCGCACTGGAGCGCGTGCTCCCGGTTGAAGGCGGCGCGCAGCTCCGCCGCGACCGGATCGTCGTCCAGGCCCTCGATGGTGGTGACGGCCGCCCCCGCGCAGGCACCGGCAAAGGTCAGGCAGGCCCGGGCGGGCTCGCCGTCGAGGAGCACGGTGCAGGCGCCGCAGACGCCGTGCTCGCAGCCGAGATGGGTGCCGGTGAGGTTCAGCCCCTCGCGCAGCACGTCGCCGAGATGGCTGCGCGGCTCGGCCTCGACCCGCAGGGAGCGGCCGTTCACCGTCAGCGCCAGGGCCATGCGGCCTTCGGCCGGTTCCGCCAGTGCGGCGCTCATGCGGCCTCCGGGAGCGGCTGGGGTTGCGGCGTGGCCGCCTGCGCCACGGCGCGGGCCAGAACGGTGACGTGGACATGCCGCTCGACGGCGTCGGCCATGCCGGCGGCCTGCAGGGCCGCGTCGGCGGCCCGCGCATCGAAGCGCGCCGCGAACGCCGCGTCGATGCGGCCTCCGAAGAGCGGACGGGCATCGGCGAGGAGCAGGGGCGGCCCCTCGACGGCACCGATCACGGCGCGGCCCCGGCCCGCGGCGGGGTCGATGCGGACGGCGCCGATGGCGTGGGCGAACTCGCCGATCTTGGCGCAGTGCTTGACGTAGCCCCAGGCGGTCGTGTGCGAGAGCGACGGCACGCGGACCGCGCGCAGCATCTCGCCGGGTTCCAGGGCGACCTCGAGCGCCCCGGTGATGAACCGCTCGACCGGGAGGATGCGGCGCCCGGACCGGCCCGCGATCTCCACATCGGCACCGAGCGCCATGAGCGCATTCACCCAGTCGGCGGCCGGATCGGCATGGACCAGGCTTCCGCCGATCGTGCCGCGGTTGCGCACCGGCCTGTAGGCGATGGCGGAGGCCACCCGCTGCAGGGCACCGCCGGTCACATCGGGCACGCGCCCGTCCTCGATGTCGGCATGGGTCACGCAGGCGCCGAGCACCAGGGTCTCACCCTCGACGCGGACCTCACGGAGTTCGGGCAGGCCGGTGATGTCGAGGACGAGGTCCGGCTCGACGAGGCGCAGGTTCAGCATCGGGCCGAGGGATTGACCGCCCGCGATCAGCTTCACGCTGCCCGGCGCGGTGGCCATGCGGTCGAGCAGGGCCGCGAGGCTCGCCGGACGCTCCCAGGCGAAGGGTGCGGGCTTCATGCGGCCTCCCGGGCCTGTTCGGGGCCCGTGCCGGCAGCGAGCACCGCCTCGACGATGCGCCGCGGGGTGACCGGGGAATGCAGCATCTCGACGCCGAGGGGCCCGAGCGCGTCGTTGATCGCGTTGGCGAGCGCCGCCGGGGGCGCGATGGCGCCGCCCTCCCCGATCCCCTTCTGGCCGAAGCGCGTGTAGGGCGAGGGCGTCTCCATGTGGTCGATGCGCGCCATCGGCACCTCGGCAGGACCGGGCAGCAGGTAATCCGCGAAGGTCGAGGCGAGCGGCTGGCCGCGGCCGTCGAAGCGCATCTCCTCGAACAGCGCCGTGCCGACGCCCTGCGCGAGGCCGCCATAGATCTGGCCGTCCACCACGAGGGGGTTCACCAGCGTGCCGCCATCCTCGACGATGACGTAGTCGAGGATCTCCACCGCCCCGAGATCGGGATCGACCGCCACGACGGCGGCGTGCGCCGCGTAGGAGAAGGTGCCGGAATCGCGCACCGGCTTGTAGCCGGCGGTGACTTCGAGCCCGCCGGGATCGGTATCGGGCGCCAGATCCTGCGGACGCCGGTACCAGGTGCGGGCGATCGCCTCGAGGGGGACGTCGCCGGAAGGGCCGACCACGTGGCCGCCTTCGAAGCGGCACTCCTCGGGCCGCGTCTGGAGCAGATGTGCGCCGATCCGCACGGCACGGTCGCGCAGCTCCTCGCAGGCCGCGGCGACGGCGCCGCCCGCCATCACCATCACGCGCGAGCCCCAGGACCCCGTGGAATAGGGCGTCATCGCCGTGTCGCCGTGGACGAGGCGAGTCCGGGCCACCGGCACGCCGAGGATCTCGTGGGCGACCTGGGCGAGCGTGGTCTCCAGGCCCTGCCCGTGGGAATGGGCGCCGATCCGGAGTTCGAGTCCGCCATCCGGTGTGAGACGGGCGGAGGCCTGCTCGTGGCCCGGCACCATCGGGATGCCCCAGCCGGAATAGACGGAGGTGCCGTGCGCCGCCTGCTCGCAATAGACCGAGAGGCCGAGGCCGATCCGGCGCCCGTCCGCCTCGCCCCGGCTTTGCCGGGCACGCACGGCTGCGGCGTCGATGGCCTCAAGCGCGCGGGCCAGCGCCTGCGGGTAGTCGCCGCTGTCGAAATGCTTCTTCGTGATGTTCTCGAAAGGCATCTGGGCGGGCCGCACGAGGTTCTTCTCGCGCACGACCTCTGGATGCAGGCCGGCCGCGCGGGCGACCGCGTCGAGAACGAGTTCCAGGGCGAAGCAGACGCCGGTGCGGGCCACGCCCCGATAGGGCAGGATCGGGCACTTGTTGGTCGCGACCGACCACGTGCGGCAGCGATAGGCCGGGAAATCGTAGGGCCCCGGCAGGATGCTCGCGACCTGCGCGGCTTCGAGGCAGGCCGAGAACGGGTAGGCCGAGTAGGCGCCGGAATCGACGGTCGCCTCGCAATCGATGCCGCGCAAGCTGCCGTCGCGCTCGGCATAGGCGGTGATGCGGTAATGGTGCTCGCGGCAATTGGCGTTGGCGGTCAGGTGCTCGCGACGGTCCTCCAGCCAGCGCACCGGCTGGCCGAGGCGCAGCGCCAGCCAGCAGAGGGCGACATCCTCCGCCAGCAGGATCGCCTTGTAGCCGAAGCCGCCGCCGACATCGGGCGAGACGATGCGGATGCGGCCCTGCTCGATCCCGAGGCATTCCGAGAGGCCGTTGCGCACGATGTGCGGCATCTGCGTCGCCGTGTGGACGACGAGCTGGTCGAGGCGGTGATCGAGCTGCACCACGGTGCCGCGCCCCTCGATCGGGGCCATGCATTGCCGCCCGGTGGAGATGGTGCGGCTGACCTTGATCGGCGCATCGAAGGCCGAGGCGATGTCCACGTCGACAAGCGTCTCCAGGTAGACGTTGTCGCCCCAATGCTCATGGACGAGAGCGGAGCCGGGCTCGCGGGCCGCGAGCATGTCGTGGACGGCCGGCAATTCCTCAAGGTCGAGGACCACCGCTGCCGCGATGTCCTCGGCCTCGGCCCGCGTCGGGGCGATGCAGATCGCCACCAGCTCGCCGACCTGCCGGACCTTGCCCGTGGCCAGGACCGGCTGCTCGGAGACCTTGAAGCCGGGGAGCCCCGAGACCGCCCGGATCGGCTGCACGCCGCCGAGGTCGGCGGCGGTGAAGACGCGGTCGCGATAGGCCTCCGGCACATGGATGGCGCGGATGCGGGCATGCGCCAGCGGGCTGCGCACGAAGGCGACGTCCTGCAGGCCGGGCAAGCGGATGTCGCCGACATACTGGCCGCGCCCGCGCATCAGGCGGTCGTCCTCCTTGCGGGGCAGCGCGGCCCCGACGCCCTCGGCGCTCATGCGGCGCCTCCGAGGAGGTCCTGGGCGGCGCGCACCAGAAGGCCGTCGGGCCGGCGGAATTCGGTGAGGATCGAGAAGTGGTCGGCGCCCGGCACCGGTAGCAGGGCGCCCGGAGCGTGGGCTGCGCTGCGCAGGGCGTGAAGATTACGCGCGTCGTGGACGAGGGCGGGCAGCTCCCGGCTGCCATAGGCGACCGTCATGGGCTTGGCGACGACCGGAAGACGGAGCGGCGAGAGCGTCGCGATCTCGGCATCGGTCAGCGAGAGCTTCTCGTTCAGGTAGGTGTCGCGGATGGGCGCGAGATTGTAGACGCCGGAGATCGCGAGCACGCCCACCACGGCCGGGTGGCCGAGATGCAGGGCCGCGAGCTGCGCCCCGGCCGACCAGCCCGAGAGCACGACCGGTCCGGCGATGCCGTGGGCCGATCCCTGCGCGGCGAGCCAGTCGAGAGCAGCCCCGATCTCGGCGACGATGGTCGCGAGGGTCGCCTCGGGCGCCAGGCTGTAGCCCGGCATCGCCACCGACCAGCCGGCTTCGTTCAGGCCTTGCGCGAAGCAGGCGAAGTCGGCGCGCGCGTTGCGCTGCCAGTAGCCGCCATGGACGAAGACGAGACAGGGCGCCCGCGGGTCGGCCGCCGGGTAGAGGTCGAAGGCGGTGCGCTCGGCCTCGGCATAGGGGATGTCGAGGCCTGCCGGATGCGCCGTCCGGTACGCGGCGGAGGCCGCGTTGCGCGCGGCGACCTGCGCCGCGCTGTCGGGCACACCCGCATTGTTGTCGTAGGCGGCGCCCCGCCCTGCCCGGTCGAGGCTGTCCCAGCGGCGGCGCGGATCCGGCGGCGTCGGGTCGTCGAGGATGAAGGGCATGGGCGCCACCGTCAGGCCGCGATCGCCTGGGGGAGGATCGGCGAGTCGGCCTCGAAGCGCTTGCCGGCGCGCAGGCAGAAGGCGGGGCGCAGCAGGCGCTCGGCCACCACCTTGGTGTCCTCGTTGTCGCGGAGCAGGAAGCGGCCGCGGTCGTCGTGCAGCACCGAGACGTCGGCCGCGAACCCGACCGTCAGCGCGCCAAGCTGATCGCTCATGCGCAGCATCGCGGCCGGATGCGAGGTCACCATCGGCACCACCTGCTCCAGCGGGATGCCGAGAGCCATCATCGAGCTCATCGCCTGGGTGAGGCTGAAGCGGGCCTGACCGAGGAAGGGGTGGTTCTCGTCGTCGTGATGCTCGTCCGGCGTGCCGGCGGGCTGAGGCGCCTCGGGCACCTCGGTGTTGTAGCCGTGCATGTCGGCGCCGAGCGTGTAGGGGATGACGCCGGCCGGGAGCGAGGCCCGGGCGACGCGGTAGGAGAAGTGGCTGCCGTGGCCGACATCGACCTTCAGCCCCGCATCCATCGCGGCGCGGATGATGTGGTGGACCTCACCCTCCTCGTTGATGAAGCCGCCCGGGTGCCGGGTGAAGGGGTGGGCCAGCACGTCGCCGGGGCGCAGCAGCGGGATCACCCGCTCCATGATGGTGTCGGCATCCTCGCCGTTGGCGCCCGATTCCGGCAGGCCCCAGAGCTGGCCGAAATGCACGTAGAGCGGCAGGTCCGCCCGCCGGCTGATCTCGGCGGCCATCTCCATGACCTTGATGCCCCAGCGGGCGAAGCCGCCGATCTCGGCATGGCCCTTGATGCCCCGCACGAGGTCGCGGTTCTCCACCGCCGACTTCACCGTCGCGTCGATGTCGACGCCGTCCGGGCTGTAGAGGTTCGGGTAGAAATGCCCTTCGAGGCCGCCGACGAGATAGGCCGAGAGGAAGGCCAGCACCCGCGTCTGCGAGCGCTCGGCGATGAAGTGGCGGAAGCCCGGCAGCGTCATGCAGGACGGGCCGCCCTGGTCCACCACCGTGGTGACGCCGGAGCGAACGCCGACCATGTCCGGGTTCAGGCCGAAGCGGCCGGTGACGTATTGGTAGACGTGAGCGTGGGTGTCGATCATGCCGGGCAGGACCAGCTTGCCCGAGACGTCGACCACCTCGGCCGCGGCGGAGGGCAGGATCGCCTCCTCGACCGCGGCGATGCGCCCGTCCTTCACGGCCACGTCGCGGATGCCGTCGATGCCGGAGGCGGGGCAGATGACGCGCCCGCCGCGCAGGACCAGATCGTACCGCCGATTGTCCATCTCTCGACCTCGTGATGTCGGCCGGACCGAGCCGGCCCGGTTCGTGCGGAAGGCGCCTTCGACAAAAGCGCAGTGTGCTTCGCATTTCCGTATTGCATGCACCGTGCCAAAGCCGGAGCGGTTCTAAGGAGGTCGTGGATGGATGAGGTGGTGGCGGAGAGCAGGGCGAGCGCGCCGGACCTGGAGGCCGGCACTGCGGGCGCAGCGCCATGGCCCCTGTCCGAGCGGCCAGGCTTCCTCGCGCGCCGGATGCATCAGATCCACGTCAGCCTGTTTTCGGAGCGGTGTGCTGCATTTCGCGTCACACCGCTGCAGTACAGCCTGCTCTCGCTGCTGCGCGATCTCGGCGCGGCCGACCAGACGACGCTTGCCAACGCGGTCGCCCTCGACCGGACCACGACGACAGGGGCCCTCAAGCGGCTCGCTGCCCGCGGATTGGTCAACCGGGCGACCTCGGCAGCGGACCGCCGTGCCCAGCTCTGCCGCCTGACGCCGGCGGGCGAGGCGTTGCACGCCGCCATGGAAGCCGCTGCCCACGAGGCTCACGCCCTGACCGTGGCGGCCCTCGATGCGCAAGACCAAGCCCTCCTGATCGGCCTGCTGAGGCGGGTCATCGCGGGCCACGATGACCGGCGGGGCGGCGCCGACCTCGATTGAAGCGCTCTCCGACGACGTGGGCACCGGTTCGGCGAAAGAGAGCGCGTTAGAACAACGACTTATACCCGTTCTCGGTGATGCCGACCGATGGTCGGCCTCACCAAGGCCCGGCGGACGACCGCCGCCAAGATCCGTCCCCCTGTGCGCGGGCAGACCTCGATGAGTCAGGCTCATCGAGGTCTGGTATTGAGAGCCTGTTTGATCGGATCGAGCCGGTGTTCACTCGGCCAATCCCCTCCTCGACCTCATCCTGAGGTGGATGGGTGGGACGAGCCGGATCTCTGCGTGACGATCCGTCGATCCCGCTCAAACAGGCTCTGAGAGCCGCTCCCGACGGCTCTCGGCGCACGGTGCCGCGGATTGTGGCCGGCACATCACCTCTGTAGGCTTCGGATCCGCGGGCGGAGGGCCCCGCCCATGCATCATCGCCTCGACCCTGCCGGATCGGCGCGCGCCGCAGCCGGTGCAACGCTTCTCGTGCTGGCCCCCCTCGGACTGGCCAGCCACGCTGCGGCGGAGCCGTCCGGGCACTTCACCGCGACCTACGACATCTCCTTCCTCGGCCTGCCCGTCGGCGAGGCGAACCTGGCCATCAGCAGGGACGGCGAGCGCTATGCCCTGGATCTCGGCGCGGGGTTGCGCGGCGTCGCCGGGTTCTTCGTCGATGGATCCGGCACCGCCACGGTATCCGGGCGCCGCGGCCGGACGGGCGCGGTGAGCGGCGCCTTCCACGTCGAGAGCCGCTACGCCGGCAAGCCGATCCGCGTGGCGATGCAGATCGCGGACGGACGGGCCCGCGACGTCACCGTCGAGCCCGAGCCCACGCCGCGAGCGGACCGGGTGCCGGTGACGCCGCAGGACCGGACCGGCATCGTCGATCCCCTGACCATGCTCGCGATCCCTGCAGGCTCCGCGCCGCTCGCGTCCGGCCTGTGCGACCGGCGCATCCCGGTCTTCGACGGGGCCTCGCGGGCCGATCTCGTCCTGTCGCGCGGCAGCCTCGTCACCGTGCGCGACGGCGCCTATCGCGGTCCCGCCCTCGACTGCCGCGTGCGCTGGGTCCCGATCGCGGGGCACCGCGCCAATGGGCCGAATGTGCGCCGGATGGCAGCGAACGACGACATGCAGGTCCGCCTCGCGCCGGCCCTCGACGGCGTCCTCTTGCCTCTCGCGATCTCCGTGGCGACGGGTTGGGGCACGGTTCGCATCGAGGCCCGGCGCTGGGGCGGCCCCGACCGACCGGCGGAGGAGGCAGGCCGGCCCTCCGTGAAGGTCAGCCTGCCCGCTGCGCGCTGACCGGTCCGGACAGCCCGAGGCGCCGCACCGGGCATCGCCCCGCTTACGCCGCCAGCCCCATGAATCCGCGCATCGGCGCGGCATCCGCGCGGAGATCGGCGGCACGGCCCTCGTAGACCACGTGGCCGTTGTTGAAGCCGTAGACCCGGTCGGCGAAGCTCAGCACCGCCGCCACGTTCTGCTCGACGACGACGATGGTACGGCCGTCCGCGGCGAGCCGCTTGGTCAGCTCCACGAGATCCTGCACGATGAGGGGGGCGAGCCCCTCGAAGGGCTCGTCGAGCAGGATCAGGGAGGGGTCGCGGATCAGGGCGCGGGCGATCGAGAGCATCTGCTGCTCGCCGCCCGAGAGCGTGCGCCCGCGGGAGGTCCGGCGCTCCTTGAGGCGCGGGAACACCTCCCAGATCCGGTCGAGCGGCCAGGGCTTCTCCGCCGTGAGGCGGGCGACGCGCAGATTCTCCTCGACGGTCAGCCCGCCGAAGACGGCGCGCTCTTCCGGCACGAGCTGCATGCCGGCCCGGGCGATCCGTGCCGGGGCCAGGCCCTGGATCGGCCGGCCATTGAGTCGGATCGCGCCGGAGCGGGGCTTCAGCACGCCCATCAGGCTGCGCAGCGTCGTGGTCTTTCCCGCGCCGTTGCGCCCGAGCAGAGCCACGACCTCGTTCTCCGCGACATGCAGCGAGACATCGAACAGGACGTGCGAGTCGCCGTAGAGGGTGTTGATCCGCTCGACCTCAAGCAGGCTCATGGACGGCCTCCCCCGCATGGGCCGCATCGTCCTGCACGGCGCCCAGATACGCTTTCTGCACGGCGGGATCGCGCCGCACGGCCTCGGACGGGCCATCCGCGAGGAGGCGCCCCTCGCTCAGCACCGTGATGCGCTCGGCCAGCCCGAACACCGCGTCGAGATCGTGCTCGACGAGCACCACCGTGCAGGCGCGGCCGATCCGGCGGATCAGGGCGCAGGTCGCGGCCCGCTCGGAGGGGCTCATGCCGGCGAGCGGCTCGTCGAGGAGGAGCACGTTCGGGCTCGTCGCCAGCGCCATCCCGATCTCGAGGCGACGCTTCTCGCCATAGGCGAGGACGCTCGCCGGGGTCTCCGCCCGCTCGGTCAGGTCGAGCAGCCGCAGCATCGCGTCGATCTGTGCCTCGACCTCGGGCCGGCCGGCGCCGGGCAGGAGCAGGTCGAGACGAAAGCGGCCCCGCGCCCGGGCGAGGGCCGCCACCCGCAGGTTCTCGCGCACCGTGAGGCCGAGGAAGAGCTGGTTGAGCTGGTTGCTCTTGGCGACGCCGCGCTGGGCGGCGCGGGTGACGCCGGCCCCGGTCAGGCGCTCCCCGAAGAGCAGGACCTCGCCGGCGCTCGGCGAGACCTCGTCGGAGAGCATCTTGAACAGGGTGCTCTTGCCCGCGCCGTTCGGCCCGATCACCGCATGGATCGAGCCGCGCCGGACGACGAAGCTGACGCCGTCGACCGCCTTCAGGCCGCCGTAGTGGCGGGCGAGGCCGCGGGCCTCGATGGCGATCTCGGCCTCGGCGTCGCGCGCATCGATGGACGGCCGCGGCATCGGCAGGGCGACATCCGCAGCGATGGTCGGGGCGGCCGTGGCGGCGCCCGCCTCGATCGCCTCGGTCCGGGCTTGCGCCGCTCTGAGGCGGGCGGCGTCGCGGTGGATGCGCCAACGGTGAAGGATCTCGCCGCAGATGCCCCGGCGCAGGCCCATGACGAGGCCGATGAAGGCGAGGCCGAGGACGAGCTTCCAGAGGGGGCCGAAGCCCGGGATCAGCTGGAGGTTGTCGCGCAGCCAGAGCCACAGGGCGGCGCCGACCAGCGGCCCGACCAGCGTGCCGACGCCGCCGACGATGGTCTGCACCACGAGCTGGCCCGAGGTCTCCAAGGCGAAGGCGTCGGGCGGCATGTAGCTCTGGAAGGGCCCGAGCATGGCGCCGGCAAGCCCCGCATAGAGCGCCGCGATGGTGAAGGCGGCGAGCTTGTAGGCCGGCACGTCGTGGCCGAGCATGGCCACGCGGCCGGTATTCTCCTTCACGGCCTTGAGGATCAGGCCGACCGGCGAGTTGGCGATGCGCCGCGCGAGCACGAAGCCGAGGAAGAAGGCCACCGCAAGCAACGCGTACATCGGCAGACCGGCGGTGATCTTCACGGCAGAGGCGCCGAAGCCCAGCACCGGCACGGGCACGCCCGCGATGCCGTTCTCGCCGCCGGTATAGTCGGAGAGCGGCGAGTTCTCGATGAAATACGCCATCTGGCCGAAGGCCAGGGTGATCATGGCGAAGTAGATGCCGATGCGCCGCACCGCGAGCCAGCCGACGGCGAGGCCGAGGACGCCCGCCGCGACCGTGCCGACGAGGAGCGCGAGCCAGACGCTCTGAATCGTGCCGGAGACGAGCAGATAGGCGGCGACGAACCCGCCCATACCGTAGAAGGCGGCCTGCCCGAAGGAGAGCAGTCCGGCGAGCCCGAACAGGATGTCGAGTCCGAGCCCGAACAGGGCCCAGTTGAGCGCGCGGCTGAGGAGGTCGTGCGAGAAGCCGAGCGGCGGCAGCAGGACGGGCGCGGCGGCGAGGACCGCGAGCAGCACCAGTTCCGGCAGGACGGAGCGGAGACGAGCCGGCATCAGACCCGGCCCTCCGTGCCGAACAGCCCCTGCGGCCGCGCCACCAGGACGAGGGCCATCAGGCCGTAGAGCATCACCTCCGAATAGGCGGAGTCGAAGGCGCTGGTCAGGCTGATGATCTCGCCCGCGATCAGGCCGCCAATGACGGCGCCGGGGAAGGAGCCGAGCCCGCCCAGCACGATCACCACGAAGGACTGAACCATGAAGCTCGCGCCCATGTCCGGCGTCACCGCGACGACGGGGGCGTAGAGCATGCCGGCGAGCCCCACCGCGACGATGCCGACCGCGAAGACGAACAGGAAGGTGCGCCGCACGTCGATGCCGAGGATGCCGACCATGCCGGCATTCTCGATACCGGCGCGCACGACGAGGCCGACCGAGGTCCGGTAGAGCACGAGGTAGAGGCCCGCCAGCAGCGCGGCGACGATGCCGATGAGCTGCAGCCGGTAGGTCGGGTAGACCATGAAGCCGAGCTTGGTCGCCCCGATGCCCCAGGAGGGGACCGGCACCCGCTGGCTGTTGCCGCCGAAATAGGCCCGCAGGGCCTCCACCAGGACGATGCCGATGCCGTAGGTCACGAGGATCTGGTCCTCGTCCGGCCGCGCGTAGAAGTGGCGGATGACGAGCCGCTCCATCGCGAAGCCGATGATCAGCATGATCGCGCAGCCGCCGAGAAGGGCCAGCACGAAGGAGTGCGTGGCCTGCATCATGACGAAGGCGGTGTAGGCGCCGACCGCGAACAGGGCCCCGTGGGCGAAGTTCAGGACCCCTAGGGTGCCGAGGATGATGGTGAGCCCGCTGGCGACGAGCGCCAGCAGGCTGCCGAGGGCGAGGCCGTTGAAGGCCTGGGAGACAAGGGCGGCGGTGCTCGGCATCGGGCGGCTCAGGTGTAGGAGCCGAGCTTGCAGCCGAACAGGTCGGGCGGGTTCATCACGCTCTCGCCGTCGACCACGTCGATGACCTCGTAGAAGTCCTCCGGGCCCGTCATGGCCGAGGGCGCCTTGCCCTTCAGGATCGGGATCGGCCGGACCATCTGGTGGTCCTCGGCGCGGAAATAGACGCGGCCGACCGTGCTCTCGTAGGGCTGGCTCTTCGAGGCCTCCATGACCTTGATCACGTCGACCGGGTTGAACCCGCCCGCCCGCTCGACCGAGAGCGCCCAGAGATAGGTCTGCATGTAGCCGATATGCGCGCCCCAGCGGGGCTTGTACTTGTTCTTCTCGGAGAAGGTCTCGACGAACGTCTTGGCGAGCGGGTAGCGATCCTGGATCGTCCACCAGAAGTCGCAGGAGCCGTAGACGCCCTGCATCAGCTCGGGACCGACCTCCTTGTCCTGGAACGAGGACAGGTTCGGCACCACGAGCTTCATGCTGGACAGGATGCCGAACTGCTCGGCCTGCTTTGTGGAGGCGACGGCGTCCGACCCGAAGCAGATGTTGACGAAGACATCGGCGCCGCTGTTGGCGATGTTGAGCAGAGCCGAGCTGTAATCGGCCGTGCCGAGCGGAACGGTCTCCTTCAGCACCTGTGTCCAGCCCTGCTCCTTCGTGAACTTCGCGAAGGAATCGTAGACCGTCTGGCCGTAGGTATAGTCCGGGACGAGGAAGGCGGCCTTGAGCTTCTTGCCGAGCGCCTTGGCGACGACGGGGGCGAGCGCCTTGGCGGCCATGTAGGCATTCTGCTGCGAGCGGAAGCCGTAGCGCTGGCAGTTCTTGCCGGTGACGTCGTTCGAGCCGGCGATGCCGACCATGTAGAGGACCTTGTCGCGCGAGGCCAATTCCTCGAGCGCGATCGCCTCGGCCGAGCTGACCGAGCCCTGGAACAGGATCGCCTTGTCGCGCTGCACGAACTGGGTCGCGGCCTGGACCGCGACGTTGGGCTTCCCTTCCGTGTCCGCGACCTTGTAGCGGATCTGGCGGCCGAGCACGCCCTTGCCCTTGAGGCCCCAGGCCGCGGGAATCGCGCCGCCCGCGTTGATTTGCGCGATCGCCAGCTCATAGCCGAGCCTCAGATCCTTGCCGTCGCCCGAGAACACGCCGGTCAGCGGCATGTTGAGGCCGACGAAGACCGAGTCGGCGGAGACGCCCTCCGGGAAGGTGCCGATCTGCGCCGGGCTCATGGGAGCGCCCTGCGCGAGCGCGCCGCGCCCCAGCCCCGGCAGGATCAGGCCCGCGGCACCCCCGAGGAGAAGCTTGCGACGGTCGAACAGCATGGAGTCACTCCTGTTTGGGCGATCAGCGGGGGCGGGTCGGCACAACCTGCGGACGTAGCCGTGCGAGCAAGTCACGCGCCGTCGGCCTCGGCGGCGGCGGGCTCGGCGGCGCGGGGCGGCCCGTCGCGGAACTGCGCGGGCTCGAGCCGGCGCCGGTTCACCGCGAGGTCGAACACGTCGAAACGATTGTAGTAGCCGACGACGTCGTGGAACTGCTTGGGCTCGACGCAGGCGTTGAGGTCGATCTCGGCATAGAGGATGCCCTCGTCCTGCAGGACCTCGCCGATCTGGGCGCCGGTCGGGTCCAGGAAGAAGGTCGGGGGGCGCGGCGTGCCCTCCAGGACCTCGGCGGCGGCGGGGTCGTGGGCCGCGAGCAGGTCGAAGGCGGCCTTGTCGAGGACGCTCGCAGTGGCGAGGCCGAACACCTTCGCTTCGAAGCAATGGGCGGCGGTGCGGATGCGGTTGGCCGCGACCACGTCGTAGTTGCCGCCGCCTTTCGGCCGCCGCGTCGGCCAGACCGGGGGCCAGGACGAGATGTGGAACTGCTCGCCCTGGGCCATCAGGCTGTAGCGGGCGAGCGGATTGGTGTTCTCGCCGCAGATCAGCTGGCCGATCCGGCCGATGGAGGTCTCGACGACTTTCAGCCCGGCCCCGTCGCCCGCCGCCCAGACGAGCTTCTCGTAGAAGGTCGGCACCAGCTTGCGATGGTGGTTGAGGAGGCTGCCGTCCTCGCCGATCAGCAGGTTCGTGTTCCAGAGGCAGCCGACGCTCACGGGGGAGCGCTCGCTGATGCCGATCGAGACGACGATCCCTGAGGCCTTCGCCGCCTCGCGGATGCGGGCGATCTCGGGCCCGTCGACCCGCACCGATTGCTCGGCCATCCGAGCGAACAGGTCGTGGTTGTCGATCGGGGCCGAGAGGGCGGCCCAGACCGGGAAAGCCGGGATGAAGGTCTCCGGGAAGGCGACCAGGGCAGCACCGGCCCGCGCCGCCTCACGGATCAGCGCGACGGCCTTCTCCGTTGTGGCGGCGGCGTCGAGGAAGACGGGGGCGGCGTGAACCGCAGCGGCTTTGAAGCGTGGAAGCATGACTCACCTTTTCGTGAGGCAGCTTACGGGCCAGGTTCCATGCGCGAAGCGGACAAATCTGCAAGGCGCCTTGCATGGCTCCGGCGTGAGCGCGAAGCTTGGCGCAAGTCTTGCCGGGAGGCCTTCATGCGCGCGCTCGACCTGCTCGACTGGGATGACCTCAAGGTCTTCATCAATGCGGCCCGGGGCGGCAGCCTCGCGGGGGCCGCCAAGCGCCTGCGGGTCGATCAATCCACGGTGAGCCGTCGCCTCGCCCATCTCGAAGGCGCGCTCGGCATCGCCCTGTTCGAGCGCGTGCCTTCGGGCCTCCGGCTGAGCGAGGCCGGCCAGCGCCTGCTCGGCCATGCCGAGCGGGTGGAGAGCGCGGTGATCGCCATGGGCGAGGAGGTCTCACCCTCGACGGGGCAGGCCGGCGGGCGCGTGAGACTCGCCACGATGGAGGGCATCGCCTCCCTCTATCTCGCGGAGCGGTTCGGCAGCCTGCGCGAGACCCACCCCGACCTCACGGTCGAGCTCGTGACCTCGTCGCAGACGGTCTACGTGAACCGTCGCGAGGCGGATCTCTTCCTCAGCTTCTTCAAACCGCCCGGCCAGGGGCTCGTCTCGGAACTCGTCGGCCGCTTCCGGCTCGGGCTCTACGGCGCGCCGGGCTACCTCGCCCGGGCCGGCATCCCGAAGAGCCTTGACGATCTTCGGGAGCACGCCTTCGTCTCCTATATCGACGACCTCATCCAGGTGGATTGCGTGCGCTGGCTCGACGACGTGGTGCGCGACCGCCACGTCGTGTTCCACTCCACCAGCATGATCGCGCAGAAGCAGGCGGCGGCCGGCGGACTCGGCCTCGTCCTCCTGCCGAGCTTCGCGGTGAGCGGGCGCGACGACCTCGTGCCGGTGCTGCACGAGGCCGCCTCGACCAGCCGCGACCTCTGGCTGAACGTCCATACCGACCTGCAATTCGCCCCGCGTATCCGCGCGGTCGCCGGCTTCCTGAAGGGGCTGTTCCGTTCGGACCCGTCGCTCCAGCTCGGCCTGCGCCCGCCGCCGACGCCCTGCCGCCGCAGCCTGGTCGTCGAAGGGCTGCACTGAGCCGACATCCCCGAGCGCGGAGCGTCAGCCCGGCGTCACGCCGAGCCGGGCGCCGACCCTGCGGGCGGTCGCCTCGCGCCGTGCGGTGATCTCCGCGGCGCCGGCGCGGGCCCGGGCACTCACCGCCTCCGGTGCGCGCGCCGGGGTGCCGGCGTCGAAGGGCGGCTCGGGGGCGTATTCCATGTAGAGCTGGATGACCTGGGCCGCCTCGTCGCCGCGCAGCTGCGCCGCGGCGGTGAGTGCCCCGTCGATCCCGGCCGTGACTCCGGCCGCGAAGACCATGGGGCCATCGACCACCACGCGCGCATCGACCGCGGTCGCACCGAAGAGCGGCAGCAGGTGGTGGGCGCTCCAATGCGTCGTCGCCCGCCGCCCGGCGAGAAGGCCGGCCGCGCCGCAGACGAGCGCGCCCGTGCAGACGGAGAGCACGCAGAGCGCGCCCGCGGCCTGATCGCGAATCCAGCCGAGCACGGCCTCGTCCTCCATCAGCGCCTCCTGGCCGTAGCCGCCGGGCACGTGCAGCAGATCGAGCTGGGGCGCCTCCGCCAGCGTCGCGTCCGGGCTGAGGCGCAGGCCGCGCACGTCCCGCACCGGCTCCCGATCCTTGGCATAGATCCGGTAGGTCGCATTCGGGATCCGGGACAGGACCTCGAAGGGGCCGGTCAGGTCGATCTGGTCGAGCCCCTCGAAGAGCAGAGAGCCGATCTGCAGGTGACGCTCGGAATCGATCATGCGGTTGCACTCCTCTCGGGCAGGGTTTGCTGGGATAGGCGCCGCTCGGCGCGGAAACGGTCGCGGTAATCGCCCGGCGGCACGCCGACCTGGCGCAGGAAGGCGCGCCGCATGGTCTCGTCGGCCTGGAAGCCGCAGAGGGTCGCCACCGCAGCGAGGGCGGCCCCGTCGGATTCGAGCATGCGGCGCGCCGCATCGACGCGCAGGCGCTCCAGCATGCGGGCCGGCGTCGTCCCCGCCTCGGCCCGGAAGGCGCGGGCGAACTGCCGCGGGCTCAGGCCGACGCGCGCGGCGAGCGTCTCGACCCGCAGCGGCCGGTGCAGATTCTCGCTCATCCAGGACGGAAGATCCGCGAGGCGCGCCGACAGACCGGTCCGGTCCGTCAGATGCGGGCTGAATTGCTTCTGGCTCCCGGGCCGGCGCAGGAACATCACCAGTTCGCGGGCGACCGCCAGTGCCAGCGCATGGCCATGGTCGGCCTCGACAAGGGCCAGTGCGAGGTCCATCCCGGCCGTGATCCCGGCCGAAGTCCAGACGCGACCGTCCTGGACGTAGATCGGCTCGGGATCGACGGCGAGGCCGGGATGGCGCCGGGCGAGTTCATCGCACCAGCGCCAATGGGTGGTGACGCGCCGGCCGTTCAGGCAGCCCGACGCCGCAAGGATGAAGGCGCCCGTGCAGACGCCGACGACGCGCCGCGCCCGGGACGCGAGATGGCGGGTGAGGTCGCGGATCGCGGCCTCGTCGCCACGGCGGCGCGCGCCCTCCCCGCCTGCCACGATCAGGGTGTCGAGGGCGCTCCACCCGAGCAACGTCTCGGCCGTGACGGTGGAGCTCAAGGGGAGGCCCGCCGAGGTCGCCGGCGTGCCGGGCTCCGGAACGATGTGGCAGGCGAGATCGTAGAGGCGCGCATCCGAGCCCGTCGCCGGGCCGAGACGGCTCGCCTGCGCCAGGATCTCCGCAGGTCCGGCGATGTCGAGGAGCTGGGCCGGCGCGGCGGCGAGGATCAGGACACGGCGCGGTGTGTGGACGGTCGAGGACATGCCGGGAAGGTCGCACCCGCCAGGCGGCGTCACAATGTCGTTGTTCCCTCGAATTCTGCCATCGCCGTGCCTCCCGGATCCCGCCGGTGGTCTTGGACCGGACCGTGGCGGGCGCGCCGTCACGCATCGGCACTCAGGTCACGTGCTGCACCATGGCGCGCCGCGCCCGGATCGCCTCGCGGGCGTGATCGATGGCGGGGCCGATCAGGGCGGGCATCCCATCGCCGTGGGCTTGGCGCACCAGCGCCGTGCCGACGAGCCGGTGCAGCTCCTGCGACAGGGCGTCGAGTTCGGCGGCGTCCGCGGTATGGGCCCGGTCCGCGATGGCGACGAGGTCCGCGATCAGGCCGCGGTCCAGGGCGGCGTGGCGCCGCCGCCAGGAGCTGACGGCGAGTGCGAGCCCCGAGCCGGCGAGGCTGAGGAGGATGCCGCCGAGATAGAGGTAGTTCTGCGAGGTATCGAAGAAGCTCTGGTCGCCGTTGTTGATATAGGCCGCGACGCCCGGATGGACCGGGATGAGGGGCATCTTGTCGTCGAGGTCGGGCGCCTCGATCTGCCCGGCGAACGGCGTCGCCTCCGTCAGCATGCCCCGCGCCGTGAAGACCGATCGGGCGACAGCCGCGGCCACGATGTCGAGCATGCTTCGCGCGGCGACGAGCCGGTAGATCACGGCGAGGCTGTTCACCGCCTCGGCCGGGACCGGGGGGCGGCCACGGAAGGCGCCCACCGGCACCTCGATGGGCTCGAGACCCGGATAGCGCCGATGAATCGACTCGCCCTCGTCGAGCGCGAGAAGCTTCGGATTGCCGCCGGTCGCGCGCGCCACGGCCGCGACGGCATCGACGACCGCGCCCGCGCCGACCGGGCCGATCGCGAAGACCGCCGCCGCCCGGTGCTCCTGGAGGGCGGCCCGCAAATCGGTGGGGTCGAGGAAGAGGTGCCCCACCTTGGCGGCTGGCACGCCGACATAATCGAGCAGCGTGTCGAGGACGCGGGCATCGTCCGCTTGAAACGGGCCCGCCTGGATCGCCACGGCACGACCCGTAAGCTGACCGAGAGCCGTCACCGGACTGTGCGGCGGCAGGACGATGGCGACCACGTCGCGGCGCAGGATCGCAACGGTGAGGCCGTTCACCGGCGGCGGCAGGTCGCTGCGGATCACCGCGAGGTCGACGCGCCCGTCGTCCAGGGCGCGCGCGCGCGCGGCGAGGTCGCCCTCCTCCACGGGGAGGAGACGCACGCGCGGATGCAGCCGCGCGTTCGCTGTCGCGAAGGTCGCGATCAGGCGCTGGATCGCGCTGCCGGGTGGCCCGGCGGCGATGCGCAGATCGGCATGGACCAGCCCGGCATAGACCGACGCGGCGGCCAGGCCCGCGAGGGCGAGGAGCGCCGCGGCGGCCCGCAGGATCACGTCTGCCGGGCCCGGCCTACCAGCGCCGGACGCCGCGCCGGTAGACCACGGTGCGCGGCCGGTAATAGCCGCCCCGCACCACGGCGCGCCGCGGGCCGTAGACGCCGCGCCGCACCGCGACGCTGCCCCGGGGGCCGACGCAGCCGGCCCGGTAGACGCCGCCGGCGCAGACGACGGCTTCGGCCGGCGTCGGCAGGGACAGCGCGAGCCCGACGACGGCGCCGAGAAGGATGAGCGCTTGGTGCAGCAGGGACATACGTCTCATGGCTGGATCTCCTCATGTCTCACGCCCCGGCGGCCCCTGCGGCCGGGTCCATTCACGGTCTCGCCGCGTCATGGATGGGCCAACAGCCGCAGGCAGGTTCCGGCTCGCTCCGCGGCGGGACGGGCGTCGAGCTCGGTGATCCGGCCAGCCTCGACCAGGGAGCGCGTCTCGGACACGACGGTGTCGCGCAGGGTCTCCAGGCTCTTCATATTCCGCAACGAGGCGTCGTAGATCATCTTCGAATCCGCCGGCAGGCCGGCCGCGCAATGCGTCGAGGCGCTGTTGGCCTGGGCCAGTTGCATGATCGGGGCGGGTGCCGGGACCGGGCTCGTCGCGCCGATGGCCGCCGCGACGGCGGGTTGCGCAGCCAATCCCATCAGGCTGGTCAGCAGACAGAAACCGATCGCTCTCATCGCTTCCTCCTCTCGTCAGAGTCCGGACCCGCTGCCGGTCGCGGGCGTCGCCCCCGCCCCCGGCACGGCCTCGACGGCTGCACCCGGCCTGTGTCCGCGCTCCGAGACGCGCTGGAGCATCACGAAGAGCGGCGGCACGAACAGCACCGCCACGAAGGTCGAAGCGAGCATGCCGCTGCACACGGCGATGCCGATGGAGCGCCGGGCCGCCGCCCCTGCCCCCGTGGCGAAGACGAGCGGCAGCACGCCCAGGATGAAGGCGAGGGAGGTCATCAGGATCGGTCGGAGGCGCAGACGCGCGGCGGCGAGGGCGGCCTCCGCGATCGGCAGGCCCTGCGCGAGCCGAAGGTCGCGCGCGAAGGCCACGACCAGGATGGCGTTCTTGGCCGCGAGCGCGATCAGCAGGACGAGGCCGACCTGCGTGTAGATGTTGTTGTCGGCGCCCGCGAGCATCAGCGCCGTCACCGTGCCGAGCAGGGCGAGAGGCACGACGAGGATCACCGCGAGGGGCGCCGTCCAGCTCTCGTACTGGCCCGCCAGCACGAGATAGACGAGGAGCAGCGCGAGGCCGAACACCCAATAGGCCTGCCCTCCGAGTTGCGCCTCTTGGTACGAGATGCCGGACCAGGCGAAGCGGGTGCCCGGCGGCAGCGCAGCCTGTGCCAGGCTCGTCATCGCGGCGAGCGCCTGGCCGGAGCTGGTGCCGGGCGCCGCCACGCCGATCACCGCGGCGGACGGCGCGAGATCGAACAGAGGCACCAGGGCCGGTCCCACGGCCGGCGTGAGCTGCGCCAGAACGCCGACCGGCACCGCGCCCCCGCTCGCGTTGCGCACTGTCAGGGTCTCGACCGTCTCAGGGGTCAGGCGGAAGGGCGCATCGGCCTGGACGAAGATCGGGAAGGTGTGCCCGAACCGGGTGATCTGGCCGACATAGGTCGAGCCCACATAGGTCTGGATGGTCTGGAGCGCGTCGCCCGGATTCACGCCGAGCGTCTCGGCCTTGCGCCGGTCGAGATCCACGCGCAGATGCGGCGCCCCGGCCCGGAAGGGCGTGGTGACGCGCACGAGGCCCGGCTCCGCGGCGGCCGCCGCCACGAGCGCGTCCGCGGCCTGCTGCAGCCGGCGATAGTCGAAACTGCCGTCGACCAGCTGGACCTGCATCTGGAAGCCGCCCGTAAGGCCGAGCCCCTGGATCGGCGGCGGCGGCACCACGGTGAGACGCGCCTCGGCAAGGCCCGACAGACGCGCCTGAAGCCTCCCGTAGATGGCGCGGAGGGTCTCGTCCGCCCCGCGCAGGCTCCAGTCCTTCAGGATGACGTAGGCGACGCCGGCATTGGCGAGCGAGGCGTTGTTGTCGAGGAGCGAGACACCGCCGATCGCGACCACCTGCTCGACGCCCGGAACCGCCCGCGCTTCCGCCGTCAGGCGGTCCATGGCCCGGGCGGTGCGCTCGAGCGACGCGCCGTCCGGCAATTGGACCGAGACCATCAGGTAGCCCTGGTCCTCCGTCGGGATGAAGGCGGTGGGCAGGCGCGTGAGGCCGTAAAGGCCCAGCGCCAGGAGTGCGAGCGCAGCAGCCGAGGCGCCGGCGGCATGCCGGACGAGGCGAGCGGTCAGCCCGAGATAGGCCGCCTCGAACCGTCCGTAGGCGCCGTCGAAGCCGCGGCGGTAGGCGGCCGCGAAGCCGATCGACGGCGCGACCCGCGGGCGCAGCCAGCGCGCGCACTGGGTCGGCTTCAGGGTCGCGGCGTTGATCGCGCTCAGCACGGCGGTCGCCGCGATCACGAGGGCGAACTGCCGGTAGAACTGGCCGACGATGCCGGGCAGCAGCGTGGCCGGCAGGAAGACGCAGAGCAGCACGAGCGTGATGGCGAGGATCGGCCGCATCAGCTCGCCCATCGCGGCGACCGCCGCCGACCGGGGATCGAGGCCCGCCTCGATGTGATGCGTCGCCCCCTCGACCACCATGATCGCGTCGTCGACCACGATGCCGATGGCGAGCACCAGACCGAACAGGGTCAGCAGGTTGATGCTGAAGCCCAGCAGCCACAGGGCCGCGAAGGCGCCGATGACGGTGACCGGCACGGTGGTCGCGGGCACCAGGGTGGCGCGCCAATCGTGCAGGAAGAGCAGGATCACGAGGAGCACGAGACCCGCCGCCTCGGCGAGCGTCAGGTAGACCTCGTGGATCGACGCCTCGACGAAGCGCGTCGTGTCGAAGGGGATGGCGGAGGCGACGCCCTCCGGGAAGCCTGCCCCGAGGCGCGCCATCTCGGCGCGCACCGCGTCGGCGACGGTGAGCGCGTTGGCGCCGGGCAGCTGGAAGATCGCGATCCCGGCTGCCGGGGCGCCGTCGAGGGTGAGGAACTGGCTGTAGGTCTGCGCGCCGAGTTCGACACGGCCGATGTCGCGGATCCGGGTGATGCCGCCACCGGGCTCCGTCTTCACCGCGATCGCCTCGAACTCGGCCGCGTCGGCGAAGCGGCCGCGCAGGTCCAGGGTGACCTGAAAGGCCTGGGTGGTGGGCGCCGGCGGCGCGCCGACCTGCCCGGCCGCCACCGCCTGGCTCTGCTGCTGGATCGCCGTCAGCACGTCGCCCGGCATCAACCCACGCGCCCGCATGGCATCCGCGTCGAGCCAGACGCGCATGCCGTACTGTCCGACCCCGAAGACAGAGGCATCGGCAACGCCCGGAATGCGCGCGAGCGCGTCCTTCAGGCTGATCGCGGCGTAGTTGCTGAGGAAGAGGCCGTCGCGGGAGCGATCGGGCGAGGTCAAGGTGACGATCTGCAGGATCGCCGTGCTCTTCTTCCGGCTCGTCACCCCCTGCGCCTGCACGGCCTGCGGCAGGATCGCGAGCGCGGCCGAGAGCCGGTTCTGGACCTGGACCTGGGCCTGATCGAGATCCGTCCCGACCGCGAAGGTGACCACGAGCGTGTAGCTGCCGTCGTTGGCCGCGGTCGACTGCATGTAGAGCATGTTCTCGACGCCGTTGACCTGCTGCTCGATCGGCAGAGCCACGGTCTCGACCACGGTTCGGGCGTCTGCGCCGGGAAAGCGCGCCGTGACCTGGACGGTGGGCGGGGTGATCGGCGGATACTGGGTGACGGGCAGGAACAGCACGGCCACGAGGCCGATCAGGCTGACGATCAGCGCGCTCACGTTGGCGAGAACCGGACGGTCGACGAAGGTGGCGGCGTTCACGAGCCCCCTCCTCACTCGGCCCGGGCCGACACGGTCGGCGCGCCGATGACGCCCGGCACCGCGACGACCGTCCGGCCCGGCACGGCGTGCTGGATCCCTTCGGTCACCACGCGGTCGGCCGGCTGGAGCCCGGAGGCGATCACCTGGAGGCCGTCGCGGTTGGGTCCGAGGCCGACGCGACGCAGATTCACCACGCCGCCGGCATCGACGACGAGCAGGCTCGGTCCGACCTGATCGACGCTGATCGCGGCGGCAGGCACCCAGAGGACGGGTTGTGGCGACCCGAGCGGGATGCGCAGGCGCACGAACAGGCCCGGTGCCAGGCTCCGGCCCGGATTGTCGAGGCGGGCACGGACGACGAGCGTGCCGGTGCCCGTGTCGAGGCCGGAATCCACGAAATCCAGCTGCCCCCGATGCGGCAGGTCCGGCTCGTCGGACAGGCCGGCCTGAACCGGCACGCCCTGCAGAGTCTCCCGCGTCAGGGCTCGGTCCCGCATGGCCGCCTGCAGGCGGCGCAGGTCGCGCTCGTTGACCGAGACGGTCGCGTAGAGCGCATCGATCTGCGACAGGGTGCCGAGCTTGGTCGGCGCACCCGATCCGACAAGGTTGCCCGGATCGACGAGGCGTCGGCCCATCCGTCCCGCGAAGGGGGCCTCGACGCGGGTATAGGCGAGATTGATCTGCGCGACCTTCAGGTTCGCCTGGGCAGCCGCGACCGCGCTGCGGCCGGTATCGCGTGCCGCCAGCGTGCTGTCATAGGTCGATTGCGTCGCGATGAGCTGCTTGCGCAGCGTCTCCTGACGCGCGAACTCGGCTTCGGCGCTCTTCAGGGTGGCCGTCTGCTGATCGAGATTCGCCTGCGCGAGCGCAACCTGCGCGACGTAGGAATCGTCCTCGATCCGGAACAGGAGCTGCCCCTGGCGAACGTCGGCGCCGTCCGCGAAGCCGACCTCGCGCAGGAAGCCGGGCACGCGCGCGACGAGATCGACGCTCGCCGTGGCCGCGGTCTGCCCGGTCAGAAGGATGCTGTCCTGAAGGGGCGCGACCAGGGGGTTGGCGGCCGCGACCCGCGGCGCGGGCGGCACGGCCGGCGGGGGCGGATCGCAACCGGCCAGGACCATCGCCGCGCAGGCGGCCGTGAGCCGAGCCTGAGTCCGGATCCATCGACGAGGCAGAGGCGCACGCTGACGCAAGCACACCTCCATCGAGCGATGATTCGCGTGCCGCGATGGGAAGACATTGGATTCCAACGGACAGGCTTGTCAAACATCTTTTCTCATCTACTCTGAAACCGGCAAGACGGAAACTTATCAAATGATAAGACGCACGACGGAACGATAGTTCATGACCGATGGAGAGATGTACGACTTAAGTTTGGATTGCGGATTTGGCACCTGAAAACGCTGGCATCCTCAACGCTGTGAGAATAACCCAGTCCCCAGACCAGATTTTGCCGAGCCGAGTTTCGATTCGGCCTACAGTCAGGCTCCGCGAGAACGACATGGATCCGGCGAAGCGGGCCATCTGCGCCGGAGATGCATGGGGTAACCGACACGCAGCGAGAGGTATCGGCATGGATCACGACACGATGCGCCGGGCGACGGCCGAATTCTTCGGCACCTTCTGGCTCACCTTCGGCGGCTGCGGCGCCGCCATCCTGTCCGCCGCCTTTCCCGAACTCGGCATCGGCTTCCTGGGCGTCGCCTTCGCCTTCGGCCTCACCGTCCTCACGATGGCTTACGCCGTCGGCCACATCTCCGGCGGCCATTTCAATCCCGCCGTCACGCTGGGTCTCTGGTCGGCGAGCCGCTGCGCCACCCGTCACGTCCTGCCCTACATTGTCGCCCAGGTGATCGGCGCCGCGATCGCGGCGGCGATCCTGTACGGCATCGCCTCGGGCAAGGCGGGCTGGGTCCCGAACGGCTTCGCCTCGAACGGCTACGGTGAGCTCAGCCCCGGCAAGTACGGCGTCGTGTCCTGCCTGCTCACCGAATTCCTGACGACCTTCTTCTTCCTGTTCATCATCATCGGCACGACATCGAAGGGCGCTGCGGTGGGGTTTGCCGGCATCCCTATCGGATTCACCCTGGTCCTGATCCACCTCATCTCGATCCCGGTGACCAATACCTCGGTCAATCCGGCGCGGAGCACGGGGCCGGCCTTGATCGCCGGCGGGGAGTACGTGGCGCAGCTCTGGTTGTTCTGGCTGGCACCGATCGCGGGCGCGATGATGGCAGGCGCCCTGGCCCGGTGGCTTTACGAACCCGCGGACATCGTCGAGACCACCGTGGTCGAGAAGCGGGCCGCCGCTTGAGGCCGGCTGCCCGGACGCGCGGATTGTGACGGCTGACGGCTGACGGCGCACCCCTCGCGCGTCAGGCGTCCGCCCGCTGCAGTTCCGGCACGGCGAAGGCTTCCGGCTCATGACCCGCCGCACGCAGGACCGCGAGGAGATCGCCGGGGAGGAGGCTGACGGTGCGCGTACTCACCAGCGGGTGAACGTTGATCCGCGCCGCCTCCAGCAGGCTGTCCTGGATCAGAATCCGCACGCTGCCCGGTGCGGCGTTGAAGGCTGCGAGCGGCGAGACCGCACCGCTCGCGACGCCGAGCTGCTCGCGCAGCGCGTCGGCGCTGGCAAAGGAGAGGCCACCGCGGGCGCCGAGCACGGAGCGGAGCGCCTTGAGGTCGACCCGTGCGTCGTGCTGAAGCGTGACGAGAAAGTGCGCCTTCTTCCCGTCGCGCAGGAAGAGGTTCTTCGTGTGCGTGCCGGCGATGTCACCGCAGATTGCCATCATCGCCTCGACGGTGACGACCGGCGGGTGCTCGTAGAGCTCGTAGGCGATACCGCCCTCGCGCAGGCGCGCCAGCACATCGTCGGGGCTCAAGGACATGGATCGCCTCGTATCCTGGATCGAAGCGCCGCTCGTACACGCCTGGGCCGGCCCCGTGGACTGATCACGACACCGGAGCCAGCGGCGCGCGATCTGTGCTCCGAAGACCCGACGACCAAGAGGCGATACGAACTCCCAAGAATACGAGAGCGACAGAACAGAACTGATAACGGCAAATCTTGCATCGGATCAGACGCTTGTCCTTGCCTTCAGCTGAACGCTCAGCAAAGATCATACGCGTGCTTCCACGATCTCGGATGGAGGGCGGCATGACGGTCAGGTCCTGGAATCGGCCCAGTCCATTGTCCGTATTCGCGAAAAGCGGCTTCACAGGCGGAGGCTGGGCGACCGTGCTGCGCGACGCGATCAAGATCTTCAACGATCTGATGGCGACCAACGGCGTGAAGGTGGCCCTGGCCGAAGCCAAGGAGGAAGCGGGCGCCCACATCATCGTCGATGCCGTCGCGAAGCAGGCATCCTTCAGCTATGGCGGCGCCTCCTATTCCAAACCCTTCTCGGGGGATGGATTGCATGGGCTTACGGTCCCGGTGGCCGAGCAGGATACCGGCCTGATCGACCGGTCATTCGTGTTCGTGCCGGCGACACCACGCATCGATGCCGCGAACAAGAAATCCCGCGAAGTGGGGCAAGATGCGCGCCGCTTCATTCTCGTGCACGAGTTCATCCACGCAGCCGGCCTGAGCAACGACGAGCACACCCTCGAGGATGTGTTCTGCTTCCCGGGCGAATTCGTTCAGGGCAACAGCGCCGGAGCCGACAAGATCCAGCCCTGGGGTGGCCTCGGCAAGCCGATGCCGCCCTGCACGATCATCGCCAAGACGGTGTCCAACCTGCAGAAGGCGTGGCCCTGACCAGGATGGGTGTCCGGGCGTTCTGCCGCAGATCCGAGACGTTTCTGCCCGCGCAAGGCACCTGCCGCGCGCCAGCCCCGGCGCGGCACCCGGAAGCCGGTCATCGCGGCAAGCGGGAGCCCCGCCCGGTTGCAACGCGATCAGGGCCGGTTCTAGAAGGCGCGCCAGTGCCGGCGATCGCCCGGCAAAACCCCCGAGGGCCACAGCATGAGCATGGCGGACGAGACCCTGAAGGCCCGCGCCGACATGATGGCGCTGAAGCTGCTGGTCATGGATGTGGCCGCGCGCTTCTACACGGATCACGACGTTTCGCCGGAGCATATCCGCGCCGTCGCGCGCGACCACGTTGCGGTCGTCGCGTCGGAGACCGACGCCGCGGGCGGCGAGGCCGATCCCGAGCGGGTGGAGTTCATCGTCCAGACCTACGCCGAGGCGATCGCCGACACGTTCGGCGGCGTTGCCGAAGCCGTCGAAAACCTGAAGACGCGCAAGGAGGCGGGGCGTTCGTAAAGCGCGCCGCCGGGGCGCGGAACGCCCCCCTGCGGAGGCAGAGGCTCCCCGAATCCATAGGTCGAGGACGGGATCGCGCGGATGAAGCCCCGCTCGATCCTCTCGATCAGGTTCCGAGAGCAGACCGAGGAGAACATCCACAGAGCTGTCCAGCCATCGCGCCGGCACGTTACAATGCGGCAGATGATCTTCATGGACGGTCAATGCCTGGGCGAAATACTCAGGTATGGCCAGCAACGTCGACCCAGCCAGGATCATGGCTGCCGGATTCGCGCTCGGCGGTCTGATCGTCATGATGAGCGCGCCGAGCCCGTCATGGGCAAGCGTGAATATCGGCGCGCTCTGTCTGCTCATGTTCGGCGTTCTGTGGCTCGCGCCCCTTCTGCGGCGGCCGAAGCCTCCGCGACGTCGAGAACCACCAATCCGCTACGAGATCATCGAGGCGCCCGACGTGCCCGGTCAGCCGCTCACAATCCGCGAGATGCTGCCCTCGCAGCTGCCCGAATATCCGGCTTTGCGCACGCGGATCCAAACCTGGCGGACCAGGCGCCTCGCTCCGGATCCCGCACCGCTTCAGATCACCTCGGCGCGGCCGGAGTGATCCGCCCCGACCCATGAAACACTTGATCCGTCCCGGACCGGATTCCGGTAGCGAGCACAGCCGATATCCCGTGTGACCGGGCGCACAGCCGCAGGCTGCGCGATCTGATCACCTGCCGATCTCCGCTTCGGGAGGGTTCAGCTGATGCCGAACGCTTACGATCAGCTTATCGCGGCGCTACGCGCAATCACCGTCCAGACGAGCGATCCGCTGCCCGTCGTCGTCTTCGCGCTTCAAGCCATCGAGCAGGAACGGCTGGCAGGCCGAAAACAGCCGCCGGAGGGGATCGCGGGACCGTCCGCGCCGATGTCCCGGCCGATCCGCGCGGAACGGATGTCCTGATTGCGTCCGCGCCCGGCCGCTCCTCGGGATGCGAGGCTGCACGGGCCGACAGCCGGGACGCGCCGGATGAACCGAGGGGAGTCACGAAAGGGGGATGGGCCGCAGCCATCACGCAAGGAGGCGATCATGGACCGGATGTCGATCTATCTCACGCGACTCGTGAGGATACAGGTTCCTTCGGGATCCCAGATCCGGCTCGAGATGTATTGCAAAGCGAATGACAACTATGCGCAGTATTTCTTCTCGCAGGACGTGCAGAGCGCGGTCAGCAATCAGGTCGATTTGATCGAGATCGACAGGACATCGTCCGGCCGCTCGGTCAGAACGGAAGCCGAGAGCCATATCGACGATATCGGCGACACGGATGGAGCCTACGCCTTCACCAACATCATGGAGGTGGACATGTTCGCTCCCCATAAGCCCTACGTGAAAGCGAAATTGACCTTCAGCAAAGCATCGTCTCACACATTCCGCTTGGCGCTGTGGTCATATTTCGGCAGCGACGAGGCCGTCTGTAGCTGGAGCCTGAAAGGCAAGATCGACGACCGATTCAAGTACACCCCGATCCGTGGCCACTTGGTGCGGGTCGACGGCCGGCCGCCATACCTGATCGACATCTAGAGCGCGCAGCCTCCAAGTGGCGACCGATGAGGTTCGGCAGCGCATCGAGATGATGGGGACTGCGAGCCGGAGGCTGATCGGGACCGTAGAGGGACGGCAACGCGGCCAGTCCGCCGCCTTGTCCGACATCGCCGAGGGCAACGACGGCACCGGTTGCCGGGCTTCAGCCGAGGGTCGTGATCAGTTGATCAGGCAGAAGCCAGTCCCCGAGTCCCCGACGCCGCCGACACGCCGCTCGGGGGTGCAGGCTGGCACCGCGACCCGCGCCTCCTGCACATGCGGGGCCGGCGTGTTCACGGAACGTGAGGCCGCAGAAGCCGGTTCACCGGTCGCGCGTGATTGAGGAACGGCCACGACCGGCGCCACGGCAGAGGCTGCAGCCGGTGCCGTTGCGATGGCCGGCCGAAGGCCGATCCTGCTGATCCGAGTGGCATCCGGGCGCGTTCCCGCTGCGGATGTCGTTGCGACGGGCTGGTCGCGCGTCGGCGCCTTTCCGGAGAACAGGCGGCCGAAGCCACGTCCTCGTGCCTCCGCGGCCTGGATACTGCCCGCGAGCGCCAGAGCGGCCACGCCAACCACCAAGGATGTCCGCATGGATGACCTCCATCACAGACGGAGAGGCTGCACATGATCTCTTAAGCGCGCCTGAAGCCGAACTCCTGCATTCGAGGGATGGCACGTTTCCCCCGTCGCATGCGCGCTTGAGGCAGCCGCCACAGCGCCTCCTGCCTGACTGACAGGCTTCATCCATCAGATCTCAGGCGACGAGATCGAGCCAACTGTTCCCGCCCGGCTTGGAATTGGGATAGACGGCCTGGAGCTGCGGATTGGTCGCGATGAAGACACGTCCCTGGACAGGGCTCGGTCCGGACAATTGGAAGAAGCCCTTATCCTGCGTGGGTAGCAATCTGATGTTCTGATTGTATTGTGGCCCGCCGGAGGAGCACTGAGCGATGGTCAGCTTCACCTCCGATGCGCTATAACTCTGGATACTGTCCACGATGACGATGTGATACCCGTTCTCGGGCGTCCCGAAAATCAGGAGACTCAGCGGCTGAACGTCCTGCAAGTTCCAGGTCCTGGAAAAGCCGCTGCCAACCTTCAAGTATTGATGCGGGAGGTATCCCGGGTACGCGGTATAAACATTGATTTGATAGAGGTAATTGAACACAAACCCGATACAATCCCATCCGTAGCCGCGTTTGGCGATGAACTTCTGCATCCCGGTCGCGAAATCCGATTTTGATGTGAGGAACTCGGACATGGGGACGCCGATCCGCTCGACAACGGTCTTCTGGCTTCCCTTCCCATCCTTCTCGTCGTGCTTGAGATCGACCTTGAGCTTCTGCACGGCATCGAAATTGTCGTAGATCCACTCCCAAACCAGGATGAAATCCGCGACGTAGCCCTGGCCCTTGCCGATATTCGCCCATTGCTTGGTGTTCTTGGCTGGGCCCTGGCCCATCGTCGGACCGGCAACGCTCTTCATCCGGACGATCTGGTTCTGCAGCCCGTCGGATGTGTAGTTGAAGCCGTTCTCGTGAGATCCGCTCACGTATTGGTTCAGTTTGATCGGCTCGTCGCCCCAGCGGCCGAACATCCCTATCGTGGAGATCCAGGTGGCGAAGGCGGAGGGGGGCAGGAGGATCGCGCGAGCCATGACATCACCTCGTGTCTGTGGACGCATCGCCCTGCCGACTTTTCGATCGGCGAGGACACTCGTTGTCCGCGATACTCAGACGACAACGAATCAAATCGTTGCCGAGGCTAGCATGCGCCGTTCCGGCAAACGAGCATTATTCATTCACGGCAGACTATAAGCAAAGCAGACCGAGCCAGGACAGTCGATACGATCCTTGGGCCGGCCGCCCGCGGCGATGGCGACGGCCTCGGGTCGCTGTTCCAGACATCAACCCTCTAACCCTCCTGCCAGACGAACAGGATGAGGCGAGAGATCGCGCAGATGGGATGATGGAGCCTTGCTGGCCGCGGACATCCGCCACGGTCGACCGTTATCGGCCGGCCGGCTTTCGCCCTCGGCGAGAAGGACAGGCCAACCACACGGGCAGATGAGCCACGGGAAGAGCGAATGGCGGAGACGAGAGATTGCTTTGTTTAGCCACCCAAGACAGTGACAACCACCTCAGAGATGGGCGCGATGTCGTCCGACAGATTGGCATGCTCCCCGACCTTATACCTGAGGCCGCCGATGCCCAGTTGTCGATGCCTCCCGCGTGAACGAGGACATTCCCGGCATCGATACCGAGATGGCGGATCGTGCTCTCGATCCTCGTGTGGCCGAGCAGGATCTGAACCACCCGTGGGTTTCCAGTGTGCTTGGAGATCAGCGAGACCTTCTTCCGGCGCAGCGAATGCGATCCGTAGTCTTCATGCCTCAGATCGATTCCTGTTACGCACTTGTTCACGAGACGGGCATAGTGCTGGGTGCTGACATGGGCCGCGTGGTCGAACCGGACTGTCAGCCGCCGAGGATCAGCTCGCATCCGGCTCGGCATCCCCGCCTGCCGTCCTGACGGCCTCCTGCGGCTCGACGTGCGCCCCGGCGGGCAGGACCACGACCTTCGTGCTGACGGGTACGCGCCCGTAAAGATCGATGATGTCTTGGTTGAACATCCGGATGCAGCCGGACGAGACGTTCGTGCCGATGGTGTCGGGCTCCGTCGTGCCGTGGATGCGGTAGAGGGTGTCCCGGTCGCCGTCGAAGAGGTAGAGAGCCCGTGGGCCGAGCGGGTTTGCCAGGCCCGGCGCCATGCCGTTGCGCCAAGGGCCGTTGCGCTCCGGCTCGCGCCGGATCATGTCGGCCGTCGGCGTCCAGCGCGGCCATTCCGCCTTGCGCTTGATCTCGGCGGTTCCATTCCAGGCGAGACCGGCCTTGCCGACACCGACGCCGTAACGCAGGGCCCGACCGTTCTCGCGCACGAGGTAGAGAAACTTGTTGCCCGGATCGACGACCAAGGTACCTGGGGGCTCGCGGCGCGGGTAGGCGACCTCCTGGCGGAAGTAGCGTGGGTCGACCTCGCTCACGTCGGTCGCTGGCAGCGGAAAGCGCTCGGTGGGCTTCGCCGCGTACATGGCGAGGACGCTCGGATGCACCGGCGCGACGCTCGCGATTGCCCCTACGTCGCGATCGGTCGCCATGCAGCCCGTCGTCAGCAGCGTGAGCGACAGAACCGAGGCGCGGTGCAGCACTCGGGGACGGGGGGAGTGCAGGCCGTCGGGAATGCATTTCGTCATGGCTTTGCGGTCATCTCCAATCATCGCGTCGCGCGCCGTCATATTGCTGCTGCTGATCCAAGTCGGACACTCAGGCTGTTGCCGCGTACCCTGAAGGCGGTCCTTCTTTCAGATACTCGACAATTCGGTTCGAACCCGAACCTGTCTTGGCAACCAACGAGTGTCATCGATTTGAGAAGACGAAGAGCTTGCGACCCGGTATAGAGCCGTCTGCACCACGCGCTTGAAATCCGACCCTCTCGAGCAAACGCCACGAGGCTTCGTTGTGCGGCCGACACTCTAAGATGATGCAACGGTCGGGATCGGTCACGGAAAGCGCATTGCAGGCTCGAGCCAACGCGACCTACCGAGCGCGCCCCCCAGGATCGACGCGCACGCTGTCTCGATGAATCTCTGAGAGCCTGTTTGAGCGGGATCGACGGATCCTCATTCAGCCGAGTGAACACCGGCGCGATCCAGCCCAAACAGGCTCTGAGATCGTGGAAGCCGCTCTCGAAGACGTGGATCTCGGTTCGCCCCCTGCTCAACCCTCGTCTTGCCATCTGCGCAGATGCGTCTGGTCATGATAAGCCATGCGGTCCGGCGCAGTGATGAATTCGATCGTGGTCCCCCAGGGCATACGGCAGTAGCAAACCTTGTTTCCCGGACCCTTCTCGGTTGTGTAGGGGATAGCGCGGGGCGCCGTGAGAGGGGTACCTCCAGCCCTTTCGAAGCGCTCAACCGATGCGTCGATGTCGTCGGTGTAGAGAGCGAAGTGCGTAATGCCGATGTCGCTCGCTCGGACCGGCTGGGCCTGTTCGGGGCCATGCATTTCGAAGAGCTCGATATCAGGCCCGGTTCCAATTTTGACCATCGCCTGCGCACGCACGACCGTTCCAGGAAATGCGCCAACCGCCCGCTCGAACTCGGGCCCTTGCCGCGCCGGATCCTGCGGCCCGAAGGATTGATAGATGACCTGGCCGCCAAGAGCTTCCATCAGGAACGATTTTGCGGCTTCGATGTCAGGCACCGTGATGCCGATATGGTTCACCCCGCGAATGGCAGGAGCGGTCATGACTGTCTTCCCTTTCCATTGGACGATCGCGATCCGGCCGGCCCACCACCGCGCGGGTCCGGTGTATTCAATTGGCCCTGAGGAATTCGATCAGAGCGTCCGCGACTTCGTGCGGTCGCTCGTCCGCAAGATAGTGGCTGCACCGCGCAATCGAGCCGCCTCTCACATCGAGGGCGAATTCCTTGAGCATCGGCACCATCTGTGCACCGAAGCGCTGATCGCCGCCGAGACCTAGCACTGGTATTTCGAGCGGCTGCTTCTTGTACTCGAACGCGGCCGCATGGTCGGCGGCGAGGGTACGATACCATTCCATGCCGCCGCGGGTGCGGCCGGGAAGCGCCATCGCTTTCGCATAGATCTCGATGTCCGCCGGATTGAAGGTGCTGTGATCGTAGAACCGCTCTGCCATGAAGGTCGAAACATAGTCGTACTCACGGCCATGGATCAGACGCTCGGGCAAGTCCCGATTCATATGGAAGCCGAAATGCCAGAACTGCGCGGTCGTCGCCTGCCACTCGGTCCAGCCGGGAAGCGGAACGTCGAGGACTGCAAGATGCGTGACAGCCTCTCGATGAAGTGCCGCCTGCGGCAATGCCACCATGCCGCCGATGTCGTGTCCGCACACGGCATACCGCTCATACCCGAGGGCAACCATGACTTCGTGCGCGTCGCGCGCCATCGTCGCCTTGTCATAGCCGTCGAGCGGGCAGTCGGAAAAACCCGCGCCGCGCAGATCCATCGCCACCACGCTGAAATGCTCGGCCAGCAGCGGCATCACGTGGTGCCATTCCCACCATGTTTCCGGCCAGCCATGAAGAAGAAGAATCGGCGGGCCGGAGCCCCCCGTGACGGCGTTGATCTTGATGCCATTCACCGGCACCAGCTGCTGGGTGAATCCCTTCAACGTTGCGACCATGATCGCTTCCCGGTCGATGGTGACATTCGAACAGAGCTCGCGACCAGCGCTCAGTGCTGGTCAAAATCGGTGGCGATCGTGATGTCGCGAACCGTCATATCGGCCATGATCGACCAGTCCTTCTCTCCGAGGCCCGCTGAGACAGCTTTGCTGAGCCCCTCGCGGACAGCTTCAAGCATCGGGAGCGTGCGTCCGATCTGGTTGCTCGCCTCGGTCGCCAGGCACATGTCCTTCAGCGCGAGCTTGGCTTTGAAGCCGGGCTCGAATGACCGTTCCGTGATCTGCACGCTGTAGGTCTCATAGGCGCGGCCCGAGAAAAGGGTGCCCAGGATGAGGTCGAAGAAATCCGCACGGCCGAGGCCGACACTCTCGGTCAGCACGACACCCTCAGCCATCGCCTCGATAGCCATGGCGATCATCATGTTGCAGGCGATCTTGGCGGCGTTCGCGCGCGCGGGATCCTCGCCCAACGTCCAGACCTTCTGACTCAGGGGGGCGAGCAACGGCTCGATCGCCGCAACTGCCTCGGCCTTCCCGCTCGCCAGGATATTGAGCTGGCCACTCGCCGCTACGTTCGGCCGCCCGAGAACTGGTGCGGACACATAGCCAAGGCCCGCCTCCTCGTGCAGCGACTCCAGTTCTCGCGCGAAAGCCACCGAGATCGTCGACGTGACAACATGGGTCAGCCCCGGCCGCGCGCGTGCGAGCAAACCCGCATCAAGGATGACCTCCCGGATGGCTGGATCGTCGGATAGCATCGTGAAGACTGCGTCGGCTTGGAAAGCATCCGCCGCGAGCTGAACCAGCGTTACTCCGGGAACGCGATCCTGGGCGACCCTGCCACGGTTCCAGGCCCGCACCTCATGGCCTGCTTTCACCAAGTTCAGGGCCATTGCTGACCCCATACTGCCGAGACCAATGAATCCGACCTGCATGATCTACCTCTTGCTGTTCGGATGAGAGCTGCAGGCGGGCTTGGACGCAGGCTTTTGTGCGATCATCGGGCTGAGCCCTGCACCTTCAGACGATGGCCGGAATCTAGATGATTAGATTTGTTCCTGAAGCGACATAATTGTATTCTCGGCGTTCAGTTTTGTGCGGGTGCCGCGATGGAATGGAGTGACGTCAGAATCTTCCTGGCCATCGCGCGGTCCGGCACGCTCGGCGGCGCCGCGCGTTCGCTCCAGACGAGCCATCCGACCGTCGGCAGGCGTCTGCGCGCATTCGAGCAGGCGATCGGTCACACGCTCTTCCAGCGCACCGCGGACGGTCTTGTCCTGACCGAAGCGGGCCACGGGATCATCGCGCCGGTCGAACGGCAGCGCGGAGCGGTCCAGGAGCTGAGGCTGGACGACGACTGCCGCACACGGGTCAGCTTCCCCGCTCAGCGAGAGGTGGCTCACACCGAGCGCGACGACGTGCGCGTCCCTGACCTCGGAGATGACCGTGCCCGCGAAGGAGTGGCCTACCAGCACGGTCGGTCCCTCGGTCCGCGCGAGCACGCGCCGAACAGACTCGGTCGCCGCCTCGAGCGTCGTCACGTTCAAGCCCGCCGATTGGAGGCGGCCGATCACGTCCGACCAGCAGGAGCCGTCCGCGAAGAGGCCGTGCACGAGCACGACGTTGCGGGCGGGCCTCGTCTCACTCTTCGCCCGGGC
>Ga0126362_10000132_pt1 | contig 71783 bp, 65 predicted proteins | sample ANMtaG_FD_126269 | JGI IMG/M metagenome (GOLD analysis project Ga0126362, IMG submission 126269) | Continental margin sediment microbial communities from North Pacific Ocean - ANME2c_DSS_Sorted | ecosystem: Environmental > Aquatic > Marine > Continental margin > Sediment | place: Pacific Ocean... | reverse complement strand
GGTGCGGACGATGACGCTGCCGGACACCTACCAGGACCACGACACGCCGGAGCGGATGTATGCCGAGGCCGGCCTCGACGCCGCCGCCATCGTCGCAAAGGTCAAAGACATCCTGCCGGAGCGGAAGGCCCAGGCCTCCAACATCGTGAGCGTGAAGAGCCGCCAGCGCTGAGGGGTACCGACCCCCCTCTCGCCGCTTGCGGGGAGAGGCCTGCCTGCACCCGGGCGTGCAGGCAGGAAGCGGAGGCGTGAGCCGGAGCGGTGGTGAGGGGGCGGCTCCGGAAAAGCCTCTACTCGAAACCGCCCCTCACCCTCGGCTGCCGCGTCGTCGCGCCGACGACGAGGTCGTCGCGACCCTCTCCCCCGCAAGCGGGGAGAGGGGATGGCCGTGTCAGCCCGCCAGACGCGCCTCGCAGGCGGCGAGCAGCGTGCAGAGCGCCACCGCCTCGGCGGCCTTGCGCACCTCGGCGAGGCTCGGGAAGGTCGGCGCGATGCGCAGCGTCCGGTCGTGCGGGTCCTTGCCGTAGGGATGGGTGGCGCCGGCCGGGGTCAGCGCGATGCCGGCCTCCTTGGCGAGCGCCACGACCTTGCTCGCCGTCCCGTCCTGCACGTCGAGCGTGATGAAGTAGCCGCCCTTCGGCGCGCTCCAGCGGGCGACGCCCTGCCCGTTCAGGCGGGCGGCGAAGGCCTCATCGACGGCCGCGAATTTCGGGCCGATCAGCGCGCGGTGCTTCTCCATATGGGCGGCGATGCCGGCATCGTCGCGCAGGAAGCGAACGTGGCGGAGCTGGTTGAGCTTGTCCGGCCCGATCGAGCGGCGGCCGGCCTGGGCGAGATACCAGCGCACGTTCTCCGGCGAGGAGGCCCAGAGCGCGAGGCCGGCACCGGCGAGCGTCACCTTCGAGGTCGAGGCGAAGACCACGGCGCGGTTCGGGTTGCCGGCCTCGGCGCAGGCCTCGAGGATGTTGGCAAGCGCCGGCCGCTCGGTGGTCAGGTGATGCACCGCGTAGGCATTGTCCCAGAAGATGCGGAAATCCGGCGCGCCGGTCTTCATCGCCGCGAGCCGCCGGGTGGTCGCCTCGCTATAGGTCTCGCCGCTCGGGTTCGAGTATTTCGGCACGCACCAGATGCCCTTCACGGACGGGTCGGCGGCCGCCTTCTCGACGGCGTCCATGTCCGGGCCCTCACCCGTCATCTCCACCGGGATCATGCGGATGCCGTAGCCCTCGCACAGGGCGAAGTGGCGGTCGTAGCCCGGCACCGGGCAGAGGAAGCTGATCGGCTCCTCCTTGGACCAGGGACCCTTGCCCCCCGGCACGCCCTTGAGCAGCGCGTAGACGATGGTGTCGTGCATGAGCGCGAGGCTCGAATTGTTGGCGACCACGATCTGATCGGCCGGGGCGCCCATCAGGGTCGCGAACAGGGCGCGGGTCTCGGCCAAACCCTGCAGGTTGCCGTAGTTGCGCGCGTCCGTGCCGTCCTCGGCGGTGGTATCGCGGTTGCCCGGGAGCGCCAGCATCTCGGCCGAGAGGTCGAGCTGGGCAGAGGCCGGCTTGCCGCGGGTCATGTCGAGCTTGAGGCCCTGGCCCTTCAGCGCCTCGAATTCCTGGCGGAGACCGGCGCGCAGGTCGGCGAGCGCCTCGTTGGACAGTTCGGACAGCGGCGGCATGGCGCCTCTCCTTGGCGTTTCCCGATCGGGTCGGTTGGGTTTGCGGGTCCTGAGCACGCAATTTCGGCGCGAGGTCAAGCACCCCGTTGGCATTCGGGCCGGTCAGCGCTTACCTGCGGCGCAACGATCATCACCTGACGACGCCACCGGAGACAGCCTTGGCCGAGCACGACGCCCTCCCGCGCATGCATGCGACGACGATTCTGATGGTGCGCAAGGGCGGCCGCGTCGTCATCGGCGGCGACGGGCAGGTCAGCCTCGGCCAGACTATCGTGAAGGGCAATGCCCGCAAGGTGAGGCGTCTGGCCAAGGGCGCGGTGATCGGCGGCTTCGCGGGCGCGACGGCGGATGCCTTCACGCTGTTCGAGCGTCTCGAGGCCAAGCTCGAGCAGTATCCCGGCCAGCTCACCCGCGCCTGCGTCGAGCTGACCAAGGACTGGCGCACCGACCGCTACCTGCGCCGCCTGGAGGCGATGATGCTGGTCGCCGACAAGGAGGTCAGCCTGCTCCTGTCCGGGGCCGGCGACGTGCTGGAACCGGAGACGGGCGTGATGGCGATCGGCTCGGGAGGCAATTACGCGCTCGCCGCCGCCCGCGCCCTCGAGGACGGCGAGCACGACGCCGAGACCATCGTCCGTCGTGCGATGAAGATCGCCGCAGATATCTGCGTGTATACGAACGGGAGCCTCGTGATCGAGAGCCTGGACGAGGTGAGTGAACGATAAGTCCAGCCATTAAGGATGGTTTGAGATATTGTGCGCAATGTGCCCCCAGGGGAGTGGGGCGCTCTGCACATGAAGATCGGTACGAAACTGCTCGCGCTGGTGGCGGGCTGCAGCACGGTGACCCTGGCGGTGGCAGGCGTCAGTATCGGCTCGCTCGTCAGCTTCAGCGGCGCCATCGACGATACCAAGCTCGCCGCGACGCGCGCCCTCAACGGGGCGAACCTGAACCGCCTCGCCTCCGAGGTGACGATGGATTCGCGTGGCGTGTACGCCTCCGCCGATCGCGCCGAGGCCCGCAAATACGCCGACGGGATCGCGAAGGGCCTCGCCGCGATGGATGCCCTCCTGAAGGCTTGGGAGCCGATCGTCGGGCCCGCCGACCGGCCGCTCTTCGAGGCGCTGAAGACGGACGCCGCGGCCTTCGCCGCGATGCGCACCGAGATCGCCCGGGCCGGCACCGAGATCTCGCCGAAGGCTGCCGCCGATCTCGGCTTCAACGACGCCAACCAGAACAACCGCCGCGCCTTCCAGGCGGGCATCGCGGAGCTTGTGAAGCGCGGCCGCGCCGAGGTCGAGGCGATCGACGCGGCGACCGAGACGCTGGTGAACCAGCGCATGATCCTGCTCCTCGTGCTCGCCCTCGGCGGCACGCTCGCGAGCGCCGTGCTCTGCGGCCTGATCGCCCAGCGCCAAATTGCCCGTCCGCTTGCCGCGGTCTCCGATGCGATCCGCCGCCTCGCCGGTGGCCAGCACGACCTGCCCGCCGTGAAGCCGACCCGCGACGAGATCGGCGCGATCTGGGCGAGCATGCAGGTCTTCGCCGAGGCCATGCGGACGGCCGAGGACCTGCGCGCCGAGCAGGAGCGCGCCGGAGCGGCCGCGCGCGCGGCGCGGCGCGGCGAGATGAACGCGCTCGCCCAGAACTTCGAGGGCAGCGTCGGCGAGCTCGTCCAGCACCTTGCCGCCGCGGCCGCCGAGATGGAGGCCACGGCCCGGACGCTTGCCGGCAATGCCGAGGCGACGAGCGGGCGCGCCGCAGCCGGGGCGATCCGCGCGCGTGAGACGGCAACGAGCGTCCAGTCGGTCGCGGCCGCCGCCCAGCAACTCGCCGAGAGCGCCCGCGAGATCGGCGAGCAGGTGGGGCGCACGGCCGATGCCGCAGCGGGCGCCGTCGAGGGCACCCGCCGCGGCCAGGAGCAGGTCGAGATCCTGGAGCGCAGCGCCGCCGGCATCGGCGAGGTGGTGAGCCTGATCGCGAGCATCGCCGGTCAGACCAACCTGCTGGCGCTCAATGCCACGATCGAGGCGGCCCGCGCCGGCGAGGCGGGCCGCGGCTTCGCGGTGGTCGCCGCCGAGGTCAAGGAGCTGGCCGGTCAGACCGCCCGGGCCACCGATCAGATCACCGCGCAGATCGCCACGATCCAGAAGGCCACCCGCGAGACGGTTTCCGCGATCGGCGCCGTCGACAGCACCATCGGCAGCGTGCACGAGATCGCGCTCGGCGTCGCCGCCGCGGTGGAGGAGCAGCAGGTCGCCACCAGCGAGATCGCCCGCAGCGTCGCCGAGGCGGCCGAGGGCACGGAGGCGGTGACGGTGCTGCTCTCCGAGGTCCGGCACGCGGCGAGCGAGGCCGGTGCCGGCTCCGAGCAGGTGCTGGCTGCGGCCGGCGAACTCGCCCAGCGCGCCGGCAGCCTCAGCCAGGAGGTCGACAGTTTCGTCGGCGGAGTGCGCGCGGCCTGAGATCGTCCCCGGGCGCAGCCACCTCCCTCCTGCGAACCCCTTGCGCGGCGAGCCCCGGGACCCCATTCCGGGGCTTGTCCTTTTGCCGATGCGCGCTCGAGGCTGGCCCCAAGCGATGACCACGTTTTCCCCTCGCGAGATCGTTTCCGAACTGGACCGCTTCATTGTGGGGCAGCACGACGCGAAGCGGGCGGTGGCGATCGCGCTGCGCAACCGCTGGCGGCGCCAGCAGCTCAGCGGTCCGCTCCGCGAAGAGGTCGCCCCCAAGAACATCCTGATGATCGGGCCGACCGGTTGCGGCAAGACCGAGATCGCCCGCCGCCTCGCCCGCCTCGCCGGAGCGCCCTTCCTGAAGGTCGAGGCCACCAAGTTCACGGAAGTGGGCTATGTCGGCCGCGACGTGGAGCAGATCGTGCGCGACCTCGTGGAGGTGGGCATCGGCCTGACCCGCGAGGAGAAGCGCAAGGCGGTGCAGGCCAAGGCCGAGGCCGCGGCCGAGGCGCGGATCCTCGACGCCCTGGTCGGCGCCACCGCGAGCGCGGCCACCCGCGACAGCTTCCGCAAGAAGCTGCGCAACGGCGAGCTCGACGACAAGGAGGTCGAGCTCGAACTCGCGAGCAGCGGCCCGACCGGCCTGCCGATGTTCGAGATCCCCGGCATGCCGGGGGCCTCGATGGGCGCGATCAATATCGGCGACGTGCTGGGCAAGGCGCTGGGCGGCGCGCGGGCCAAGCCCCGCCGCATCAGCGTGCGCGACGCCCATGCCCCGCTGCTCGCGGAGGAGAGTGACAAGCTCGTGGACGACGACGCGCTCACCCGCGAGGCGATCCGCGAGGTCGAGGACAACGGCATCGTCTTCCTCGACGAGATCGACAAGATCTGCGCCCGGGAGGGGCGCTCTTCGGCCGACGTCTCGCGCGAGGGCGTGCAGCGCGACCTGCTGCCGCTGATCGAGGGCACCACGGTCGCGACCAAGCACGGGCCGGTGAAGACCGACCACATCCTGTTCATCGCGAGCGGGGCCTTCCACGTCTCGAAGCCCTCCGACCTCCTGCCGGAACTCCAGGGCCGCCTGCCGATCCGCGTGGAGCTGCAGCCGCTCAACGTCGAGGATTTCAAGCAGATCCTCACCGCCACCGAGGCGAGCCTGATCAAGCAGACGGTGGCGCTGATGGAGACCGAGGGCGTCACCCTCGCCTTCTCCGAGGACGCGATCGACGCCCTCGCCCGCGTCGCCGTGGAGGTGAACGGCTCGGTGGAGAATATCGGGGCCCGGCGCCTGCAGACGGTGCTCGAACGGGTGATCGACGAGATCTCGTTCACCGCGACCGACCGCGGCGGCGAGACCGTGGCGATCGACGCGGCCTATGTCCGCGCCCGGGTGGAGAGCCTCGCCGCGAACGCGGATCTGAGCCGGTTCATCCTGTAGCACCGCGCGCGGCATCGGCCGAGCCGTGACCGAGTCCCGCCCCGCCGCCCTGCTCCTGCCCGTCGCAGCCCTCGTCACCGGCATGGTCTCGCTCCAGACCGGGGCGGCCTTCGCCAAGAGCCTGTTCCCTCTGGTCGGGGCCGCGGGCGTCTCGGCCCTGCGCGTCGGGTTCTCGGCGCTGATCCTGCTCGCCGTGTGGCGGCCCTGGCGGCGCAGCCTCCATGCGGGCGAGGCCGGCTGGATCCTGCTCTACGGGGCGGCCCTCGGCCTGATGAATCTGCTATTCTACATGGCGCTGCGCACTATCCCGCTCGGGCCGGCGGTGGCGATCGAGTTCGCGGGGCCGCTCGCTGTCGCGCTCGCGGCCTCGCGGCGGCCGATGGATTTTCTCTGGATCGGGCTCGCCGTGCTGGGGCTGTGGCTGCTCCTGCCGCTTGGCAGCGCGTCGGGCGGGCTGGGTGCTCTCGATCCGGTCGGTGTCGCCTACGTCCTCGGGGCGGCTCTGGCCTGGGCGCTCTACATCCTGTTCGGCCAGCGCGCTGGCCGGGCGCATGGGGGGCAGGCCGTCTCGCTGGGGATGGCGACGGCGGCCTTGGTCGTCGCGCCCTTCGGCCTCGCCGAGGCCGGGACGGGCCTGTTCGCGCCGGCCGTGCTGGCGAGCGGGCTCGCCGTGGCGGTCGCCTCCAGCGCCCTGCCCTACTCCCTGGAGATGTTTGCCCTGCGCCGCCTCGACCGGCAGAGCTTCGGCGTGCTGATGAGTCTGGAGCCGGCGATCGCCTCCTTCGCGGCGCTCATCGTCCTCGGCGAGCATCTGACCGCCGTGCAGGAGCTCGCCATCGCCTGCATCATTGTGGCCTCGGCCGGGATCACTGTGGGAAGCCGCCGCCGTGCCCGCGTCGGGCCGGGCACGGCAGCGCCCTGATCAGCCCTCGGCCGACCAGACCTGCCCGGGACGCAGCGCCAGGAAGCGGTCCCGCGTCAGGCCGGCCGCGTCGAGAGCCATCTCAAGGGCCTGGGCCGGCCGTTCGACGCCCTCGTCGGTAAGGCGGAAGGTGCCCCAGTGGTGGCCGAGCGCCTGGCCCGGCCCGAGGAGCTTGAACGCCTCCACCGCGTCCTCCGGGTTCATGTGCTGTGGCTTCATGAACCAGCGCGGCTCGTAGGCGCCGATCGGCAGCGTCGCGAGGCGCGGTGCGCCGAAGCGGGCGCGAATCTCGCGGAAGATCGCGCCGTCGCCGAGGCCGGTATCGCCGACATGGTAGTGCACGCCCGTGGGCGAGGTCAGAACGAAGGCGCACCACAGGGCCATGCGGCGGTCGTTCAGTCCCCGCGCCGACCAGTGGTTGGCCGGCGTCAGGTGCACGGCGAGCCCCTGACCCAGATCGATGCTCTCGCCCCAGTCGCGGGGCTCGACGGGCATGCCGTCGTCGTAGCTCTTGAGGATCGCGTCGTTGCCGAGCGGCGCGATGATCGCGGGCTGGTGGTCCTGCCAGAGGCGGGCGACCGTGGGCCCCTCCAGATGGTCATAGTGGTTGTGGGTGATCAACACCGCGTCGATCGGCGGCAGGTCGGCATAGGCGATGCCGGGCGGGTTGACCCGCTTGGGCCCGGCGAAGCGGGTCGGGCTCGCGCGCTTGGCGAAGACCGGGTCGATCAGGATGTTGCGGCCCGCCACCTGCACGAGATAGCTCGCATGGCCGATCAGCACGACGCGCAGGCCCGAGACGCGCTCCGGCGGCTTGTCTGGCTGGAAAGGGCTCGGGAACTGCGCCGGCCAAGCCTCGCCCTTGCGCGAGAGCTGCCAGCGGATCACGTCGGCGAGGTCCTTGTCGGCGGCCTGGTCCGGGCTGTGAAAGCGCAGGCCGTCGAAATGGTCGCTCTTCGGGCCCTGGTAATAGGGGTTGCGGGAACGCCGGTGCGCGGCGTAGCCGACGCCGCCGAGCGTCATCACCGTGGCCGCGCTCGCGACCGTGAGCAGGCTTCGCCGTTTCATGGCCTGGGACATGGCGAGCCGCGCGCCACCGTCAAGCGTGGGGCGCGGCCGCGCCGCAGGGGCCCCTACTCCACGGCCTCCGCCACCAGCGACATCCGTGCCCGATAGACCACCCGGCCGCCATCGTCGCGCACGCAGGCGACGTAGTCCTGACGCTCCAGATCCGGCTGAAGGTCCTGCGCGATCACGCCCATGATGCGGGTCACCTTGCCGCGCGCGGCGGCGAGATCCGGCAACTCGAAGCCCACATCGTCGTGCACCGGCTGGGACCCGTCGTGCAGGTCGATGAAGAAGCGGGGCATCGGAGGATCGCTGCGCAGGAGGTCGATCCGGCAACCGCTAGGCTTTTAGGGTTAACGAAGTCTTTACGTCGCGGTCCCGAGCGGGTCCTGCGGAAGTCCAGATCAGTCTCACGCAGGTCCGGCGTGGTGGAATAAAGACCTAGCGCCTCGGCGCGACCGTTCGGGACTGGCGCGCGTCTATGAGCGCCAGCGCAGCTCCCGCCGCTCCAAGGGGTTGGCGAAGGGGCGGCCGGCGCGGGCCGATTCCAGTGCCTCGCGCTTCAGGCGGAAATACCATTGCGAGGGCAGATCGCCATCGCCGAGGAGCACCATGGTGGGCTTGCGATCGAGCCCGGCCTGGGCGTGCTGCAGCACCTGCTGGTCCTGGGTCAGGAACTGGCGCATCAGCGGTCGCGCCACCGGCTTGAGCAGGTTGAGGGCGGGCATGCTCCAGTAGAGGGCGTTGGTGAGCAGCGTCCGGTTCGCCGTCAGCGGCGTGGCGAAGGTGTAGTTGGCCACCCGCTTCGCCCCGGCGACGATCCGCTCCAAGCGTACGCCGGGCAGCCGGAACTCGATCTCGACCTCGGGCACTCCGCCGAGCAGCCGGTAGACCGGCGAGCTCTTGGTGGTCGCGTGGCTCGTCATGACGAAGCCGTGCTCCACCGGCTGGAAGGTCTTCACCTTCTCGCGCAGCTCCTTCGAGGGCCGGAACCACCAGGAATCGTGCACGAACGCGACATGGCCGGGATCCACGAGGCTGAGCGTGGTCAGGTCGAAGGAGGCCTCGACCTCCAGCGCCACCACGAGGGAGCCCGCCGGCTCGAAATCGAGGGCGGGGATCGCCGGAACGGGCCCGCCCTCCTGCAGGCTCGGATTCACCCAGACGAACCCGGCGCTCTCCCGCACGGGGAAGCGCTGGACCGCGATGCGCGAGAAGTCGGCGGCATCGTGCGTCGAGAGAGTCGGCACCGCGCGGCAGCGCCCGTCCGTGCCGAAGCGCCAGCCATGGAACGGGCACATCAGGGTGTCGCCGTCGAAGGGACCTTTGGAGAGGGCCATGCCCCGGTGCGGGCAGCGGTCACGCAGCGCGAAGGGCGCCCCGTCCGCGCCGCGCCCGAGCACAAGCTGCTCGCCGTTGAGGGCGACCGCGGTGAGGCCGTTCCTCTTGAGCGCCCGCGACTCGGCCACGCAGTACCACGCATCCGGCAGGGGCTGGCGCATCGCCGTTGGGTCGAGGGCGTCGTCGGAGCGTTGGCTGGGCAGCGGGGAGACGGACACGGGGCGGCGGGCTGCCTTGGGCTTCGGATCAGGCTGCCCTCTTACGCCCCCGCGCCGGCTCGCGGAAGCCTGCGGGCCGGCGCGGGGGCCCCTTCGCTGCATTGCGGCGAGAGGGCGCAGCCCATGCCCTTCACAAGCGCTCCTGCGCCGCCTACCTTCGTGTCTCCCGCAACGAACGAAAGGAGGTGATCCAGTGTCTCATTGTCATCAGCCGCAGTCTTCGGCTTTCCGGACCTGGACCGTCGCCTCCGGCGCCTGCCTCTAAGGGCGTCTGAGACCCGATCTCGGGACAGTTTCGGCCGAACCTGCGGTTCGGCAATGGAAGGGCCGCCCTCTCGGGCGGCCCTTCGGCGTTTCTGGGGCTTCTTTGCTCGACGTCGGATCCGTTCCGGCTCAGCGCAGTCGGGTGCAAGGGTGCGCCGACGCGCTTGCACCCTGAAGACGGCTGACCGTCTTCAGGGCGAGGATTCGGAAATGTCCAACCTGCGGATGGCTCAGCGCCGGGCCTGGAACAGCGGCTGGGCAAGGGCCTCGGCGCGGGCTCGCCAGAGATCGCTGTCCTCGCGCAGGCGGTCACGGTCCAGGCGCAAGCCCTCGCGCTCGGCTTCTGCCTTCTCGCGCTCGGCCCGCATCGCATCCCGCTCGGCGGTCAGCCGGGCGCATTCGGCCCGCAGCGCGTCGCGCTCGGTCAGGATCTGCTCGCGCTCGACGCGGAAGGCCTGGAGCGCGTCCATCTCCTGCTGCACGTGGCCGCGCAGGCTGCGGATCTCCTGGGCGAGGAGTTCCTGCAGGGCCTCCTGCCGCTCACCCTCGACCTTGAGCTTGGCCTGCAGCATCAGGTTCTCGGCCATCAGGTCCGAGAGGTCCGTATCCTCGGGGGCCGGCGGAGGGGCGGGCTCGACGAGGCGCGGGCTCCAGCTCGGCTCGGGCCGCACCGGTCGTGGCTCGGGCTGGGCCTCGAGGTTGGGGGCCGCCCCTTGCATCTGCGTCTGCGTCCGCATCGCGGCGAGCCAGTCGCGCAGGGAGCCCGAGGCGGAGCGGTGCCCGCTCTCGCTCGGCGGGACGTGGCGGGCGGGTTCCGACATCGGCGTTCAGTCCTTGCGGTTCCTGACCATCCGTGAAGGAACATGTTTAACGATCCGTAAAATTCCCGCTCGTCCGGCCAAACTGAAGCCTCTGGTTGTAGATCTCGACCTTGACTTCCCGCCCACCCGCAGCTACGGCCCCAGCTCCCCGACCGACGCTCGTCGTCGATTCCGAGAGGCCGACCGGTCCATGAGGCTGGAGGTCAACGCCCGACAGCGCGTCTGCGCCCTCGGGCGCCATCGGCGTTGGCGATCGGCTTCAGGAATCGAGCCATGCCGTCTGAGAGCCTCAACATCGCGGATGCGATCAACGAGACCTGCCCCTGGTCGGGCAAGCCGATCTCGGCCGATGCCCTGACGCTCTATAACGGCGCCGTGGTCGGCTTCTGCAACACCGAGTGCCGGGACAAGTTCGCCCGCGCGATCCAGGCCTTCGAGGCCGACCTCCAGGCCCGCCGCGTCGAGCGGGCCGGGCTGCACCAGTAAGCGGGACGGACCCCAGCCGCATGTTCGAAGGTCTCTCCGACCGCCTCTCCGGCATCCTCTCCGGGCTCACCCGCCGCGGTGCGCTCACCGAGGCCGACGTGACCGCCGCCATGCGCGAGGTGCGCCGCGCCCTGCTCGAGGCGGACGTGGCGCTCGAGGTGGTGCGCGGCTTCACGGACCGTGTCCGCGAGAAGGCGGTCGGCGCCGTCGTGCTCAAGTCGGTGACGCCCGGCCAGATGGTCGTGAAGATCGTCAACGACGAATTGGTGGCGATGCTCGGCACCGAGGCCGAGACGGTCGACCTCAACGCCCCCGCCCCCGTGCCGATCCTGATGGTCGGCCTGCAGGGCTCGGGCAAGACCACCACCACCGCCAAGATCGCCCGGCGCCTGACCGAGCGCGAGAAGCGGAAGGTTCTGCTCGCTTCCCTCGATACCCGGCGTCCGGCCGCGATGGAGCAGCTCGCCGTGCTCGCCAAGCAGGTGGGCGTCGAGGCGCTGCCGATCGTCGCCGGCCAGTCGGCGGTGCAGATCGCCAAGCGCGCCATGGACGCCGCCCGCTTCGGCGGCTTCGACGTGGTGATGCTCGACACCGCCGGCCGCACCACGGTGGACGAGGCCCTGATGGCCGAGGCCGCGGAGGTGAAGGCGGCCACCAACCCGCACGAGGTGCTGCTCGTCGCCGACGCGCTGACCGGCCAGGACGCGGTGAACACCGCGCGCGCCTTCGACCAGCGGCTCGGCGTCACCGGCATCGTGCTGACCCGCATGGACGGCGATTCCCGCGGCGGCGCGGCGCTCTCGATGAAGGCGGTCACCGGCAAGCCGATCAAGCTCGTCGGCGTCGGCGAGAAGGTCGACGCGCTGGAGGAGTTCCACCCGGCGCGCGTGGCCAACCGCATCCTCGGCATGGGCGACATCGTCTCCCTCGTCGAGAAGGCGGCGGAGACCATCGATGCCGAGCAGGCGATGCGCACCGCCGAGAAGATGCGCAAGGGCAAGTTCGATCTTGAGGACCTGTCCATGCAGCTCGCCCAGATGGAGAAGATGGGCGGCATCGGCGGCCTGATGGGCATGCTGCCCGGCATGGGCCAGATCAAGAAGCAGGTCGAGGGCGCCAACCTCGACGAGAAGATGTTCAAGCGCCAGCGGGCGATCATCTCCTCGATGACGCCGCAGGAGCGCAAGAATCCCGACCTCCTCAAGAACAGCCGCAAGAAGCGCATCGCGGCTGGATCCGGCGTGAAGGTCGAGGAGATCAACAAGCTCCTCAAGATGCACCGGACCATGGCCGACATGATGAAGGCGATGGGCTCAGGGAAACGCGGCATCGGCCAGGCGCTCGGCAGCATGTTCGGCCTGGGCGGCGGAGGGATGGGCGGCGGCATGCCGGGCCTTCCGCCCGGGATGCCCGAGCCGACGCCGGAGCAGATCGCGGCGCTGGAGAAGCAGTTCGGCGGCAAGCTGCCGCCCATGCCGCCGGGTCTCGGTGGCGGAAAGATGCCGGGCCTTCCGGGGCTCGGCGGGCCGAAGATGCCGGGGCTGCCCGGACTCGGTGGATTCCCGTTCGGGAAGAAGAAGTGAGCGAGAGGCGTCGGAAGACTTCGCGCCAGCAGCTCAGATCACGTCACGCCTAGGAGCAACGCATGTCCCTCAAGATCCGTCTCACCCGCGGCGGCGCCAAGAAGCGCCCCTACTACCGCATCGTCGTCGCCGACGCCCGCGCCCCGCGCGACGGCCGCTTCATCGAGAAGGTCGGCGCCTACGATCCGATGAAGGCCAAGGACGATCCGGCCCGTATCGTGCTCGACACCGAGAAGGTCCAGGCGTGGCTTGCCAAGGGCGCCCAGCCGACCGACCGCGTGCTGCGCTTCCTCGACGCTGCCGGCCTCGCCAAGCGCCCGGCCCGCAACAACCCGCAGAAGGCCGAGCCGGGCGACAAGGCCAAGGAGCGTGCCGCCAAGCGCGCCGAGAAGGCCGCCGCCCCGGCCGAGGACGCCGCGGCCTAAGGCGCGTCACAACACGGACCTCGGAGCCGTCCCCGGTCGCAACGCGACCGGGGACGGCTCCAAGCCTCGTCTCCCCTCGACCGGGAGAGGGGGCATGGCGCGCGTGCCGTGCATCGCGCATGAACGACATCGCTCTCCGAGGGATTCGGGGAGATGCACCACAAGGATTTGCCACCCCGCATGGCCCGTCGTCCCGGATCCACCTCTCACGGCGATGGCGCGCGGCGCACCGGCCGGCTCGATCCGGCCGCGGTGACCACGGCCCGCAAGGGCCCTCCCCCGAAGCCGGCCCTGCCCGATCCGGACCTCGTGCTGCTCGGCGAGTTCGGCCGCCCGCACGGACTGCACGGCGAGGTCCGGCTCAAATCCCATACCGGCGAGCCGCAGGCGATCGCGGGCTATGGCGCCTTGCGCGCCTCGGACGGGCGCAGCCTCGAACTCCTCGACGTGCGCCCTGCCCCCGGCGCCGCCCCCGACATCCTGCTGGTGCGGGTGAAGGGGATCGACGACCGGACCGGCGCCGAAGCCCTCAACCGCGTCACCCTCTCGATTCCCCGGGCTGTCCTGAGCGAGCCGGAGGAGGACGAGTTCTACCTGACCGACCTCATCGGGGTGAGCGTGGTGGACGAGGCCGGCACCCTGCTCGGCCGCGTGGTCGCGGTGCCGAATTACGGCGGCGGCGACCTCCTGGAGATCCGGCCCGCGCAAGGGGGCGCGACCGCGCTCCTGCCCTTCACCAAGGCCTTCGTGCCGACGCTCGACCTCGCTCATCGCCGCCTCGTCGCGGCGCTGCCGGAGGATTTCTTCGCGGCGCCCGGCGAGAAGCCGGCCGACGATCCGGGTTAGTCTCTCAGGGCTGCGGCCGGATCCCCGCCAGGGCGATCCGCAGCGGCTCGGGACTGAGGGCGACCGGTCCGTCGAAGGGCCGCTCGTGCAGGGCGATCAGGCCGAGGGTCGTCACCACCGCGATCGAGAACAGCGCCAGCGACGTGATCTGCGCGCCCGGATTGTCGAGGTGAACCAGCGCGATGGCGACGAGGGTGAGCCCGGCGAGCACGATGAGCGTCAGCCATTTGGTCTCGTCCCCCTGTGCGTCGCTGAGAGCGAGGCGCTCGCCGCGCGCGGCGCGCAGCGCCATCGCTGCGTCGAGCAGGGCGGCCTGGGCGGGAAGGCCCGCCTCCGCCCCGATCTTGGGGTCGGACACCGTCTGCAGCAGGCGCCCGAGCGCCGCGCCGGCTCTCGGCGCGGATTCGCCGTCGCGCATGCGGACCCACTCGTCGCCGACCACCGCCTCGAGATACTCGGCGAGCGCCTTGCGGATCGGTGCCATGTCCGAGACCGTGGCGAGGCTGAGATCGCGGATCGCGAGGGCGTTCGCCCGCTCCGTCTGCACCACCTTCGCCGCCTGACGCTGCCGCTCCCAGGCGTCGTTGGCGACGAAGCCGGTCATCAGCGCGAGCAGGACCGAGATCGCTGTGAAGTAGGTCGGCACGAGACCGGTCCCGAGCCAGCGCATCAGCCGGCGCGTGGCGGCGAGCCAAGTCATTACGCACAGGAGCGCGCTCGCCGCTCCGAACAGCAGGGCGACCGTGCCGAACATCAGCCAGAGCGGCTGGTCGAGCCAGAGGCCGAGGATCATGGTGTGCTCCCGGACGCCCGGACCGCGACCGCCCCGGGACCGGGCGACACTGCCGGGGCGGGGCTAGGATTCGGTGAACGCCGCGACGGGGGCCATTCGCGATGGTATTGCAGGCGATGGCGGCTCCGACGCCTCGCTTCGACGCCGGCTCTCGCGCCGAACCGGGCTCCGCTGCGGCGGCGCGCGCTCCTGTGCTCGCGATTGACCCGCGAGCGGGGCGAGGCCATCACCGCGGGCATGACGACCGACCCGGTTCCGTGGCGCGCCACGGTCCTCACCCTCTATCCCGAGATGTTTCCGGGCCCCCTCGGCCTCTCGCTCTCCGGGGATGCGCTGGCGCGCGGCGCCTGGAGCCTGGAGGCCCGCAATATCCGCGCGCACGGCCTTGGTCGCCACCGCAGCGTCGACGATACGCCCGCGGGTGGCGGGGCCGGGATGGTGCTGCGCTGCGACGTGCTGGCCGCTGCGATCGACGCGGCAGCGCCCGCCGAAGATCCGCGCCCGCGCCTGCTCATGTCCCCCCGCGGCAGGCCGCTCACGCAGGGCCGGGTCCGGGCCCTCGCCGAAGGTCCCGGCCTGATCGCGGTCTGCGGTCGCTTCGAGGGTGTGGACGAGCGCGTCATCGCAGCCCGCGGTCTGGAGGAGGTCTCGATCGGCGACTACGTCCTTTCCGGCGGCGAGGTCGCGGCCCTGGTCCTGCTCGATGCCTGCGTTCGGCTTCTCCCCGGCACGATGGGCAAGATCGCCTCCGGCGAGGAGGAGAGCTTCGAGGGCGGCCTGCTCGAATATCCGCACTACACCCGGCCCCGCGAGTGGGAGGGCCGCGCCATTCCCGAAGTGCTGAACGGCGGCAACCACGGGGCCATCGCCCGCTGGCGCCGGGCCGAGGCCGAGCGCCTCACCGCCGAGCGCCGGCCGGACCTGATCGCCGCGCGGGAGCGAAAGGGCTGAGGCCGGCCGCTCTGGCAGGAGGCGATCTCGATCCGCATCGATGCCGATGTGCTGGAGAAGCTGCGCGCCTCCGGCGAGGGGGGCAGAGCCGCGTCAACGCGGTGCTGCGCGCCTATGTGGAGAAGGGTGCGGCCTGACCTCACGCGCTGTTGCGGTCCGGCCTCTTGCGTGCGGCTGCACTTGAGCGCATGGGCAGCGGCGGGACACTCCTCCCCAACGAGGAGCGCCCATCTGGAAGGATGGATCCGCAGAGATGTACGACCGCCCCGACGCGCGCCCCCGCGTGCCCAATTTCTCGTCCGGCCCCTGCGCCAAGCGCCCCGGCTGGAACCTCGATGCCCTGCGCGATGCGGCGCTCGGCCGCTCGCACCGCTCGGCGCTTGGCAAGGCCAAGCTGAAACAGGCCATCGACCTCACCCGCACGGTGCTGCGCGTGCCGGACGATTACCGCATCGGCATCGTGCCGGCCTCCGATACCGGCGCCGTCGAGATGGCGATGTGGACCATGCTCGGCCCGAAGACCGTCGAGGTCGCGGCCTGGGAGGCGTTCGGCCTCGAATGGGTCACCGACGCGCTGAAGGAGCTGAAGATCAGCCCGCGCGTCCACAAGGGTCCCTACGGCGTGCTGCCGGACCTCTCGGCCATCGACACCAAGCACAACGACGTCGTCTTCACCTGGAACGGCACCGCCGCCGGGGTCAAGGTGCCGAACGGCGACTGGATCGCGGCCGACCGCGAGGGGCTGACGATCTGCGACGCCACCTCGGCCGCCTTTGCGCAGCCGCTTGCATGGGACAAGCTCGATGTCGTCACCTTCTCCTGGCAGAAGGTGATGGGCGGCGAGGCCGCGCACGGCATGCTGATCCTCTCGCCCCGCGCCGTGGCGCGGCTGGAGAGCCATACCCCCGCCTGGCCGGTGCCGAAGGTGTTCCGTCTGACCAAGGGCGGCACGCTCATCGAGGGCATCTTCAAGGGCGACACCATCAACACGCCCTCCATGCTCGCGGTCGAGGACTACATCGATACGCTGAGCTGGGCCGAGCGCATCGGCGGTCTCGACGCCCTGCATGCCCGGGCCGATGCCAATGCCAGGGTGATCCACGACTGGGTCGCCCGCACCCCCTGGATCGGGCATCTCGCCGCCGATCCCGCGACCTACTCGAACACCGGCGTCTGCCTCGTGCTCGCGGATCCGGACGTGCTCGCCCGTGGCGACGCGGCGGTGGCCGCGGTGGCCTCCGGCATCGTCGAGCGGCTCGACCACGAAGGGGTGGCTCTCGACATCGGCGCCTATCGCGACGCGCCGGCCGGGTTGCGCATCTGGTGCGGTGCCACCGTCGAGGCCGCCGACCTCCAGGCGCTCACCCCTTGGCTCGACTGGGCCTTCGCCCAGGAGAAGGCCAAGCTCGCCCAGGCCGCCTGACCTGCATTCGCCGAGCCGGCGCGGTCCGTCCGGGCCGGCTCCCGCACCCGATGCCGCCGAAACAGGCGCCGCGCGGCGTGCGGCGCTCCCTTTCCGTTCCGTGACCGGTGCGCCCCGGCCGGGCTGGCCGATGCTCTGCGCGCGCCCCGCGTCTCGCCGACGAGTCCGAGGCCGCCGATGCCCGCTCCCAAGGTTCTGATCTCCGACGCCCTGTCGGACGCCGCCGTCCAGATCTTCCGCGATCGCGGTATCGACACCGATTTCCGTCCCGACCTCGGCAAGGACAAGGATGCCCTTGCCGCGATCATCGGCCGCTACGACGGCCTCGCGATCCGCTCGACCACCCGGGTGACGCCGAAGCTGCTCGCCGTCGCCGAGCGCCTGCGCGTGGTGGGCCGCGCCGGCATCGGCGTCGACAACGTGGACGTGGCCGCCGCCACCGCCCGCGGCGTGATCGTGATGAACACACCCCACGGCAACGCCGTCACCACGGCCGAGCACGCGGTGGCGCTGATCTTCGCGCTGGCGCGCCAGATCCCGCAGGCCGACGCCTCGACGCGAGCCGGGCGCTGGGAGAAGAATCGATTCCTCGGCATCGAGCTGACGGGCAAGACCCTTGGCGTCGTCGGCTGCGGCAATATCGGCGCGATTGTCGCCGACCGGGCCATCGGCCTGAAGCTGAGGGTGATCGCCTACGATCCCTTCCTCAGCCCGGAGCGGGCGGTCGAGATCGGCGTCGAGAAGGTGGAGCTCGACGAGCTGCTGGCACGCGCCGACATCGTCACCCTGCACGTGCCGCTCACCGACAAGACCCGCAACATCCTATCGGCGGAGGCGCTGACGCGGACGAAGCGCGGCGTCCGCATCGTCAACTGCGCTCGCGGCGGCCTGGTGGACGAGGCGGCGCTCCGCGCGGCCCTCGAGTCCGGCCATGTGGCGGGGGCGGCACTGGACGTCTTCGCCGTGGAGCCGGCCTTCGAGAACCCACTCTTCACTCACCCCAACGTGGTCTGTACGCCGCATCTCGGCGCCTCCACCGCGGAGGCCCAGGAGAAGGTGGCGCTGCAGGTGGCCGAGCAGATGGCGGACTATCTTGCCACCGGCGCCGTGCGCAACGCCGTCAACGTGCCCTCGATCAGCGCGGAGGAGGCGCCGCGGCTGCGGCCCTTCGTGGCCCTGTGCGAGCAGCTCGGTTCCTTCCTGGGCCAGCTCACCGACGCGCCGGTGAAGGGTATCCGCATCACCTACGAGGGCCAGGTCGCCGGCATGAACACCCGCGCGCTGACCGCGGCGGCGGTGACCGGCGTGCTGCGGCCCGTCCTCTCCGAGATCAACATGGTCTCGGCGCCGGCCATCGCCCGCGAGCGCGGCATCGTCGTGGACGAGATCAAGCGCGAGGGCGGCCTCGGCAACTTCGAGTCGGTGGTCCGCATCGTTGTCGAGGCCGAGGACATGCCGCGCGACGCCGCCGGCACCGTGTTCCACGACGGCAAGCCGCGCGTGGTCGAGATCCGGGGTATCGAGATCGAGGCGCCCTTCGCCCCGCACATGCTCTACGTGCGCAACCACGACCGCCCGGGCTTCATCGGCCGGTTCGGCACGGTGCTCGGCGAGGCCGGCGTCAATGTCGGCACGTTCAATCTCGGCCGCGACGCGGAGGGCGGCAACGCCATCGCCTTCGTGGCGGTGGATGGCCCCGTGGACGAATCCGTGCTCGCGAAGATCGCCGCGATCCCCCAGGTCAAGCGCGTGCGTCCCGTCCGGTTCTGATTCTGGGTTTCCAAAGGGATCATCCCTTTGGCGGGGTGCCGGGGCGGAGCCCTGGCGCTCGCTTCGCAGACCAGGGCTCCGCCCTGGACCCGCGAGAGGGGGCACCCCTCTCGACACCCTAGACCACACACGAAAGGGGCGGCTCGCGAGGATCGCGGCCGCCCCTTTCGTGTGTGGGGCATCCCGTTTTCGGGATGCCCGTCCCGGCCTCAGAAGGTGAAGCCGGTCTCGACCATGTAGCGGTCCTGGCTGCCGCGCGTACCGGCGGGACCGAAGCCCAGGCCGGCCGTAAAGTCCACGAGCTCGACATGCGAGTACTCGCCGCGGATGAAGTAGCGGTCCCAGGTGAAGGTCGGCGTGACCGTGAAGGAGTAGGCCGAGCTGCCGGCGCCGTAGAGCACGTTGGTCTGGCCGAACGGGTTGAAGCGGCTGCCACTCTGGGTGATGTACTCGAAACGGCCGGCCAGTGCGAAGTTGTCGGTGAAGGCGTAGCTCGCGAGGAGCGCGCCGCCGAAGGTCTCGGCGCCGGCGAGGCCGAGCACGTTGTTCCGCTCGACATTGGTGTACTGGATGTACGGCGTCACGATCCAGGGACCGGCCGAATAGGTGTAGTTCGCGCTGACGATGCTGCTGTTCTGCAGGGTCAGCGGGGTCGCGTAATAGAAGCGGTTCGGCTGGTTGACGTTGTTGTAGCTCGAGAAGTGCGTGCCACCGTTGATGCCGATCGTGTTGGCGTCGTCGAGCTTGTAGACCACCGCGCCGGTGACCCAGTTCAGCTCACCCGAGTAGAAGCCGTCGGTGACCGCGAACGAGGCGGAGAGCGGGCCGCTCGAGTAGTTGATCTGCACGCCCTGGTTGACGATGTTTTCCTGGTTGAACAGCAGGCCGCGCGAGATGTTCAGATTCTGGAAGGTGAAGGCCAGCTCGGAGCCGATATTGGTCGGCATGCGGCCGCCCTGGACCGACCACTCGTCGTTGATCTGCCACTTGCCGAACACGACCGGGAGGGGGCCGAAGAGCAGGTTGGTCTGGTCGACGGCGCTGAAGGTCGGGAAGCCGAGGGCCGGGATCGAGTACAGGCCGGTCTGCACGTAGAATTGCAGCGGGCCGTCAGCCTTCTGGATGAAGGCCTGCACGTTCGAGAAGTCGACGCGGGCGACGCGGTCGTCGCGCTGGCCCGGCACGACGGGCGTGTAGAACGACGGCAGACGCTCACTGTAATTGTAGGCGTAGCCGGTCACCGCGCCGCCGACATAGATCTCGCCGATGCCGGTCTGGAAGCAGGCCGGATCCGGGTTCTGCTTGATGACGCCGCCGAAGGCGGGGAAGGTGATCGCGACCTTGCAGGGGCCCGTCGCGGCCGGGGCGGGTGCCGGGGCCGGCATATCGGCGGCCTGGGCCTGTCCGAGACAGAGCAGAACCGCGGCCATCGCCGTCGCACTCTGCAGGAACAGTTTGGAAGTCATGGTTTCGAGCCCCTGGCTTTCTTGTCTATGCTGACAAGGTTGCCGGTTCGGGCGTACCAGAGCAAAACCAATCTGCGGGCAATTGCCTACTTAAGAGGCATTCGCAGCTGCGAAGCCGCGATGGTTCCAAGATGTTGCGACAGGGTCACATTCCTGAGAGACCGCCCAATCGTGTATCGTGAAAAAATCGTTAATTCCGGTCCTGGCCAGGTCGTGGTGACGGCCGGAACCGTCGTTTTCTCGGCGAATGACACCGCGTGACAGCATTGTCGTCCAGAGACCTGATTCGCCTCGATTGAATGCAGAGAGGTCCCGGCTCTCGCGAGCCGGGACCTCCTGTGATCGCTGACTGGAAGGTGGGGCGATCAGTAGTTGTAGGCGCGCTCGCCGTGATCGGCGATGTCGAGACCCTCGCGCTCCTCCTCCTGCGTGACGCGCAGGCCGATCGTCACGTCGATCAGCTTGTAGAGGATCGCCGAGCCGATGCCCGACCAGAGCAGCGTGAAGCCGACGGCCTTGCCCTGCGCGATGAGCTGCGTGGCGAGGTCGTAGGGGCCGACGACGAGCTCGCCCGGCTTCGTGGTGTAGTCCGGCAGGCCGACGCCGCCGAGAGCCGGGTTTACCAGGATGCCGGTGGCGAGCGCACCGATGATGCCGCCGATGCAGTGCACGCCGAACACGTCGAGCGAGTCGTCGTAGCCGAGGGCGTTCTTCACGCTGGAGCACATCACGAAGCAGACGGCGCCGGCGACCAGGCCGAGCACGATCGAGCCCATCGGGCCGGCAAAGCCCGCGGCCGGGGTGACGGCGACGAGGCCGGCGATGGCACCCGACAGCATGCCGAGCAGCGAGGGCTTGCCCTTGAGCGCCCATTCCACGAACAGCCAGGAGACGGCCGCGGCGGCGGTGGCGACGAAGGTGTTGATCATCGCCAGGGCGGCGGTGCCGTTCGACTCGAGGTTGGAGCCGGCGTTGAAGCCGAACCAGCCGACCCAGAGCAGCGAGGCGCCGATCATGGTCATGGTCAACGAGTGCGGGGCGAGCAGGTCGCGGCCGTAGCCGATGCGCTTGCCGAGCATCAGGCAGCCGACGAAGCCGGCGATGCCCGCGTTGATGTGGACCACGGTGCCGCCCGCGAAGTCGAGCGCGCCCCACTTGAAGAGCATGCCGGCATCGGCGTTGACGGCGTCGAGAGCGTCCTGCGCGGCCTTCTTGGCGGCGTCGTCGGTCGCGGCGGCGAGCGCCTTGGCGGCGTTGCCCACGGCGTCCGGGCCGCCCCAGTACCAGACCATGTGCGCCATCGGGAAGTAGATCAGCGTGACCCACAGGATGGAGAACACGACCAGCGCCGAGAACTTCATCCGCTCGGCGAAGGCGCCGACGATGAGGGCGGGGGTGATCATCGCGAACGTCATCTGGAAGCAGATGTAGACGTATTCGGGAATGACGACGCCGTTCGAGAACGTCGCCACCGTCGAGTTGGCATCGACGCCCTTGAGGAAGGCCTTCGAGAAGCCGCCGACGAAGTCGTTGAGGCCGCCGCCATTGGTGAAGGCGAGGCTGTAGCCGAAGAACACCCACAGCAGGCAGGCGACGGAGACGATGGCGAAGATCTGCGTCAGCACCGAGAGCATGTTCTTGGTGCGCACGAGGCCGCCATAGAACAGCGCCAGGCCGGGCACGGACATCATCAGCACCAGGGCCGACGAGATCAGCATCCAGGAGGTGTCGCCCTTGTTCGGGACGGGCGCCGCGGGCGCGGCCTCGGGGACCGGCGTCTGCGCGAGAGAGGGCTCGGCCAGAAGAAGGGCGAGCGCCGCTCCTCCCAGCCCGAGCGCGAGGGCATTGCGAAGTTTCATGGACACGAGACTCCCGGTCGCATTTGTCGGTGGTGAGTGAAAGGAGGCTGAGCCGCGGGGCTCAGAGGGCGTCGGCGTCGGTCTCGCCGGTGCGGATGCGGACCGCCTTCTCCAGCGGCATCACGAAGATCTTGCCGTCGCCGATCTGGCCGGTGCGCGCAGCGCCCGCGATGGCGTCGATCACGCTGGAGGTCAGGTCGGAGGGCACCGCCACCTCGATCTTGAGCTTGGGCAGGAAGCTCACGGCGTACTCGGCACCGCGATAGATCTCGGTGTGGCCCTTCTGCCGGCCGTAGCCCTTGACCTCGGTCACCGTCAGGCCGTGCACGCCGATGCCGGTCAAGGCGTCGCGCACCTCTTCCAGCTTGAACGGCTTGATGATGGCCATCACGATTTTCATGGGCCGTGCCCCCTGTTTCCGGTTGGAACCGGGGCCGGCGCCGTCACGGGCGCGGCGACCCGGTCCGGGTTGCCCGCGGCGGGCCGGAATGGCCCCGCGTTCGGCGCCGGGTCATTCAAGGACTATGCCATGACCGGCCTGTGACGCCGCGGACCGGAACTTTCCGGGATTACGTTGATCTGCCCATGCTTTAGACGTTCGAAGCCGCGAGATGCCTGATGTATGGCCAAGCTGCTGATCAGTTTTTGAGCATTATGCTGAGATCGGCAGCAAGATTTGCTCATCACGAACGCGTTAGCGCGTTCGGGGCCGAATCAGCCCCTCCTGGGCCACGGAGGCGATCAGCGCTCCGTCCCGGTCGAAGATCTGTCCGCGCGAGAAGCCGCGGGCGCCCCCGGAGAAGGGGCTGTCCTGAGCGTAGAGCAGCCAGGAATCGGCCCGGAACGGCCGGTGGAACCAGAGGGCGTGGTCGAGGCTCGCCGACTGGATCTCGGGATCGAAGACCGAGCGCCCGTGCGCGATCAGCGCGGCGTCGAGCAGCGTCATGTCCGAGGCATAGGCGAGGACCGCCTGATGGATCGCCGGGTCGTCCGGCAGCCGCGCTACCGCCCGCAGCCAGACATTGCAGACGGGCTCGGCCGGGCCCGGCTCGAGGTAGCGCCGCAGGTCGACCGGCTTCAGCTCGATCGGCCGCTCACGGGCGAAGTAGCCGCTGATCGCAGGCGGCAGGTTGGGGATTCCCGTGGCGATCAGGGATTTCACGCTCGGCAGCCCGTCCGGGTCCGGGGCTTGCGGCATCGGCGCCTGATGGGCGTAGCCCGCCTCCTCCGCGTGGAAGGAAATCGAGGTGGCGAAGATCGCCCGGCCGTGCTGGATCGCCTTGACGCGGCGCGTGGTGAAGCTGCCGCCGTCGCGGATGCGCTCGACCTCGTAGACGATCGGTGCCTTCGGGTCGCCGCCGAGGAGAAAATAGGCGTGCAGGGAATGCGGCGGCCGGCTCGGGGGCACGGTGCGGGTCGCTGCCACCAGCGCCTGCGCCACCACTTGGCCGCCGAACACGCGGGGCCAGCTCACCGTCGGACTCACGCCGCGGAACAGGTCCTCCTCCAGGCGCTCGAGGTCGAGGATGTCGAGGAGTTCGGCGAGGATGTCGATCATGGCCCTGCTGCTGTGTCCGGATGCCCCCGGTCCCGCGCGATTCGACATAAGCCCCGCGTCTTGGCAATCCATGCCGCATTGCCCGGTCCGGCCGGGCGCCCCACCTCCCCCGCGAGGCGGACCATCGAGGGCGCGTGATGACAGGATCGACGGTCGCAAGCCCCGGGACGCGCCGCGGCCGCAGCCTCGTCGTGGCCGGGGCCGGCCTTGCCGGCCTGACCCTCGCCCTCGCCCTGAAGCAGGCGCACGGTCCCGCGCTCGCGGTGACGGTCTGCGATCCCGCGCTGAAGGCCGGGCCCGCGCGGCACAGGGGGCGCGCCTACGCGGTGGCGGCGGGCGGCCGGCGCATGCTGGAGCAGATCGGCATCTGGGCGGAACTCGGATCCGGCGCGCAGGCCGTCACCGAGATGGTGATCAGCGACAGCCGCCTCGCCGATCCGGTCCGCCCCGCCTTCCTCACCTTCGGTGCAGAGGCGGACCGGGAGCCGGGTGAGCCTCTCGCCCACATGGTCGAGGCGGAGACGCTGGCTGCGGCGCTGCTGACCGCCTGCCGCGCGGCCGGGATTGATCTCCTGCCCGAGGGGATCCGCCGCGCGCCCGCCGAGGCCGGCGCCCGCGCGGTGGAACTCGCTGACGGGCGTGTGCTGCGGGCGAGCCTCCTCGTCGCGGCGGATGGGGCGCGCTCGCGCCTGCGCGAGGCGGCGGGGATCGGCTGGGTCGGCCGCACCTACCCGCAATCGGGCATCGTCGCGACGGTCTCGCACGAACGGCCGCATGGCGGCCGCGCCTTCCAGCACTTCCTGCCGAGCGGACCCTTCGCGGTTCTGCCGCTCGCCGATGGCGGCAGGCTGGGACACCGGTCCTCGATCGTCTGGACGGAGCGGGCGGCCGATGTGCCGGCGCTCCTCGGCGGGGATGCGCAGGACGTGCTCGCCGAGATCGAGCGCCGCTTCACGCCGGAGCTGGGGCGCATCGCCCTGGAGGATGGTCCGAGTGTGCATCCGCTCGCGCTCGGCGTGGCACGCCGGTTCCGTGCCGAGCGGCTGGCGCTCCTCGGGGATGCCGCCCACGTGATCCACCCGCTCGCCGGCCAGGGGCTCAATCTTGGCCTCGCGGACGCGGCGGCGCTGGCCGAGGCAGTGACGGGGGCGTTGCGCCTTGGGCTCGATCCGGGCGGTGCGGAGGTGCTGGCCGAGTACGAGCGCGCCCGCCGGTTCGATACGGTGGCGATGGCGGCGGCCACGGACGGGCTCAACCGCCTGTTCTCGAACGACAGCCTGGCCGTACGCCTCGCCCGCGACCTCGGCCTCGGGATGGTCGACCGGCTGCCGGGGCTGAAGCGCTTCTTCGCCGGCGAGGCTGCCGCGAGCCGCGGCCCCCGTCTGCTGCGCGGCGAGCGCCTGTAACGGGACTCCGAAGGGACTGGTCGCCTTTGGTTGGGTGCCGGGGCAAGGCCCCGGCGTGTTCAGGACTATTTCTGCGCCTTGGCGCGCTCGATGCCCTCGATGATCAGGCGCTCGGCCTCGGCCTTGTCGCCCCAGCGGACGATCTTGACCCACTTGCCGGGCTCCAGATCCTTGTAGTGCTCGAAGAAGTGCTGGATCTGGCTGATCGTGATCTCGGGCAGGTCGGTATAGTTCTCGACCCGGTTGTAGCGTTGGGTCAGCTTGCGCGAGGGCACGGCGATGATCTTCTCGTCCTCGCCGCCGTCGTCCTGCATCACCAGCACGCCCACCGGACGCACGCTGATGATCGCGCCGGGCACGATGGCGCGAGTGTTGGCCACCAGCACGTCGCACGGATCGCCATCACCCGAGAGCGTATGCGGGATGAAGCCGTAATTCCCCGGATAGAACATCGGCGTGTAGAGGAACCGGTCCACGACCAGCGTGCCGGCCTCCTTGTCCATCTCGTACTTGATCGGTTCGCCGCCGAGCGGCACCTCGACGATCACGTTGACGTCGTGAGGCGGGTTCTTGCCGACCGAGATGGCGTCGATATTCATGGGTGTCGTCTCCCGGCCCGCCGTCGGGCAGGCCCTTCGGGGCCCTCTGTAAAGCCGACACGATGAATATCAAATTGCCGATAAGGACGCTCCCGCGACGATCGCGCAGGAGCGTCAGCACAGCGCCGGCCCGTCAGGCGAAGAGGTAGCCGACCTTCGCCAGGGGAATGCCGCCCACCCGGTCGAGGACGCGCGGCCCGGCCCGGCCGCCGAGGCTCTCATAGAAGGCCGCGGCCCGGTGGTTGTCCTCCAACGCCCAGGCACCGACCCGGGTCAGGCCGTGGTCGCCGAGGTCGTTGCGCACCGCGCGGAACAGGCGCCGGCCGAGGCCAAGACCCTGGTATTCCGGCAGCAGATAGAGTTCGTCGACCTCGCCCTCGGTACCGATGCTGCGGCTGCGGGCGCGGCCGTAGGTCGCGTAGCCCACCACCGCGTCGCCCGTCTCCACCACGGCGACCGGCCGGCCCCGGCGCAGGGCGCCGCGCCACCAGGCCCGGTCGCGCTGGACGATCATCCGCTCCAGGGCCACCCCCGGGATGATGCCACGATAGGCCTCGCGCCACGCCGCATCGAACACCTGCGACAGGCTCCCGACATCGCCATCGCGGGCCCGGCGGATGCTCGTGGTGCGCGTGCTCATGGCCGGTCCCCTTTTCGCGTGGATGCCGCTCGCGTGGATGCTGCCGGCGAACAACGGCGCCGCGGGCCGCAAGGTTCAGTCTCGATCCCGGCAAAGACAAGGCAAGCCCGATGCCGAAATTGCCGCGCTCCCTCCCGGCTGATAGAGGCGGTTCCCCGCCCGGACTGGTGCAGAGCCTTCGCGTTGTTCAACCGCTTCCTCAAGCCCGAGACGCGCTATGCCCGGCGCATGGCCCGCATCGCCCGCTTCGAGCGGCCGATCGCAGGCCCCGGCGCGCGCCTGATGGCCTGGGCGAACATGCTGTTCCTCGACCACGGGGTGTTCCGCCTCGCCTATCTCAACCGCCACCGTGTGGGCGCGGGCGAGCTGTGGCGCTCGGCCCAGCCCGGCCCGCACCAGCTCGCCCGCTTCCGGCGGGAAGGCGTGCGCACGGTGATTTCGCTCCGCGGCGGGCGCGAGCACGGCTCCTGGCCGCTGCAGCGCGAGGCTTGCGAGCGCCATGGCCTCACGCTCGTCGAGTTCGTGCTGCGCTCGCGCGAGGCGCCGGCCAAGGAGACCCTGCTCGCCGCGCGCGACGTCTTCGCCAGCATCGAGTACCCGGCGGTGATGCATTGCAAGTCGGGGGCGGACCGGGCGGGCCTTGCCGCCGCGCTCTACCTGATCCTGCACGAGGGCCGTCCGGTGCGTGAGGCGGCGCGCCAGCTCTCGGCCCGCTACGGGCATTTCCGCTTCGCCAAGACCGGCATCCTCGATGCCTTCTTCGCCCGCTACCTCGTCGAGGGCGAGGCGAAGGGCCTCGACTTCCTCACCTGGGTCGAGACCGTCTACGACCCGGAGGCGCTGAAGCGCGACTTCCGTCCCGGCTTCTGGTCCGATCTCGTGGTCGACCGGGTGATCAAGCGCGAATAGGGCGCGTGCGCCGGGACCCTGCCCCGGCACCCCGGCGACGGGTCGATCCCGTCTCGAAGGCCCTGCCCTATTCCGCAGCCTTGCGCGACGCGGTGAAGGCCGCGTGCCCCGCGATGAGGGCGCCCGAGAGCGCCTCGGCGATGAGGGCCCGCGTCTCCGCGACGCCGTAGAGGGCGATGAAGGAGCCGAAGCGGGGCCCGCGCGCTTCGCCGAACAGCACGTTGTAGATCGTGGTGAACCACGCCTGCGACACGCCGGGCCGCCCGTCCGGGCTCTTGGCCTTGCCCGAGAGGTCGGGGAAGTGGCGCCGCCCGACCTCGTAGACCACGGCCTGCAGCGCCTCCGGATCGGTCGAGCCGGCCTGGTCGGCGAGGGTCGCCGAGAGGTCCTCCAGCGCCGCGCGCTCCTCCGGCGTCGGCTCCCGGTAGCTCTTGGCCGGGCGCACGAAGTCCCGGAAATAGGCCAGCGCATGTCCCACCAGCCGGTCGAGATAGGGATGCGTCTCCGGCCCCGTGCCCGGCGCGTAGCGGCGGATGAAGCCCCAGAGCACGCCCTTCTCCTCGGTATTGGCGACCGCCGCGAGGTTCAGGAGCATCGCGAAGTTGACCGAGCCGCCCTCCACCGTCTCCGGAGCCGGCGGCGTGCCCGCATGCAGGTGCCAGACCGGGTTGCCGAGGCGGAGCTTCGCGTCCTGCTTCGGGTAGCGGTCGAGGAAGTTGAGATACTCGTCGACGTGGCGCGGGATCACGTCGAAGAACAGGCGCTTGGCCTCGCGCGGCTTGTTGTACATGAACAGCGCGAGCGAATCCGGCGTGCCGTAGGCGAGCCACTCGTCGATGGTCAGGCCGTTGCCCTTCGACTTCGAGATCTTCTGGCCCTTCTCGTCGAGGAACAGCTCGTAGTTGAAGCCCTCCGGCGGCTCGGCGCCGAGCGCGCGGGCGATCTGGCCCGAGAGCTTGACCGAGTCGATCAGGTCCTTGCCGGCCATCTCATAGTCCACGCCCAGGGCGACCCAGCGCATGGCCCAGTCGGGCTTCCATTGCAGCTTGGCGTGGCCGCCGGTCACCGGCGTCTCGTAGGCCTCGCCCGTGACGGGATCGCGCCAGACGAGCGTGCCCTTGGCGGGCCGGACCTCGTCGATCGGTACCTGCATGACGTGGCCGGTCACCGGGTGGATCGGCAGGAAGGGCGAGTAGCTCGCCGACCGCTCGGCGCGCAGCGAGGGCAGCATGATGTCCATCACGGCCTGGTAGCGCTCGGCCACCAGCAGCAGCGTCGCGTCGAACACGCCCGAGCGGTAGCATTCGGTCGCCGAGCGGAACTCGTAGTCGAAGCCGAAGGCGTCGAGGAAGCGGCGCAGCTCCGCATTGTTGTGCGCGCCGAAGCTGTCATGGGTGCCGAACGGATCGGGCACCTTGGTCAGCGGCAGGTTGAGCGCGTCGCGCAGCATCTCGCGGTTCGGGACGTTGTCCGGCACCTTGCGCAGGCCGTCGAGATCGTCGGAGAAGGCGATCAGCCGGGTCGGCACCGCGTCCTTCGTCAGCACGCGGAAGGCATGACGCACCATCGAGGTGCGCGCCACCTCGCCGAAGGTGCCGATATGCGGCAGGCCGGACGGGCCGTAGCCGGTCTCGAACAGCACCTCTTCCTTGGGCTTGCGCTCCAGCCGGGCGACGAGCTTGCGCGCCTCCTCGAAGGGCCAGGCGGCGGCGTGGGCGGCGGCCTCGATCAGGTCGGGGTCGAGGTGGAGCGGGGCGGACATGGCGGCACGCTGGAATTCCGGCGACGCGGGTCGCCTGTCGGGTCTGGAAGCGTCCCTAACTATGGAGAGCGGCCGGGAGGGTCAACGCGAGCGCGGGTGCCCCAAGGTTCCCGCGCGCCGCATGGCTTGGCCCCGTCAGAACGGGCTGACGGGAAAGAACCGCAGATACAGCTCCGCGTATTTGCCGTCGTCCCAGACCCGCTGCAGGGCATCGTCCAGGGCGCGGGCAAGGGCTGCGTCCTCCGGCCGCGTGACGAAGCCGATGCCCTCGCCGAAATAGCGGTTCTCCAGGTAGTCGCCGCCGGTCATCGCGCAGCACTGGCCCGATTCGGCGCCGCCGACCCAGAGGGCGAGGTTGAGCCCGTCCGCGAACAGATAGTCGGTCTCGCCCCGCTTGAGCGCGCCCTCGGCAGCGCCGACGTCCGTGAATTCCTTGGCGACCGCCTTCGGGAAGACGGCCTTCAGGTAGGCCGCGTGCGCGCTGCCCGCCACGACGCCCACAGTCTTGCCGGCGAGCGCGGGGACCGAGGGCTCGGGCAGGCCGCGGTCGCTGCGGGCGGCGAAGCGGGCCGGCCAGCGGAAATAGGGGCGCGTCGCCAGGAACTTCTGGCGCAGGGCCGGAGTCAGCGGGATCGCGGCGGCGACTACGTCGCCCTGCTGCTGACCGAGGGCGTCGAGCAGGGTGTCGAAGCGCCGGGCCTGCACCGTGCAGGCAATGGCGAGGCGCTCGCAGACTGCGCGGGCGAGCTCCACCGAAAAGCCGGTCGGGTTGCCGTCCGGCCCCGCGAAATGCAGCGGCGGGAACTCGTCGTCGGTGAGGAAGCGGACGGCGCGGCCGGTCTGGGGCGCCTCCACCCGCTCGCCGCGGGCGCGCGGATTCCAGAAGTTTGGAATACGAACGGATGCAACTGCCGGTGGTTCAGCGCGAACCATTTGAGATGGCCCGGCCAAGAGCAGCAGAGCCGCGATGAGGAATCTGCTGGTTGAAGTCATGCCTGGCGGATCTTGACGCGAGAACAGTATCGGTATCCGCTGATGCGGAGACGGTGGCGGCGCCCGTACCGTCTCTTAGCACGTTCGGGCGCCGACGGGAGCGCTCCGCTGTCGTTCCTGCCGCTCCGGCCCGCCTCTGCGGCGACCGCGCTGCCGGCCGAGATCGCCTTCCTCCTGCGCGAGGGCGTGCCGGTGGCGCTCCTGGGGCAGGCCGCCGCCCTCGGCCGGGCCGCGGGGACCGATGCCGCGACCGCCCTCCTCCAGGCCGGGCTGATGGCCGAGGAGCCGTTCTACCGGGCGCTCGCACGCGCCCTTGGCGCCCCCTTCCTCGACGGGCCGATCCCCTTCGGCCCGGGCCTGCGCTTTCCGGACAGCCTCGCGGCCGGTCTGGCACCGCTGATGACCGGCGCGGTCGCGCCCTGCGTGATGGCGCCGCGCGGCCGCCAGATCGCCGAGCTTCTGGCCGGCGCGAGAGCGGCGGGCGGCCCGGCCATCACGACCCCGACCCACCTGCGCGAGGCGGTGTTCGCGGCGCGCGGCCCGGAGATCGCGGCCTACGCCGCCGATGCCCTGGAGCGGCGCGCCCCGGAATGGGCGTTCGGGCGGGAATCCCCGCGCCGGCCCCTCCTGATCCTCGGCCTCGTGCTGATCACGCTTCTCTGTCTGTTCGCCGCCCTGCCCCCCTCTCTCGCCGTCGCCGCCACGGTGCTGGCGCAGACGATCCTCCTGGCGATGATGGCCTTCCGGATCGCGGCGCTCTTCTCCGGGGCGCCCGCTCCGGAGGTGCCGCCACTGCCCGAGCGCGCGCTGCCGACCTATACGGTGCTGGTCGCCCTCTACCGCGAGGCGGCGGTCGTCGGCAGGATCGTCGCCGCGCTCGCCCGGCTCGACTATCCGGTATTATGCAGCAACCTCACCCAAAAGCGTTGAGGTGCGCTTGTCGGCCGCTCTTGTCGGTCGCGCTTGCCTTGCCTCTTGTGTCCGCTCTTGCGGACGTTCTTGCCGGATCTTGCAATCTTTGAAGATCGCAACACCACCGTTGTCAGGTCCGGATTATCCGTGCATAGACCGACAAAAGTGCCTTGCCTTACGCAAATTGCCTGATCTATAAACGGCGGGTCGCTACCCCTCAGGGGAGACTGGACGTGGATTTGCGTAGGTTCATCCGGCAGCGCTGGAAGGAGCTTGAAGGGGAGCTTCTGCCCTTGCATGCTCGGCGCGATCAGCTCGTCGAAGAACTTCGCACTATTGAGCACGACATCAGCACAATAGAACCTCAGTTGTCCGAGATGCGTTCGGCAGCTGAAGCAATTGGCATGGATCTAACTTATATTTCTGAACATTCGCGTGCGCATGGCGAGACTACCATCAAACAAGGGATACGGATGGTTTTGAACGTCCACTTGGATGGCTTAACTTCTTCTGATCTTCACGCGCTGGTTTCACGCGATTTCTTCGACGGTAACCTCGACCGAACCAGTTTCAGCCCACAGTTGAGCCGGATGCGTCGAGATGGCGAAGTCGATCTGGGTAATACGATCTGGACTCTCACCGATTATGGCCGAGAGGTTATGCATGGCCGAGCACGCGGGCGCTTGGCATCAGATCGGAAAGAGAATGAGCCGTCCGACGATCCTGCATCGGACGGCTCAGATGCCGGCCCAATCAATCCGCCTCGCGGCGTGTTCGATTGAGCTACCTGTTCCACCCCGCGTCCTAGCCGGCGCTAACGAAGGAGAACGTCATGGTCGGCAACCATAAGCTCAGAAGAGCCTGACGGTTCAGGCCGGTGTTAGCGCACCGGCCTGAACCAGAACCATCAACCTCAATCTCTACCCGGCTTGGACAGAGAGCGAAGAGCGACGGCCCCACCGCCTTAGAGTCGCATCTTTGGGCGCCTCGTTCAAGCCGGCCCCTTCATTTCGCTTGTACAGCGTAAAGGAGCCGTCATGGCTGAGTTTCCCTGTGATCGTCAGACCGCCTGCCACATCCTCCATGCCGTGCTTGTTCTCGGATGGAGCCAGGGCAAGGCTTCCCACTACTTCTGCGTGAACGGCGGCACGGTGTCCAAGATCGTGCGCGGCCTCTCCCACTACGGAGCCGTGCCGGTGCCGTTTCTGTCCGAGGCCGCACCCGTCCCCGCATAGGCAATACCGGCCGGCTCATCCATGAGGGTGATGCCGGCCTCCTCAAAAGCACGTCTCATCGCCGACAGGTTGTTGGCGATGGGCGTGCGTATGCCGTTTTCAAATTGCCTGATCGTGCTCAGGCCCACGTTTGATCGCTTGGCCAGCTCTTGCTGCGGCCAATCCAACCATCCTCGTGCGGCGCGGCATTGCTCAGGGCTCATCGTGCAGTGAGAAGTAGCGAGCGCAGGCTTTTGCGTCAAGGGCGATTAAAAACGTTGACGTGCTCGGAATTAGCGCATAGCATCCACCTCAACGCAAAACGTTGAGGCGCTTCCGTGGCCCAGCACTTTCTTCTCAGCAAGGCCGCCCGCTCTCTCAGCCTCGCGAAGGTCGCCCGCATGTCGGACGATGAGGCTTGGGGAACGTTCAAGGCGATCCGCTGGGCCGAGACGGACGGCGAGCCCTTCTGCCCGCGTTGCGGTTGCCTGAAGCACTCCTTCATCGCGACCCGCAAGCTGTTCAAGTGCGCTGGCTGCCGCCATCAGTACAGCGCCACCAGCGGGACCATCTTCGCTAGCCGCAAGCTCCCGATCCGGGACCACCTGCTTGCCATCGCGATCTTCGCCAACGGCGCGAAGGGTCACAGCGCCCTTCAGCTTTCTCGCGATCTCAACTGCCAGTACCGCACCGCCTTCGTGATGGCGCACAAGCTGCGCGAGGCTGTCGCTGCCGAGACGGCGGAGGCGACTGTTTCCGGTACGGTCGAGGTGGATGGCGCCTACTTCGGCGGCCATGTCCGCCCCGAGAACATGAAGGCGGATCGCCGCGACCGCCGGCTTGCAGAGAACCAGACGGGCAAGCGTCGCGTCGTCGTGGTGATCCGCGAGCGGCAGGGGAAGACACTCACCTTCGCCTTCCGCACCGAGGCCGAGTCGGTCGAGACGATTGAGGCTCGCGTCGCCGCCGGCAGCACCGTTCACGCCGATGAGGCGAAGGGCTGGGACCGGCTGCATAAGACTTTCACCACCCACCGCATCAATCATCAGCAGGCGTACAGCGACGGCGGAGCCTGCACCAATCAGGCTGAGAGCTACTTCGCCCGCCTGCGGCGTGCCGAGAAGGGCGTCTATCACCGGATCGCCGGTCCCTACCTCGTTTCCTATGCCCGTGAGATGGCGTGGCGTGAGAACTACCGCCGCGTCAGCAACGGCGATCAGTACGCCATGATTGCCGGCGCCTCCCTCCGTCACCCGCCGTCCGCTGCGTGGAAGGGCTATTGGCAGCGCCACCAGCTTCCGAAGGGAGCCGCCTGATGGCTGTCCCTCAGATCATCAATACCCTCACCACCAAGCGGAACGAGATCGAGGCGCACATTGCCGAGCTACGGCGGCAGCTCGCCCTGGCAGAGCGCGACCTGTCGAGCGTCACGGCCGTGCTCGCGCTCTATGAACTCAGCCCGACCTCACAGACGCGGTTCCCTGCCTACGCACACCTGAACCGCCTGTTCGCCTATGGCGAGATGTTCGGACTGTGTAAGGCGGCGATTGAGGCAGCGGGCAAGCCGCTGACGACCCGCGAGATCGCACTGGCTGTGATCCACGCGAAGGGATGGGATGAGGCAGACAGGATGCTCCGGAAGGCTGTCGCCTACCGGCTGATCCAATCACTTACCCGAGCCGCCACTCAGGGTCGGATCGCTGACGCCGGGCGGCGGAAAAACGTGCGCGTTTGGGCTTTACCACCTTCCAATGGGGTTACTAGTCGGACCAGTAGCTCTTAAAGGCCTTATCGAAAGACGAGTTCAGCTCGTTCAGTTTATTTTTATCCTCTACTGTTGGAACAGCACTATCATCGAACGCGTCCGCCTCTTCTTTGATCCGCTTTCTTTGCTGTTCCTCTCGCGCCCCGGCTTGCCATGCGGTACCCAACTCAAAAAAGCATTTGGGAAGCTTATCTTTATCGTATTTAATTCCATGCAAGCTTATTATAGGGATCTCAACTTCATGTTCTTCCATGAATTTATGCAAATAATTACGCAATTCAATGTGCTTCGCAAAGTCCGTATTTGCCACGGTCCTTTCGAGTTCGTCTAATTCGCGCCGCCGAACCGACCTTTCCGTTTGCACTGTTATTATTGGATAGGGTACGCTGCCGATAACTCCTTTTAGTATCTCCTTGCCTCGATAAGTAAATCTAAAGTCCACTAAATCACGCTCTCTCAAAAGTGTCAAAAGCCACGCAAGATCAACAGAAATCGCTAGTTCATGAACTTGAGCAAATCGCGATATGCGAAAACCAGTGTCAATCTGTTTACCTAGGAAGTCATATTCCCCAGGCAGACGATCTGCTCTCGTTTCCTCAGCCTCGCTCAACTGGCCGCCAACTTTATTAGATGGCTCCATCGTATTGATGCGGCTCGCAGATACAATCGTAACATTTGGCGCAGGGAACGATGCAACCCAAGCAGAACCTTTTACATCAAGCTCCGACTGTTGTTTGTTAATCGCCGCGCCGTAAGTTGAAAGCGCTTTGGTAAATGCCCTCATACAACAAGCAAGATGCTCGAGGCAGACAATTCTGATGCAGAATATTATCTCGTCTCCAACGGTCTTCCAGACCTGCGGGGGCATATCTTTGTAGTCTTTTGCGCCAGCCAATACGGCCGTAAATTCCCCGAAATGTCTGGTTAAAACTTGCGGAAAGACGCGGTAAAAGTTGCGAGTCCTATTCAGCCAAATTGGATAGGGTTCCAAGGGCTCGCGCTCATTGGCGTATTTGGCTTTGAAAGCCGTCGACCCAGTCAAGTCAACAGACAGAAAAAGCCTCACTCGATAGTCGGGGCACGCCTCAATGTCGTTGTCTATCTCTTGGGTATCTAGAGTCGAAGCGACTGTGCTCGTATCTGAGCTGCCTTCACGCTGACCCCGAACATCGCCGCCGTCGTCTCTATTGACCGGTGGTTCTCGCTGTAGGCCGTCCTGAAGTCGCTGGAGGGCATTAAGAATGCTGCGGCGAACCAATTTGCCTCCCATTCTGCCCGTTGTAAGGCTTCGTTACTTTCATCGACCCAGCGAGTTGCAGTCATCACAACATCATTACGCCCGCCCGCGGCGAGCGGATAATGTAAAAATAGGTGACCCAGCTCGTGAGCAATCGTAAACCTATCTCGAACGATAGAAGTTATGCTCGGAAGGTAAATAACGAAATCATTGATAGCACGAACGACGATCGACTCTGGCAGTTTGCCCGCACTAAGATCGGCTGTCTTGTACTCAATGCGGCCGCCCAAGCGGACAACTAGCGGCTCAATGGCGGCGCCGTAGCGAAAGTTCAGGCGTGCGGCAACGCTCTCAGCGAATTCATGTATCCTGGCCTTCAGCAGGCGCGTCGGAACGGGTACGGCAGAGGTCACGGTTCACACGCTAATAGCTAGTAGGCCACCACACTACACGAATGGAACGAATAGGGAACGTGGAATTTTCCCCGCAATTCTTTACAGAGCACACCGCCCCGCCCGTGCAAGTGGGTGCGGCGTGCCATTTCGCACTTAATAACCCCGATCTACGTCAAGCCCTCAACCGCTAGCATCCCTTTCAACGCTTTTGGGTGAGGTTGCTGCATAATACCGCGACTATCCTGCAGCCCGGCTCGACCTGAAATTCATCGTCGAGGCCGACGATTGCGAGACCGCGGCGGCGCTGGCTCGCATTCCCTTCCCGGCCCGCTTCGAGATCGTCACGGCGCCGCCGGGGGCGCCGCGGACCAAGCCGCGCGCCCTCAACGTGGCGCTGCCCCTCGCCCGCGGCAGCCTGCTCGTGGTCTACGACGCCGAGGACGTACCCGAGCCGGGACAACTGCGCGAGGCCGCCGCGCGCTTCGCCCGGGCGCCCGCCGGGGTCGCCGCGCTGCAGGGCCGGCTGCTCATCGACAACCCGGAGGATTCCTGGGCCGCGCGCTGCTTCACCCTGGAATATGCCGGGCTGTTCGGCGTCCTGAACCCGGCGCTTGCCCGCTGGCGCCTGCCCATGCCGCTCGGCGGCACCTCCACGCATATCCGCACCCAGGTGCTGCGCGACCTGCACGGCTGGGACGCCTGGAACGTCACCGAGGATGCCGATCTTGGCATCCGCCTCGCCCTGGCGGGCTACGAGGTCGGCGACCTGCCGAGCGGGACGGTGGAGGAGGCGCCTGTTCTGTGGCGGGCCTGGCTGCGCCAGCGCGTGCGCTGGATCAAGGGCTTCATGCAGACGAGCCTGACCCATGGCCGCCGCCCGATCGCGACGCTCCGCCGGCTCGGCCCCCTGCGCGGCCTGTGCGCGCTCGCCCTTGTGCCCGGCACCGCGCTCTCCGCCCTGCTCTATCCCGCCTACCTCGTCCTCGCGGTGCGCGACTTCCTGCTGAGCCCGGCGCCCCCCGCCCCCACCTTCTGGGCGAACCTGCCGACCGGGCTCGCGATCACCCTGTTCGGCGCCGGTCTCGCCGTCCTCACCCTGCCGGCGGCGCTCGGCTGCGCGCGGCGCGGCTGGCGCGACCTCGCCTGGTTCGTGCCCGCGCTGCCGGTCTATTTCTGCATGGTCAGCGCCGCGGCCTGGCTCGCCCTGATCGAGCTCGTCCGTGCCCCGAACCGCTGGAACAAGACCGAGCACGGGCTGGCCCGCAGCTCGCGCAGCGGGACCCTGCGCATCCGTCCGGCTCGTGCGACATCCGATCGAGCCCTTCGGGATGGCGGATGTCGCCGTCGCTCAGACGCCGCGCGGGCTCTCTGAACCTGCGTCCGATCTGATCGACCGGATGCAGGTTCAGATCCGCTTGGCGAGCTCCGCCGCGGTCTCGTCGGCCGGGCGCTGCAGGTTCAGCGCGCCGATGAAGCGATTCCTGCCATCCATCACGTAGACGAGGGCGGTGTGCTCCATCGTGTAGTCGCCGTCCTTGGCGGGCACCTTGCGGGCATAGGCACGGTAGCCCTTCACCGCCGCGGCGACCTGATCGGGACTGCCGGTCAGGCCGGTGATGCGCGGGTCGAAGCTCGACAGATAGGTCTTCAGATCCTGTGGCCGGTCCCGCTCCGGATCGACGGTGATGAAGGCGACCCGCATGGCCTGGCCCTTGGGGCCGAGGGCCACCAGCACGTCCGAGACCTGCTGCAGGGTCGTCGGGCAGACATCGGGGCAGTGGGTGAAGCCGAAGAAGACCAGATGCGTCGCGCCCGCAAAATCCTTCTCGGTGACCGTCTTGCCGTCCTGGTCCACGAGGCTGAACGGGCCGCCGACGCTGGCGGTGGCCTGAGGCGCGCGCTCGGGCAGGAAGGCGTAGACCGCGGCGCCGGCGAGCCCGACGAGGCCGAGCACGAAGGCGAGGAGCGGGACGAGGGCGCGGCGGATGGTGGGGGACATACGGCCAGGAACTCCACGAGCCCGCCGGAACAGCACGAGCCGGCGCCCGAGGCAAGCCGGCATCGGGTCGCCCGTCATGAGGGCATCCCTGGCTCGCGGCCGAAGGGTTCCCGGTTCACGGCCTCAGGATGAGGTGGCAGGTCGGACGGCCTGCCCAGCTGCGGTCAGACCGCCACCTTCTCCACCGCCTCGGCCGCGAGCGCCGCGGCGCGGGCCTCCGACAGGGCCTCGCCGACCATCAGGATCGCCGGGCCCTCGAGACCGGCAGCCTCGATCTGGTCGGCGAGATCGTCGGCCGTGCCGCGCACGCTCGCCTGGTTCGGGCGGGTGGCGTTGAACACGACGAGGGCCGGGGTCGTGGAGGCGAGCCCCTCGGCGACCGCGCGCTCCAAAAGGGCGCGGAGCGTGCGCTTGGGCATGTAGACGATGGTGGTGACGCTCGGATCGGCGAGCGCCCCCCAGTTGATGTCCTCGGGGAGTTGCCCGCGGCGGTCGTGGCCGGTGACGAATTGCAGGCGGCGGGCCGCGTCGCGGTGGGTGAGCGAGACGCCGAGGGAGGCCGCCGCGCCCTGCGCCGCGCTCACACCCGGCACCACCGTGACGGGGATGCCGGCGGCCCGGCAGGCCTCGATCTCCTCGCCGGCCCGGCCGAAGACCAGGGGGTCGCCGGATTTCAGCCGCACCACCTGCTTGCCGGAGCGGGCGAGCTGCACCATCAGCGCGTTGATGTCGTCCTGGCGGCAGGAGGGCCCGTGGCCGGTCTTTCCGACCAGCATGGTGCGGGCTTCGCGGCGGGCATAGTCGAGGATCGCGGGCGCGACGAGGTCGTCGTAGAGGATCACATCGGCGTTGCGCAGGCTGCGCAGCGCCTTCAGCGTCAGCAGCTCGGCGTCGCCGGGCCCGGCCCCGACGAGGGTCACCGCACCACCCTTCGGCGCGGCCTCGGTGTCGCCGAGGAGCTCGGCGAGGTCGGCCGCGTCGGGCGAGCGATCGGGCTCGGCGAAGGCGCGCTCGGTGAAGCGCTCCCAGAAGAAGCGGCGGTCCGCGAAGCCGTGGAAGCGGGTGGTGACCTGCTCGCGCCAGTCGCGGGCGGCGGCGACCCAGTGGCTGAAGCCACGCGGCAGCATGGCCTCGATGCGGGCGCGCACGGTCTGACCGAAGACCGGGGCGGCGCCCTCGGTCGAGATGCCGACCACCAGGGGCGAGCGGTTGACGATGGCGCCGAACTTCACGTCGCAGAGATGCGGCCGGTCGACCGCGTTGACGATGGCGCCGGCCGCGCGCGCCGCGGCGACGAAGGCGACGCAGTCGGCCTCGTCCTCCATGGCGCCGATGGCGAAGGCCGCGCCGGCGAGGTCGTCCGGCGTCCAGGCGCGGTCGTGGAGCGTGACGCGGCCCGAGACGATCTCGGCCGGCACCGCGCGCAGTTCCTCGCTCGCCTCCGGCGCGTAGACATCGACCTCGGCGCCGGCCGCAGCGAGCAGCTTGACCTTCCAGGGCGCGCCGCCGCCGGAGCCGGCCAGCACGGCGCGCTTGCCGTGGAGCGGCACGAAGACGGGGAGCACCGCCAGCGGCTCCAGGCCGGCCTTGGTCTCGCGGGGTTCACGGGGGCTACGCATGAGGATGGGCTTCGACACGGGAATCCGTCCAAAGTGCGGTCAGGCGGCCGAGCGCGCAAGCGCGTCGGGGAGCAGCTTGCGGATCTCTGGGATGCACGAGCCGCAATTCGTGCCCGCCTTGCAGGCCGCGCCCACCGCCTCGACGCTGTGCGCGCCCGCGGCGATGGCGGCATTGATCACGTCGAGCCCGACGCCGTGGCAGGCGCAGACCACCGGGCCCATGGCCGTCGCGGCGCGGCCCGAGAGCAGCGCCCGGCGCTCGGGCGTCTCCGGCACGTCGAGGGCGAACAGCGCCTTGGCGGCCTCCCAGTCCGGCCGGGCCTCGCCGGGGGCGTAGGCGAGGCAGGCGACGAGGCGGCTGCCGTCATAGACCGCGCAGCGGTAGCGCCCCCGGGCATGGTCGGCATATTCGGCCAGTTCGCAGCCCTGGAACAGGCCGCGCATCAGCATGGCGATCTCGCGCGAGCCGTCCTGTGTGGCGAAGAGGAGGCCCCAGCCGCCGGCCACCGCGGCGCGCGCCCACCACCAATCGGGCGGGCTCGCCACGGGCTCGCGGCTGAGCAGGTAGCCGCGGGCGCGGTAGGCGACCGGCGCCAAAGTGGCCGGCGTCGCCTTCAATTCGGGCTGGCCCGAGACGGGGTCGGGCACGCCGCGCGCGAGGGCTCCGACGCGGGCCTTCGAGGCGGTGGCGTCGCTCCAGTGCATCGGCATGAACAGGGAGCCGGGGGCGACGCCCGCGCTCACCATCACCTCCAGTTCCGCCGAGCCGTGCTCGGTGGAGACGGCGGCGATGGCCCCATCGGTCAGGCCGAAGCGGGCGGCGTCGTCCGGATGCACCTCGACGAAGGGCACGGCGCGGTGGGCCGAGAGGCGCTGGCTTTTGCCCGTGCGCGTCATGGTGTGCCAATGGTCGCGCACGCGGCCGGTATTGAGGACGAGGGGGCGCTCGGCGCTCACGGCCTGAGCGAGCGCGGGGGCCTGCACCGCCACGAAGCGGGCGCGCCCGTCGAAGGTGTAGAAGCGCCCGTCCGCGAAGAGACGCGGCCTGATGCCGCCGCGCTTCGGCAGCGGCCACTGCACGGGCGCGTTGGCCTCGTAGGCCGCATCGCTGAGGTCGGCGAGCCCCCCGAGGTCGAAGTCGCGCGTCCCGTTATTCTCGAAGGCCGACAGGCTCGCGTGCTGGCGGAACACCGCCGCCGTGCTGGTGAAGCCGAAGGCGTGCCCGTGACCGAGGCGCCGGCCGACATCGGCGAGCGCCACCCAGTCCGGCCGTGCCTCGCCGGGCGCCTTGAGGAAGCGGCGCTGGCGCGAGATGCGCCGTTCGGAATTCGTCACCGTCCCGTCCTTCTCGCCCCAGGCGAGGGCCGGCAGCAGCACCGTCCGCCGCCCGGTGGCGCGGGCGGTGTCGGAATCCGCCACGACCTCGGAGACGACGTAGAGGTCGAGCTTCGCGATCGCCGCCTTGATCAGGTCGGCACGCGGCATCGAGACGATGGGGTTGGTGCCCATCACCCAGAGGGCCTTGATCTTGCCCCGCTGGATCGCCTCGAACAGGGCGACCGCCTTCATGCCCTCGCCGGTGATGATGTTGGGCGCGTTCCAGAAGCGGCGGACGCGGTCCACTTCCTCGGGCGCGAAATGCATGTGGGCCGCCAGCATGTTGGCGAGCCCGCCGACCTCGCGCCCGCCCATCGCGTTGGGCTGGCCGGTGAGCGAGAACGGACCCATGCCGGGCCGGCCGATCCGCCCGGTGGCGAGATGGCAGTTGATGATCGCGTTGCCCTTGTCGGTACCCTGCGCCGACTGGTTCACGCCCATCGAGAAGGCGGTGACGACGCGCTCGGTCCGCGCGAACAGGTCGTAGAAGGCGCCGATCTCGGCGTCCGTCAGCCCCGTGAGGCGGGCGACCGCGGCGCGGTCCGGCACGATCAGGCGGGCGCGGTCGAGGGCGGCCTCGAAGCCGGCCGTGTGGTCGGCGACGAAGCGGGCGTCCAGCATGTTCGTGTCGGCGAGATGCACCAGCAGGCCCGAGAACAGGGCGGTGTCGCTGCCGGGCTTCAGCCCGAGGAAGAGGTCGGCCTCCTCGCCCGTCTGCGTCCTGCGCGGGTCGATCACCACCAGCTTGGTGCCGCGCTTGGCCCGCGCATCGACCATGCGGCGGAACAGGATCGGATGGCACCAGGCGGTGTTCGAGCCGGTGAGCACGATGAGGTCGGCCTCGTCGAGGTCCTCGTAGCAGCCCGGCACCGTGTCCGAGCCGAAGGCCCGGCGATGCGCGGCCACGGCGCTCGACATGCAGAGGCGGGAATTGGTGTCGACATGCGGCGTGCCGATGAAGCCCTTCGCGAGCTTGTTGGCGACGTAGTAATCCTCGGTCAGCAACTGGCCCGACAGATAGAAGGCGATGGCGTCCGGCCCGTGCTGCTCGGCGACCTTGCGCAGGCCCCCCGCCACGGTGCCGAGGGCCGATTCCCAGCTCTGGCGCACCCCGTCGACCTGCGGGTGGAGCAGGCGGTTCTCCAGCGAGAGCGTCTCGCCGAGCGCCGAGCCCTTGGAGCAGAGCCGGCCGAGATTGGCCGGGTGCTCCGGATCGCCCGCGACCGTCGCGCCGCCCTGGCCGTCCGGCGTGGCGAGGACGCCGCAGCCGACCCCGCAATAGGGGCAGGTGGTGCGGACCGTCTGCTCCGGCACGTGCGCGGTCATGGCAGGTTCCTCGCGGATCTCGGTGTCGAGGGTGTTGGCAAGACTCGGGCCGTCCGGCTCTCCCTCCCCCCTCTGCAAGGGAGGGTGGCGCCCGAAGGGCGACGGGAGAGGGGAGCGACGGCGCCGAAAGGGTCTGTGCCCGTCACACCAGCCCAGAGCCCTCGCCTGAAGCGGGGTCCCTTCTCCCGCCTCGCATCTGCGAGGCACCCTCCGCCATCCCAAGTCGGCCTGCCCGACTTGGGCAGCGGGATGCGGAACTCGGGCAGGCCCGAGTTCCTTGGGGGAGGTTCGGCCTGCGCTCAGTACACGTCGGCCTGGTAGCGTCCGGCCTTCTTCAGCGCGGCGAGATAGGCCACCGCCTCGTCCGGGTTCTTGCCGCCATGGGTCGCGGCGACGTCGATGATCGCGCGTTCCACGTCCTTGGCCATGCGCTTGGCATCGCCGCAGACGTAGAAATGGGCGCCGCTTTCGAGCCACTTCCACAACTCGGCGCCGTTCTCGCGCATGCGGTCCTGGACGTAGGTCTTCTCAGCGCCGTCCCGCGACCAGGCGAGCGACAGGCGGGTGAGCACCTTGTCGTCCTTCAGCGCGTTCAGCTCGTCCTTGTAGAAGAAGTCCGAGGCTTGGCGCTGGTGGCCGTAGAACAGCCAGTTGCGGCCCGGAGCCTTCGTGGCGGCGCGCTCCCGCAGGAAGGCCCGGAACGGCGCGATGCCGGTGCCGGGGCCGCACATGATCACGTCCGTCGACAGGTCCTCCGGCAGCGCGAACCCGTGTGCCTTCTGGAGATAGATCTTGACCTTGGTCTGCTCCGGGATCCGCTCGCCGAGATGCGTCGAGGCGACGCCGAGGCGCAGCCGCGAGCGGTGGTTGTAGCGGACCGCGTCGACGGTGAGCGAGACCCGGCCCGCGTCCATCTTGGGCGAGGACGAGATCGAGTAGAGGCGCGGCTGCAGCTCGTCGAGGGCCTCGAGGAAGACCTCGGCGTCGGGGCGCGCGCCCGGAAACTTGTGGAGCGCGCCGAGCACGTCGAGATACTGCGCGTCGCCGTCCGGATCCTCGCCGGCCGAGAGCGCCTGCGCCTTCCGGCGCGCCTCGCCGCTCGTGAGCAGGGAGAGGAGCTGGTAGAGATTGTCCGGCGCGGCACCGAGCGAGTAATCGGCGAGCAGCCTGTCGCGGAGCGAGCGCCCGCCGATCAGCCGCTCGGGCCGGGCGCCGAGCTCGGCGATCACCGCATCGACCAGGGCCGGAGCATTGGCCGGGAACAGGCCCAGCGAATCGCCGACCACGTAATCGATCGGCGTGTCCCGGAGGTCGATCTCGATGTGCCAGGTCTCCTTCTCGCCGCCTGGATCGTTGAGGCGGCGGCGGGAGAGGAAGGTCGCGAAGACCGGGTTCTCGCGGCAATAGCCGAGCGGGCCGAGGGGCACCTCCGTCCTCGGCGCGTCGGCGTCCGCCTTCGCGGGGGCCGCGCCACCGGCAGCGCCGAACTCCTCGTCCAGCTTCTTGAGCATGCGCATGGTTTCCTTGCCGCCGGGCTGGCAAAGGTTCAGGCGCTCCTCGCTCTTCAGGAAGATGGCGTTGGCGTAGTCGGCGCAGTTGTAGCCGCACTGGCCGCAATCCTGCTGGGCCATGGCGGCCATCAGCTTCTGCGCCTCGGACTTGTCCTTGGCGAGGTCCATGCGGTCGTTGAGCGGCATGGACGGGTCGTGCCAGGGCGCGTCGTCGTTGTCGGCGAGCTTCGGGCCGGCCGCGGGCCCCTCGCCCGGCGCCAGCGCGGTCGCGCCCGCGACGGCCGGGCCGAGCAGCGCCGCGAAGTAGCCCGACAGCCAGGCGCGCTGGTCCTCGTTGAAGGGCGCGGTCTCTGGGATCAGGACGAGCGGGGGGGAGACGTGCTGGGTCATGCGGCGGCCTTCAGGGCGGGCTGGTCCTCGGCGGCGTCGCGGAGCGCCTCCGCGCCGGTGCGGCTGGTGAAGGCCTGGAAGCTCTCCTCCGGCCCGGTGCGGCGGGCGAGATAGGCGCGCAGCAGCGCCTCGACCCGGAAGGGTGCGTCCTCGGCCTTCACCGCCTTCCAGATCTCGGTGCCGATCTTCGGGGTCTCGGCGAAGCCGCCGCCGACGACGATGTCGTAGCCCTCGACCGTGTCGCCCTCCTCCGAGACGACGACCTTCGCGCCGATGAGCCCGATGTCGCCGATGTAGTGCTGGGCGCAAGAGTGGTGGCAGCCGGTGAGGTGGACGTTCACCGGCACGTCGAGATCGGTCACGGCCCGCTCGACATGGTCGGCGATGATCATCGCGTGGCCCTTGGTGTCCGAGGCGGCGAACTTGCAGCCGCGGGCGCCAGTGCAGGCGACGAGGCCGGAGCGGATGCCCGCGGCCTTCACGGACAGGCCGAGGGCGAGCACGCGGGCCTCCACCTCGGCGACCTTGGCGTCGGGCACTCCGGAGAAGATGAAGTTCTGCCAGACGGTGAGGCGGATCTGGCCGTCGCCGCACTCGGCCGAGATCTTCGCCAGCGCCCGCATCTGGTCGGTGGTCATCTTGCCGACGGGGAGCACCACGCCGACCCAGTTGAGGCCTTCCTGAACCTGCTTGTGCACGCCGACATGGCTGAACCGGTCGGTGGCTTTGCGCGGCGCGACATGGGCGGGATCGACCCGGTCGAGCTTGCGGCCGAGCTTCTCCTCGACGGCGGCGAGGTACTTGTCGAAGCCCCAGGCGTCGAGGACGTACTTCATCCGGCTCTTGTTGCGGTTGGTCCGGTCGCCGTTCTCGATGAAGACGCGCAGGATCGCGTCGGCGACCGCGTTGCACGCCTCGGGTTTCAGCACCACGCCGGTGTCGCGGGCGAGATCCTTGTGGCCGGAGATGCCGCCGAGCACGAGGCGCATCCAGATGCCCGGCGCCACGGCCGCGCCCTCCAGCACCTCGATCGCCTGGAAGCCGATATCGTTGGTCTCCTCCAGCACCGGCATCACGCCGCCGCCGTCGAAGGCGACGTTGAACTTGCGCGGCAGGCCGTAGAGCGAGCGGTCGTTGAGGATCCAATTGTGCCAGGAGCGGGCGAGCGGGCGCGTGTCGAGCAGTTCCTGCGCGTCGATGCCGGCGGTGGGCGAGCCGGTGACGTTGCGGATGTTGTCGGCGCCCGAGCCGCGCGCGGTGAGGCCGAGATCGGTCAGCCCGTCGAGGAAGGGCTGGCCGTGCTCCGGCGCGATCTCGCGGACCTGGAGGTTCGCCCGCGTGGTCACGTGGCTGTAGCCGCCGCCATGGGCGTCGGCGAGGTCGGCGATGCCGGCGAACTGCCAGTGGTGCAGGATGCCGTTCGGGATGCGCAGGCGGCACATATAGGAGGTCTGGTTCGGGGCGACCCAGAACAGGCCGTGGTAGCGCCAGCGGAAATTGTCCTCGGGCTTCGGCGGCTTGCCGGTGGCGGCCTCAGAGATCAGGCGGTTGTGGCCGTCGAAGGGGTTCTCGGCGCGCTTCCACTTCTCCTGGTCGCAGAGCTTGCCGCCGTTCCTGACGGTCTTGTCCTGCGCCTTGATGTGGATCGCGTCCGGTCCGGTCGGCTCGGACGGGGGCGCGCTCGCTGCCCCGCCGGCCGCGAGGCCGCCGGTCATGCGGACCGCGCTGATGCCGGAGGCGAACCCTTCGAGGTAGCGCTTCTGCTCGGCGTTGAAGTCTTCAGCCATGCCTGCCTCCTTCACGCGGCCAGCGGTCGGGGCGCGGGGCGCCCGAACATGATGTCTTCGATGTGCTCGGCGACCGGCTCGCCGGTGCGGATCAGGCTCTTGCACCAGGCCTGCTCGCCGATATCGCCGACGAAGACCGCGCCGATCAGGCGCCCCTCCGTGACGAGAAGCTTGCGGTAGAGGCCGGCGCCGTGGTCGCGCAGCACGATGGCCTCGGCGTCCTCCGGCGTGTCGACGATCCCGGCGGAGAAGACCGGCAGACCCGAGACCTTGAGGCTGGTGGCGAGCGCCGTCCCCTGGTAGCGCGCCTCCTCGCCGGCGAGGTGCCGGGCCAGGGTATCCGCCTGCTCGTAGGCCGGCTCGACGAGGCCGTAGATCTGGCCGCGGTGCTCGGCGCATTCGCCCAGCGCGAAGATGCGCGGGTCCGAGGTCGCCATGCGGTCGTCCACTACGATGCCGCGGCCGGTCGCGAGGCCGGCGGCCTGGGCCAGTGCCACCGAGGGGCGCACGCCCACCGACATCACCACGAGGTCGGCCGGCAGAACGGTGCCGTCGGCCAGGATCAGGCGCTCGACCTTGTCCGTCCCTTCGACGGCGGCGGTGTCGGCCTTGAGCAGGACCTTGACCCCGCGGGCCTCCATCGCCCGCTTCACCAGGCCCGCGGCCTCGTGGTCGAGCTGGCGCTCCATCAGGCGGTCCATGACGTGTAGCAGCGTGGTGTCGATGCCGAGCCGGGCGAGCCCGACCGCGGCTTCCAGCCCGAGCAGGCCGCCGCCGATGACGACGGCGCGGGCATGCTCCACGGCCGCCTTGCGGATCGCCGCCACGTCGGCGAGGTCGCGGAAGGTGATGACGCCGGCCAAGTCCATGCCCGGCTTGGGCAGCCGGATCGGGGTCGAGCCCACGGCCAGCACCAGCCTGTCGAAGGGCAGGACATGGCTCTCGCCGACGATCGCGAGGCCGCTCGTGCGGTCGATGGCGGTGACCGGCGCGCCGGTGATCAGGCGGATGCCGTGGCTGGCGTACCAGTCGAGGCCGCGGAAGGCGCAGGCTGCCTCGTCGACCTCGCCGCCCAGCAGCGAGGAGAGCAGCACCCGGTTATAGGCGGCCACCGGCTCGGCGCCGATGCAGGTGACGTCGTAGCGGCCGGGCGCGCCTTCGGTCAGCCGTTCCAGGAAGCGCAGCGAGGCCATGCCGTTGCCGACGACCACCAGGCGCTCGCGGGGTATCGATTCGCGGAGCGCCGCTGGGGCGCCCGCCGGATCCATCCGGAGTGTCACCATCTCTCGACGCGTCTCGATCCTCGGAGGAAGGGGTTGGCGGACCCGCCAAACAAAAAAAGCCGCTGAGCCGCTTTCCCGCGCGATGTGGCCGCTCGACTTGGCCGCCTGCGAGGGAACCGGATCAGCAGCCTCGCTGACGGTGCTGCCCGTCGCCGTTGACGGACGCGATCCTCCGAGCAGGTTCCGTGCCAGCCGCGCCGAGTGGCCCGCAAGGCGATGTATCAGCTTGGAAATTGTCGAATCCGCAGGTGAGGTTCGACGCGGCCCTCGCACGCTCGTGCACTGCACAAAGATGAGGCGAATGGGCGGGATTCAGGCAGTGGGCCGGCGCGCTGCAACGGGGCGTCGGCGCTGGGACTGCCGAGGTGGGCGCGCATGCCAGCGAGGGCCGGCGGATGCCGGGCGGCGGCCGCGCGTCTCCGATCCTCTCACGTCAACTGGGTGCGCGAGGAGGCGGTGCCTGGGGCAGAGTGTCAGAGGAGAACGGAAAGTGCCGCGACGATGCCGATCGTGGGGGCGACGCCGACGAGGAGCGCCCAATGCCAGAGATTGGGGGCGGCGAGGCGGCGGTTGTCATTGGCCGCGCGGGGCGGCCGGGCCCGGACCCGGACGTAGCGGGCCAACGCCACCCGTTCGCCGCGGATGGCGGCATTCGGGGCGGTCTCGAGTTTGCGGCATCCGGGCATGACGAGGGATAACGGTGGAACCGCGCGCCCGTTCCGCCGGACTTGCGGAATCCTGCAACCGCTCCGTCAGTCCGTCAGGGGGCCGGCCAGGCCTCCGTGAACAGGTCGTCGCGGTAGAGGGCGAGCGCGTCGGGCAAAGGGTCCGGCCCGGGCGGAATCTGGCCGGCCGCCCGCATCTGCGCCACGAGCCAGCGGACATGCTCCGAACGCGGCGCCAGCGCCGGGGCACCGAGGCGGAGATAGGTGGGTGCGTGGCGCCGCCGGGTGCCGTCGAGGGCGATGTCGCCCTCGAGTGTCCGGGCGATCAGGTCGGCATCGAGGCCGAGATAGGCGCGGCGTGCCAGCCGGTGGGCGAGCTCGTTCCGGTTCCCGGGCTCCGCGCACCACAGGGCCGCGCGCACCACGGCCCGCACCAGGGGCAGGGTCGCCTCGTCGCGGCGGTCGGAGACGGCGAGCACCTTCTCGGGCGAATCGGGCGTCAGTTCGCAGCCGAGCGCCGCGATCCGGCCGATTCCGGCCGCGACCGCGACGCCGTTCCAGGGGGCGCCCGCGCAGAACCCGTCGACCAGTCCCCGCGACAGCGCCTCGACGCTGTGCTGGGGCGGGACCGCCACGAGGCGGATCGCGGCGGGATCGAGGCCGCCGCGCTCGGCGAAGAGCCGAATCTGATAGGTGTGGCTGGAGAAGGGGTGCACGGTGCCGAGCGTCACGCCGCGCCCCGCGGCGAGGCGCGCCCGCACGGCCGCCGCGAAGGCGCGGGCGACGGTGTCGAGGTCGTCCGAATCCGGCGCCATCTCGGCCCAGAGGGCGCCGGTCAGCGTGATCGCGTTGCCGTTGAGGCTCAGCGACAGCGGCACCTTCAGCCGGGCGGGCGGGCCGGACAGGCCGAGCGCGCTCGCGAGCGCCAGCGGCGCCAGCATATGGGCGGCGTCGAGATGGCCGAGGGCGAGCCGGTCGCGCAGGGTGGCCCAGGAGGGCTCGGCCGTCAGGTCGAGGTCGAGTCCCTCGTCGCGGGCGAAGCCCAGCTCGTGCGCGACGATCACCGGGGCGGCGTCGCAGAGGGGTACGTATCCGAGATGCAGCCTCATCGTCCCGTGCCCCTCAGCCCAGCAGGTCCGCGGTGGTGACGATCGCGCGGGCGATGTCGACGATCTTGCGCTTCTCGTTCATGGCCTTGCGACGGAGCTGCTTGTAGGCCTCGTCCTCGGACAGGCCCTTGAGGCTCATCAGGATGCCCTTGGCGCGCTCGATCAGCTTGCGGTCGGCGAGCTCGCCGCGCGCCTCGGACAGCTCGCGCTGCAGGCGGGCGAAGGCGTTGAAGCGCAGGATGGCGATGTCGAGGATCGGCTTGATGCGCTCGGCGCGCAGCCCGTCCACCACGTAGGCCGAGATCCCGGCATCGACGGCCGCCTGCATCATCGCGGCGTCCGAGCGGTCCACGAACATCGCGACCGGGCGCTCCGCGTGGCGGGTGACGGCCGACATCTGCTCCAGGATGTCCCGGCTCGGGCTCTCGAGATGGATCACCACCACGTCCGGCGCGAGGGCGGCCACGCGCTCCTGCAGGTCGGCGGTGTCAGGAATGACCACGACGCGCCCGATCCCGGCCGCGCGCAGTCCCTCCTCGAGGATGGCGGCTCGGGCCCGGCTGGGGTCGATCACGGCGACGGTGAGGCTGGTCTCTGTCATCGGTGCCCGCCTCTGGGCGGTTCTTGTGCATCGGCCCGGGCAAGGCAAGGCCCGTGCCTCGCTATCGGGCCGGAGGATGAAAATCCTTTTACATTCGGGAGAGATGATGGCCCAGCTTCCGCCGCAAAGGCGTCGCCATTCTGATTGTGCGAGACCGCACAGAGGAGTCGGGCCGGATGTCGAGGCGGGATTCCGTTCAGAGCAGCTTCACCGGCGCGCCCGAGGGCCGCCTGTCCCTGCCCTTCCTGCCGACCCTCGTGACCGCCCTGGTGATCGGCGCCGCCTCCATGCTCTGCCGCGAGCCTGCCAAGGCGCCCGTCGCGCCCGCCGCCGAGATCGGGCCGCAGGCCTTCGCGCCGTCCGTCGCGGTCGCGCCGCCGCCGCGGGCCCCCGCCGCCGTGATCTTCGCCGAGCACTATCCCCTCGCCGCGGGCGCCGCGCCGCGCCCGGCCCCCCGCCTCGCCGTCGCCGCGAGCCGCCGTCAGCTCCTGCGCGCGGCCGAGGCGCCCCCGCGCCGGCCCGAGGGTCTGGTCGCCAAGCCGGCGCCGGATCCGCTGGCCGCGGCGCGGGTCGAGCGCTCGGAGGAGGTGGTGGAACAGGCCGAGGGCCTGCTGCCCGACCTCGCCCTGCCCTACGCCGCCCCGGCCGCGCGCGCCGCCGGGCGGGCGATGGACGAGGCGACGCGCTACGTGCGCGACCGCGCCGCCGCGGTGACCGGCACGGTGGGCGGCACCGTCCGCGGCTCGGTCTCGGTGCTGGTCGAGGCGATGCGCTGAGCCTGACGGCCGGACGCGCCGGGAGGTCTGCCGAGCGCCGCGCCCCCTCTGGACCCGGGCGGCCTGCCGTCCTAGGTGCAGCGCATCGGAGGGCGCCGCCCGCGCCCACCGCCACGGATTCCAGGGCATGGCGGCTCGCATCGAGGATTACGCGCTCGTCGGCGACGGGCGCACCGCGGCTCTGATCAGCCGCGCCGGCAGCGTCGACTGGCTCTGCTTCCCCCGCTTCGACGCCTCCGCGCTGTTCGCGGGCCTGCTCGGCACCGAGGAGCACGGCTTCTGGCAGCTCGGGCCGGTCTCGGACCATGCCGAGACGCGGCGGGCCTATCGCGACGGCACCCTGATCCTGGAGACCTGCCACCGCACCCGCGAGGGCGAGGTCCGGGTCACCGACTTCATGCCGGCCGGCGACGGCTCGCACCTGATTCGCATGGTGGAGGGCCTGTCCGGGCGCGTCGCCATGCGGATGGAGATCGCGGTGCGCTTCGATTACGGCTCGGCCGTGCCCTGGGTCTCGCGCAGCGAGCTCGAGGACCTGCGCATGATCTCGGGGCCCCACAAGGTGGTGCTGCGCACCAACGTGCCGCTCCACGGCTCGAAGGCCCAGACCACGGTCTCCGAGTTCACGGTGCATGCCGGCGAGACCGCCCGCTTCGTGCTCAGCTACGGCGCCTCGCACGAGGACGATCCGCCGCCGATCGAGCCGCGCCGGGTGCTCGCCGCCACCGACCGGGCCTGGCGCGACTGGTCGGACCATTGCGCGACGGGCACGCCCTGGGACGACATCCTGAAGCGTTCGCTCCTCACCCTCAAGGCGCTGATCTACCGCCCGACCGGCGGGATCGTGGCCGCGCCGACCACCTCGCTGCCCGAGCAGCTCGGCGGCGTGCGCAACTGGGATTACCGCTTCTGCTGGCTGCGCGACTCGACCTTCACGCTGCTGGCGCTGATGGATTCCGGCTATATCGACGAGGCCCGCGCTTGGCGCGACTGGCTGACCCGGGCGGTGGCCGGCAATCCCGAGCAGGCGCATATCCTCTACGGCATCGCCGGCGAGCGCCTGCTGCCCGAGATCGAGCTCGACTGGCTGCCGGGCTACGAGGGCGCGCGGCCGGTGCGGGTCGGCAATGCGGCGGTGAGCCAGTTCCAGCTCGACGTCTACGGCGAGGTCTTCGACGCCCTCTATCAGGCCCGCCAGCGCGGCATGCCGGAGGACCGGGAGGGGTTCCGCGTCGGCCGCGCGCTGATGAACCATCTCGACCGCGCTTGGCGCGAGCCCGACGAGGGCATCTGGGAGGTGCGCGGCGGGCGCAAGCACTTCGTGCACTCGAAGATCATGGCCTGGGTCGCCTACGACCGCGCCATCCGCAGCTGGGAGCAGATCCTCGAATCGGGGGTGTCCACCCATCGCCATGGCGGGCGTGCCCTGCCCGAGCCGCCGCTTGCCGCCTGGCGCGCCACCCGCGACGAGATCCATGCCGAGGTCTGCGCCAAGGGCTTCGATGCCGAGCAGAACAGCTTCGTGCAGTTCTACGGCTCGAAAGATCTCGATGCGAGCCTGCTCCTCGCCGCCCATATGGGCTTCCTGCCGCAGGACGACCCGCGCGTGGTCGGCACCGTGGAGGCGATCGGCCGCCGGCTGATGCGCGACGGCTTCATCCTGCGCTACGAGACTCACGACCAGACCACGGACGGCCTGCCCGGTGGCGAAGGCGCCTTCCTGCCCTGCAGTTTCTGGTACGCGGATAACCTGATCGGCCTCGGCCGGCGGGAAGAGGCGCGCGCGCTGATCGAGCGGCTGATCGGCATCTGCAACGACGTCGGACTGGTCTCCGAGGAGTACGACGTCTCCGCCCAGCGCATGGTGGGCAACTTCCCGCAAGCGTTCACCCACGTTGCGCTCGTCAACACCATCCTCAATTACAGCCGCACGGAAGGCCCCGCGAAGGAACGTAGCGGGGGCGACGACCCGGGGCCGGCCCGGGACCCCGCGGCGACGGCGCGCATCGCCGCCGCGGCGGCGCTCTAGAGCGCTCTCCGCCGAAGTGGATACCGGTTCGGTGAGAGAGGGCGCGCCAAAACAACGACGTGGAGCCGATCACGATTGCAACGCGATCGGGAACGGCTCTAGAGCGCTCTCCGCCGAGGCGAACGCCGGTTCGGCGTGAGGGAGCGCGTCAGATGCAGAGGCCTGGAGCCGTCCGCGATCGCCGAGCGGTCGGGAACGGCGCCACGCCTCCGGAACAGAGAGACGAGATCACGATGAGCGGAGCAGACACGGTCGCGAAGGCGGCCCTCGGCGAGACGGAGAAGCTGGCGGTCGACACGATCCGCACGCTCGCCATCGACGCCGTGCAGAAGGCCAATTCCGGCCATGCCGGCGCACCGATGGCCCTCGCGCCCGTCGCCTACACCCTGTGGAACCGCTACCTGCGCTACGATCCGGCGCACCCGCACTGGCCGAACCGCGACCGGTTCGTGCTCTCGGCCGGCCATGCCTCGATGCTGCTCTACGCCCTCCTCCACCTCGCCGAGGTGGCGGAGAAGGACGGCGGCAACGCCCCGGCCGTCACGCTCGACGACATCAAGAAGTTCCGCCAGCTCGACAGCCGCACGCCGGGCCATCCCGAGTACCACTTCACCACCGGCGTCGAGACCACCACCGGCCCCCTCGGCCAGGGTGTGGCGAACTCCGTCGGCATGGCGATGGGCGGCCGCTTCCTCGGCGAGCGCCTGAACCGCGAGGGCCTGCCGCTCTTCGACTACAACGTCTACGCGATCTGCTCGGACGGCGACCTGATGGAGGGCGTCGCCTCCGAGGCCGCCTCCATCGCCGGCCATCTGCGCCTGTCGAACCTGTGCTGGATCTACGACAACAACACCATCACCATCGAGGGCCATACCGAACTCGCCTTCGGCGAGGAGGTCGCGACCCGCTTCCTGGCCTATGGCTGGCAGGTGCTGCGCGTCGCCGATGCCAACGACGTCCACGCGATCTCGGCCGCGATCGAGACCTTCCTGCAATCGGGCGACCGGCCGACGCTGATCGTCGTCAACTCGGTGATCGGCTACGGCGCCCCGAAGAAGCAGGGCACCGCCAAGGCCCATTCGGACGCCCTCGGCGAGGACGAGGTGAAGGGCGCCAAGCGCGCCTATGGCTGGCCCGAGGACGCGCAGTTCCTGGTGCCCGACGGCGTGAAGGAGGTCTTCCGCGACGGCATCGGCAAGCGCGGCGCGGCTTTGCACGACCAGTGGCAGGGCTTCCTCAAGGCCGCCAAGGAGGCCGATGCCCAGCACGCCGAGGATCTGGACGCCTTCTTCGAGGGCCGCCTGCCGGAGGGCTGGGACAAGGACATCCCGGTCTTCGAGGCCGACGCCAAGGGACTCGCCACCCGCGAATCCTCGGGCAAGGTGCTCAACGCCATCGCGCAGCACGTGCCCTTCCTCCTCGGCGGCTCGGCCGATCTCGCGCCGTCCAACAAGTCGAACCTCACCTTCGAGGGGGCCGGCTCGCTGACCCCCTTCGAGCCGGGCGGGCGCAACATCCATTTCGGCGTGCGCGAGCACGCGATGGGCTCGATCGTGAACGGCCTCGGCCTCGTGGGCCTGCGGGCCTACGGCGCGACCTTCCTGGTCTTCGCCGACTACATGCGCCCGCCGATCCGGCTCGCCTCGCTGATGGAGCTGCCGGTCTTCCACATCTTCACCCACGACTCGATCGGCGTGGGCGAGGACGGACCGACCCACCAGCCCGTCGAGCAGATCCTCTCCCTGCGCGCGATCCCGGGCCTCGTGACGATCCGCCCGGCCGACGCCAACGAGGTGGCCGAGGCCTACCGCGTGATCTTCACGCTGCGGAACCAGCCGGCCGTGCTCGCGCTCTCGCGCCAGCCGCTGCCGACCCTCGACCGCACGACCTACGGCTCGGCCGCGGGCACCGCGAAGGGCGCCTACGTGCTCGCCGATTGCGAGGGCACGCCGGAGGTGATCCTGATCGGCACCGGCTCCGAGGTGCAGCTCTGCGTCGGCGCCTACGAGGCGCTCAAGGGCGAGGGCGTGAAGGCCCGCGTCGTCTCGATGCCCTCCTGGGACCTGTTCGAGCGGCAGGACGAGGCCTACCGCAACAGCGTGCTCCCGCCGGAGGTGCTGGCGCGCGTCGCCGTCGAGCAGGGCTCGGTCATCGGCTGGGACCGCTACGCGGGCTCGTCGGGTGCCATCATCGGCATGCACACCTTCGGCGCCTCGGCGCCGATCAAGGACCTGCAGACGAAGTTCGGCTTCACCCCGGACAAGGTGCTCCAGGCTGCCCGCGACCAGATCGCCAAGCACAAGAAGTAGGCCGAAGTCGCCGGGATCGGCCGGTCACCCATGGGAGCGGGCGACCGGCGCCCCTACATCGTCCCTGAACACCTCCGGGGCGGCCCGCCGTGATGCGGGCCGTCTCCCAAGCTTCCCGAGGGATCGACATGAACGCGCTCAAGGCCCTGCACGACGAACAGGATCAGGCGGTCTGGCTCGATTTCGTGGCGCGCGGCTTCATCGAGAAGGGCGAACTGAAGGCGCTGGTGGAAGGGGACGGCCTGCGCGGCGTCACCTCGAACCCGGCGATCTTCGAGAAGGCGATCGGCCACTCGGACGAGTACGATGCCAGCCTGAAGCGCGTGATGGAGGGCGGGGATTCCCGCGTCATCGATCTCTACGAGGGCCTTGCCGTCGAGGATATCCAGAACGCGGCCGACGTGCTGCGCCCGGTCTACGAGGCGAGCGACGGCGCGGACGGCTATGTGAGCCTCGAGGTCTCGCCCTACCTCGCCCTCGACACCGAGGCGACGCTGGCCGAGGCGCGCCGCCTGCACGGCATGGTCCAGCGCGACAACCTGATGGTGAAGGTGCCCGCCACCCCGGAGGGCATCCCGGCGATCCGCCAGCTCACCGCCGAGGGCATCTCGATCAACGTCACCCTGCTCTTCTCGCAAGGGGAATACGAGAAGGTCGCCCGCGCCTTCGTCGAGGGGCTCGCGGAGCGCGCGAAGGCCGGCCACGACGTCTCGCGGATCGCGAGCGTGGCGAGCTTCTTCATCAGCCGCATCGACAGCCTGGTCGACAAGCTGATCGACGAGAAGGCCGCGACGCTGAACGACCCCGTGGCCAAGGCGGCGCTCGAATCCCTGAAGGGCAAGGTCGCGATCGCCAACGCCAAGCTCGCCTATCAGAGCTACAAGGCGATCTTCGCCGAACCGGCCTGGCAGGCCCTCCGGGAGAAGGGCGCCAAGGCGCAGCGCCTGCTCTGGGCCTCCACGGGCACCAAGAACAAGGCCTATTCCGACGTGCTCTACGTCGAGGAGCTGATCGGGCCGAACACCGTCAACACCATGCCGCCGGCCACCATGGACGCCTTCCGCGACCACGGGCAGGTCCGTCCCACCATCGAGGAAGACCTCGACGGGGCCCGCGCCGTGATGAACGCCCTCGCCAAGGCCGGCATCGACATCGAGGCGGTCGCCCGCCAGCTCGTCGAGGAGGGCGTCCAGCTCTTCATCGACGCCGCCGACAAGCTGCTCGGCGCGGTCGCCGGCAAGCGCGCCGCGCTCCTCGGGCACCGGCTGAACAGCCAGAGCTTCGCGAGCGCGGAGGATCTGGAGAAGAAGACCGCGGAGGTGGTCGAGTCCTGGCGCGCGAGCGGCGCGATCCGCCGGCTCTGGGCGCATGACAAGACCGTCTGGTCGGATGCCGACGAGGATCGCTGGCTCGGCTGGCTCCGCATCGTCGAGGACGAGCGGGCGAAGGCCGCCGACTACGCCGCCTTCGCGGATTGGGTGAAGGCCCGCGGCTTCCGCGACGCGGTGGTGCTCGGGATGGGCGGGTCCAGCCTCGGGCCGGAGGTGCTGAGCCTCACCTTCGGCAGCCGCGAGGGATTCCCGAAGCTCCGCATTCTCGATTCGACCCATCCGGACGAGGTCCGCGCCGTCGAGGCGGCGATCGATCTGCCGAACACCTTGTTCATCGTGGCCTCGAAGTCCGGCTCTACGCTGGAGCCCAACGTCTTCCGCGACTACTTCCTCGGCCGGATGAAAGAGGTGGTCGGCGCGAAGGCGGGCTCGCACTTCGTCGCGATCACCGATCCGGGCTCCGCCATGGAAACGGCGGCGCGGGACGACGGCTTCGAGAAGATCTTCTTCGGCGTGCCGCAGATCGGCGGGCGCTACTCGGTGCTCTCGGCCTTCGGGCTGGTGCCGGCGGCGGCCATCGGCATCGACATCGCCGAGTTCCTCGACTGCGCCCGCGCCATGGTGCGCTCCTGCGGACCGGCGGTGCCGCCCTCCGAGAATCCGGGCGTGCGCCTCGGCGCCTTCCTCGGCGCCGCCGCGCTCCAGGGCCGCGACAAGGTCACCCTGGTGGCCTCGCCCGATATCGCGAGCTTCGGCGGCTGGGCCGAGCAGCTCATCGCCGAATCGACCGGCAAGCAGGGCAAGGGCCTGATCCCGATCGACGGCGAGCCCGTGGACGTGCCGGCGGCCTACGGCCACGACCGCGTCTTCGTCTATCTCCGTCTGGCGCGGCACGCGGTGGAGGCGCAGGACGAGGCCCTGCGCGCCCTGGAGCGGGAAGGCCATCCGGTGGTGCGCATCGGCCTGGAGACGGTCGAGCAGCTGCCGCAGGAATTCTTCCGCTTCGAGATGGCCACCGCGGTGGCGGGCGCGGTGATCGGCATCAACCCGTTCGACCAGCCGGACGTGGAGGCCAGCAAGGTCGAGACGAAGAAGCTGTTCGCGGCGGCCGAGGCGAGCGGCGCCCTGCCTGCCGAGACGCCGGTCTTCACCGACGAGACGGTGGCGCTCTACGCCGACCCGGCCAATGCCGAGGCCCTGCCGCAGGCGGGCGAGGGGCTGGAGGCGGCGCTCAAGGCCCATCTCGGCCGGATCAAGGCCGGCGACTACCTCGCGCTCCTCGCCTATGTGCCGCGCGATGCGGACCATCAGGCGGTGCTTCAGGAGGCGCGCCTCGCGGTGCGCGACGCCCGCCACGTGGCGACCTGCCTCGAATTCGGTCCGCGCTTCCTGCACTCCACCGGCCAGGCCTACAAGGGCGGGCCCGATACCGGCGTCTTCGTCCAGATCACGGCCGACCCCACCGCCGACCTCGCCATCCCCGGCCGCAAGCTCGGCTTCGCCACCGTGGTCGCGGCGCAGGCGCGCGGCGACTTCGCCGTGCTGGCCGAGCGCGGGCGCCGGGCGCTCAGGGTCCACATCACGGGCGACCTCGAGGCCGGGCTGACGCGCGTTGCCGCTGCGCTGAAGGCGGCCGTGGGCTGAGCGGCAGACGGCAGGCCTGAACGGTTTCGCGGGGGCGATCTGTAAGGAAGGGCAGCGATGCAACTCGGCATGATCGGTCTCGGCCGGATGGGCGGCAACATCGTCCGCCGCCTGCTGAAGGATGGGCACACGGCCGTGGTCTACGACCGCGACCCGAAGGCGGTGGCGGCCCTCGTCGAGGCGGGCGCCACCGGCGCCGACAGCCTGGAGGATCTCGTCGCCGAGCTGGCGGCGCCGCGCGCCGCCTGGGTGATGCTGCCGGCGGGCGCCATCACCGAGGAGACGGTGGCGGCGCTCTCCGGCCTGATGCAGGCCGACGACACCATCATCGACGGCGGCAACTCCTTCTACGGCGACGATGTGCGCCGCGCCGCGGAGCTGCGGCCCAAGGGCATCCACTACGTCGATGTGGGCACCTCCGGCGGCGTCTGGGGCCTGGAGCGCGGCTACTGCATGATGATCGGCGGCGATACGGAGGCCGTCGACCGGCTCGACCCGATCTTCCGGACGCTGGCCCCCGGGATGGGCGAGATCCCGCGCACCCCCGGACGCGAGGGCCGCGACCCGCGGGCGGAGCTCGGCTACATCCATGCCGGCCCCTGCGGCGCCGGGCATTTCGTGAAGATGATCCACAACGGCATCGAGTACGGCCTGATGCAGGCCTATGCCGAGGGGTTCGACATCCTCCGCCATGCCGGCTCGAAGGACCTGCCGGAGGCGCGGCGCTACGACCTGAACCTCGGTGACATCGCCGAGGTCTGGCGCCGCGGCAGCGTGGTCTCCTCCTGGCTCCTCGACCTGACGGCGAGCGCGCTCGCGGGCGACGAGCATCTGGAGGATTATTCGGGCTTCGTGGAGGATTCCGGGGAAGGCCGCTGGACCATCAACGCGGCCGTCGAGGAGGCCGTGCCGGCCACCGTGCTCTCGAGCGCCCTCTACCGCCGCTTCCGCTCCCGCGAGCACGAGAGCTACGCCGACAAGCTGCTCTCCGCCATGCGCCGCGGCTTCGGCGGCCATCTGGAGCCGAAGCAGCCGAAGATGTGAGGCGACACCCCATGCCGACACCCCTGCCCCCGGGCGCACAAGTCCTGCCCGATGCCGATGCGGTGGCGCGCGCGGCCGCCGAGCGCCTTCTCGCAGCCTGCGCCGGGTCCGAGCGCGTCGCAATCTGCCTGTCCGGCGGCTCGACGCCGAGGCGCCTCTATCAGCTCCTCGCCGGGCCGGACTACGCGGGCCGCCTGCCGTGGGAGCGGATCCACTGGTTCTTCGGCGACGACCGGGCCGTGCCCTGGGACGATCCGCGCAGCAATGTCCACATGGTGCGCGAGGCCTTCGGCCACGGCGCGGCCATCCCGCCGAGCCACCTCCACTTCATCCCGACCGATCTCGGGCCCGAGGCGGCGGCGGCCGAATACGACCGGACGCTCCGCGCCTTCTATGGGGCGGAGCGCCTCGATCCGGAGCGGCCGCTCTTCGACCTCGTCCTGCTCGGGCTCGGCGAGGACGGACACACAGCCTCGCTCTTCCCCGGCAAGCCGGAGCTCGGCGCGACGGGCAGGCTCGCCGTCGCCGTGCCCGAGGCCGGGCTCGCGCCCTTCGTGCCGCGGGTGAGCCTGACCTTCGAGGCCCTGGCCTCGGCCCGCGAGATCCTCTTCCTCGTCACCGGCGCGGGCAAGCGCGACGCGCTGACCCGCCTCGATGCCGGCGAGGACCTGCCGGCCGGCCGCGTGGCGAGCCGGGGGACCCTCGTCTGGCTGCTCGACGCGGAGGCGGCCGGCCTCTGAGACCGGATGGCGGCTCATTTTTCCGGATCGGCCTCGCGGCGGCCTTGATTCCGCCGCGAGGCCGGATTCTGCTCGTGCCGTTTCGATCTGGTCCGCGATCCCGACCGTGATGCACGAAGACCTCGCGCGTTCCGTGCGCCCGACCGCGCGCGGCGGCTGGCTCCGCCCGCGCAGCCGCTTCGCGCCCGGGCCCCTGCGTCCGGGCAGGCTGCGGCACCCCGCGCCGGGAATCGTCCGCGGCATGATCACCGGCGCCCTGCTGGCCATCGGCGTGCTCACCGCCTTCACACTGCCCTTCCTGCGCGACGGGTCCAACACTGCGGCGCCCGCGGCGATCGCTGCGTCCCTCGCCCCGACCGCAGCGCCGGTCCAGGCCGTCGCCACCCGTCCGTGACGCACGCTCTCTGATCCGCGGACCGCGGATCCCCGTTCCGATCCAGAGAGCCGCAGGTCCGGTCGCGGGACCGGTCCACCCGGCCCCGCCGGTGCGCCGCAGGACGGTCGCGCACGCCCCTCTGTCGCGCTTAAGTTGTACTATGGATCGCTCTGCATTCTACGATGCCCAGAGCCGGCCCATTGCAGGCCCATAACCGGCACAAAGCCGGCCCGTGACCGCGTTCAGTTTGAAATCGCGGCTTCCGACCCGCGGATAGTTCAGACCGTGCAATAACCGACCTGAAAGGTTGCTCCGCCATGCTGCAGAGCATCTGGTCCGCGCGGCCGGGGCGGCACAGTGGGGTCCAGGTCGGGCGACGAGCTCGGCTCTGTCCGCCGGAGCCGCCTCGGTCGGCCTCAGACCACACCGACGACCTGGGCGCTTGATACGGGCATGCTCGTCCTCCTGACCGACCGTCCAGACCGCAGCATCGGGCTGTCGCAGCTTCTCGAGCAGATCGCCCCCTGCCGGGTCGTGACCCCGCAGAACCGCATCGCGGAGTTCGGCGAGGCGCCGCTCGGCCTCGTGGCCGACGTGGACCTCCTGCAGCCGACCGCCGCGCGCAGCCTGCGCAGCCTGATCGCGAGCGTCGGCGGCGCGGGCACCCCGCTCGTCTGCCTGATGCGCACCATGGGCGAGCGCAGCATGGCCGAGGCCCGCGCCCTCGGGGCCGGCCTCTGCCTGCCCGGAAGCACCCCGGCCCGCACGGTGGCGCAGGCGGTGCTCGCCCATCTGCGGCCCACCGCCGCCGTCGAGGCCGTGGTCGCGCACGCCGCCAACCAAGCGGGCACGGTCATCACCGGGCTGCTCGACGTCGCCCGCAGCGGTGGCCCGGTGGATGCGGCATCGGTCGACGAGGGTCTCGCGCCCGTGCTCACCGCCGTCGAGATGGGCGGCCTCGAGCGCTGGCTCGCCAAGGTGCGCAGCTACGACGACGCCACCTACCAGCACTGCCTTCTGGTCACCGGCCTCGCCGCCACCTTCGCGATCGATCTGGGCTTCTCCGAGCGCGACCGGCAGCAGCTCGTGCGCGCCGCCCTGGTGCACGATGTGGGCAAGGCCCGCATCCCCCTGGCCGTCCTGAACAAGCCGGGCCGCCTGAATGCCGAGGAGACCGAGGTGATGCGCACCCATGCGGCCGTGGGGCATCAGATCCTGGTCCAGGCCGGCGGCTTCGACGAGACCACGCTGACGGTGGTGCGCCACCACCACGAGGCCCTGGACGGCTCCGGCTATCCCGACGGCCTCGCAGGCTCGCAGATCTCCGATCCGGTGCGGCTCGTCACGATCTGCGACATCTACGCGGCCCTGGTCGAGAGCCGCCCCTACCGGGCGCCGATGCCGAGCGGGCAGGCCATCGACATCCTCCTCGGCATGACGACCAAGCTCGACATCCCGCTGGTCCACGCCTTCGCACGCAGCGTCTCCGGAACCTGAGCGGCCGCGCGCGGCCGACCGATCCCGTCCCGACATCCGATTGCAACCTCCGGGGGATGCCACCGGGGGCGCACCCGCGCGGCAGGCCTGCCAGGCGGTGCTCTGAGATTTTAAGTTGTATTTAATCGAAGAAAAACTATTGGTTGTAAATAAATCCTTGCCACAAGCGCGGCGAATTAGGGGTTTGATTACCAATTGGCGGCACAACTTTCGAGCGAAATGTGCGCCCGTTCGGCCGGTGCGCCTCGCACATCCGTCGAAGGTCATCCGTCACCGAAGGTTCGTCCTCCCATGACTTGGTTTGCCCGTCTTCGCCTCGTCGCGAAGCTCGCGATCGTCTTCGCCGTGCTGATCCTCGCGGCCGCCGCCTCGGCGCTGGTGACATGGCGCAATCTCGCCTCCATGCGCGAGGCCGCCGCGTGGAACGACCATACCCGCCTCGTGATGGAGCAGGTCCAGGGACTGACCACCGCCATGGTCAACCAAGAGACGGGCCTGCGCGGCTACCTCCTCTCCGCCGACGAGGCCTTCCTCGAACCCTATCGCGGCGGCGCCAAGACCTATGCCCAGGCGATGGAGCGGCTGCGCACGCTCGTCGCCGACAATCCGCAGCAGGTCGCGCGCCTCGACCGGATCGACGCCCTCGCCCGCCAGTGGCGCGGTGAGGTCGCCGAGCGCGCCATCGGGCTGATGCGCGAGCCGGAGACGCGCGCCCAGGCGCGACAGATCGAGGTCTCGGGCCAGGGCAAGAGCGCGATGGACGCCCTGCGGGCCAAGGCCGTCGAGGTCGACGGCGTCGAGCGTGGCCTGCTCGAGACCCGCAACGTCGCCGCGGCCGAGGCCGCCTCGGCCACCCGTACCGCCGTGGTCGCCGGCCTGGCCGCCATGGTGCTGACGGCCCTCGCCGGCATTCTCCTGCTCAACCGGACCGTCTCGCAGCCCCTCCGGCGGATGTGCGCCCTGATGGGCCGGCTCGCCGCGGGCGACGTGACCACGGAGGTCGCAGACCGCGAACGCCGGGACGAGATCGGCGCCATCGCCGGGGCGGTGCAGGTGTTCAAGGAGAACCTGATCCGCACCCGGGCTCTGGAGGCCGAGACGGAGACCGCGCGCGCGGGCGCCGAGGCGCAGCGGCGGGCCGCCACCCGCGACATGGCGGACCGCTTCGAGCAGGCGGTGGGCGGCGTCATCGGCATGGTCTCGGCCTCGGCGACCGAGCTGCAGGCCACCGCCGAAACCCTGTCGAACGCCGCCGGGCAGGCGAGCAGCCGGTCGGGCACCGTCGCCGCCGCAGCCGAGGAAGCCTCCACCAATGTCGGCACGGTGGCCGCGGCGGCGGAGGAGCTCGGCTCGTCGGTGGCCGAGATCGCGCGGCAGGTTGCGGGCTCGGCGAGCCTCGCCCAGGCCGCCGTCGCGGAGGCGGACCAGACGGGCGTCCTGGTGCAGGACCTCACCGCCGCGGCGGCGCGCATCGGCGACGTGGTCGCGATGATCTCGCAGATCGCCGGACAGACCAACCTGCTCGCCCTGAACGCCACCATCGAGGCGGCCCGTGCCGGCGATGCCGGCCGCGGCTTCGCGGTGGTCGCCGCCGAGGTCAAGGAACTCGCCGGGCAGACCGCCAAGGCCACCGAGGAGATCGGGCAGCAGATCGCCCGCATCCAGGGCTCGACCGGGCAGGTCGTCTCGGCCATCGGCGGCATCAGCGACCGCATCCGCGAGCTGAGCGGCGTCGCCAGCGCCATCGCGGCGGCGGTCGAGGAGCAGGGCGCGGCGACCCATGAGATCGTGCGCAACGTGTCCGAGGCGGCGAGCGGGGCGAGCGCCGTCACCGCGAACATCACGGAGGTGGCCACCGCCTCCGCCGAGACCGGAGCCTCCGCCGCCCAGGTCCTGTCGGCGGCCTCGGAGCTGTCGCGCCAGTCCGAGCAGCTTCAGAGCGAGGTCGGCCGCTTCCTGGCCACCGTACGGGCCGCCTGAGCCGGCTGCCGAGAGCCTGCCGCTGCGCCGGCAGGACGACACTTGGCTCCCCTTCCCGACCGGGAGAGGGACCCGGCAGTTCGGGTTCCTACGGGGTGCGGAGTGTCAGGGTGATGGCCGGCTCGCGCTTCCGGAGCCTGCACTTTATCGCTAGATTGCCCCTCTGAGACGGCCGGCAGCAGATCGGCTGCTCCGGAGGGACAAGGCCCGTGAACAGAGTCGCGATCCGCGAAGCGGCCCCGCCGCGCGAGATCTGGCAATCCGTGCCGATCGAGTGCTTCGTCAGCGCCGCCCTCGTCATCCTGGCCGCGGGGCTGACGCTCTGCGGCGTGATGCCCTGAACCGCGCATGCCCGAGACCGCGTCCGAGGATCCGCGCGGCGACCTCACGGTGCGCACCATCGCCATGCCCGCCGACACCAACGCCAACGGCGACATCTTCGGCGGCTGGGTGCTCTCGCAGATGGATCAGGCCGGCGGCATCGCGGGCGTGGACCGGACGCAGGGGCGCGTCGTCACCGTCGCCCTCGACGCGATGACCTTCATCCGCCCGGTGCGGGTCGGCGACGTGCTCTGCGTCTATACCCGCGTGGCCCATGTCGGGCGCACCTCGATGAAGATCGAGGTGGAGGCCTGGGCCCGCCGCTTCCGCACCCGCATCCGCGAGAAGGTGACCGAGGCGACCTTCACCTTCGTGGCCATCGACGACGAGGGCCGCCCGCGTCCGATTCCGCCCCTCGACGCGGTGCCGCCGCTCCGGCCCTGACCGCCGACCGGGTGCGGCCGCATCCGGCCGATTGTCGTCGGGCGAGCGGATCAGGCCGCCTCGGGCGGCCCGTCCGGCTCCGGATCGTCGGCCGAGTTCAGGATGTCCTCCAACTCGTCCACCAGCCGGTCGACCTGATCGGGGGTGGCGAGCACCTTCACCACCTCGCCGCCCTGCATCGCCAGGGCGAGTTCGATATGCGGGCCGACCCGGGTGGTGAGGATCCGGGCGAGAATCTTGGCGGCGCTCATGCATCCTCCGGGGCGGCTGGATCGGTGACGGCGAGGAGGCCGACGGCCACGGCCGGGCCGCAGGTGGAGGCCCAGGCCGGATCCCCGGCGATCTGCTCCGCGATCACGTCGGTGAAGGCCAGGGATTGCCGGCCGAGGCGGCGGGCGAGCCCCTCGGCGAGGAAGGCGCCGGCCCCGCAGACCACGACGGGGGCCGCCTCCGGGAGGTCGGGCCGCGAGAGCAGCGTCGCGGCCGCGTCGTGGAGGAGCCGCATCTGCGCCTCGGCGAAGTGGCGGGCGAGCAGGAGCCAGTCGCGCGCGCTGCCCTCCCCGCGGTCGCGGCCGATCATGCGGGCGAGCCGGGCCTCGCTCTCCGCCCGCGACTTGCCCTTGAGGTCGCCGGTCGGCTGCTGGTCGGCCTGCGCGGCGAGGTCGCCGGTGATGCGGTAGACGTCGCCCGCATGCGCGAAGGTCTCGGCCATCAGCCGGGTGCGGCGCCCGCGGAAGGGCGCGTGGTCGGCGAGCGCCAGGAGCGGCGTGCGCACCGCGCCGGTATAGACGAGCTCCCCCGTCTCCAGGCGCTCGGCGTCGCTGTAGCCGGTCGCGGCCGGGCGCCCGCCGACGATCGGGATCAGGTCGGCCGTGGTCGAGCCGATATCGACGAGGAGTGCGTCCGCGACGCTGCGGCCGATGAGGGCGGCGGTGGCGTGCCAGTTGGCGGAGGCGATCGAGGCCGCCCGCCCCGCCGCCTCGCCCGGCGCGCGGAAGCCGTCGCGGCCGGCATAGATCCGCACCCGGCCGGGCAGCGCGCGGGCCGCCCAGGCGGAGAGCTGCGCCACGCCGTCGGTGCGGTCGGCAAAGCAGTCGGTCAGCTCGCCCGTCATGGTGACGGCGTGGTCGGCCGGCTGACGCGCCCAGTCGGGCAGGCCGGCGAGCGCCGTATCGAGGGCGGGCAGGCCGCGCCAGAGCGGGCAGGCCGCCTGCACCACGTCGCGGACCCGGCCGTCCTCGACGAGGGCCGCCTTGACGTGCACCCCCCCGAGATCCCACCCGATAATCTTGTGGCTCGACGGCGTTGCTGCGGGCACGGGCTGACTCGAAAAAGGGGCGGGCGCGTATGGTCGCGGTGATTCCGGTGCTCGACCTCAGGCACGGCCGGGTGGTGCGGGCGCGCCGGGGCGAGCGCGCCTCCTATGCCCCGATCGAGACGCCCTTGGCAAAGGGGTCGGCACCGGAGGCGGTCGCCGCCGGCCTGCTCGCCGCCCTCCCCGCTCCGATCCTCTACGTCGCCGACCTCGACGCCATCGTGGACGGCGCCGCACCCGATCTCACCAGCCTGGAGGCGATCGCCCGCGCCTGCCCGGGCCTTGCGCTCTGGGTGGATGCCGGATTCGCGGAGCCTTCCGCTACTCGGGCCTTCCTCGCCAGCGGCCTCGGCCGGCCGGTGATCGGCAGCGAGAGCCAGCGGGATCTGGGCCTCGTGGCGGAGCTCGGCGACCGCGCGGTGCTCTCCCTCGACAGCCGCGGCGGCGAGCGCCTCGGGCCGGCTGCGCTGCACGCGGATCCATCGCTCTGGCCGGACGACGTGATCGTGATGACGCTCGCCCGGATCGGCGCCGGGGCCGGGCCGGATCTCGACGGTCTCGCCGCGGCGCGCCGCCTCGCGCCCGCCGCCCGGATCTATGCGGCCGGCGGCGTGCGCGGGCCGGACGACCTGCACGCGCTGGCGAGAGCCGGCGTGGCGGGTGCGCTGGTGGCGAGCGCGATCCACGACGGCGCCCTGCGCGCGGAGCATCTGCGGGACCTGCCCTGACGAACTTCCGGCCGGGGGGCGCCGCTGCTATATCGCCGCCTCGGAAACGTGGGCCGACGGCGAGACCATGGACAAGTTCACCACCCTGGAGGGCGTCGCGGCGCCCATGCGGATCATCAATATCGACACCGACCGCATCATCCCGAAGCAGTATCTGAAGACGATCAAGCGCACCGGTCTCGGCAAGGGCCTGTTCGCCGAGATGCGCTACAACGACGACGGCTCGGAGAAGCCCGACTTCGTGCTCAACCAGCCGGCCTATCGCAACGCCAAGATCCTGGTGGCGGGCGACAATTTCGGCTGCGGCTCGTCGCGCGAGCACGCGCCCTGGGCGCTGGCCGATTTCGGCATCCGCTGCGTGATCTCCACGAGCTTCGCGGACATCTTCTTCAACAACTGCGCGAAGAACGGCATCCTGGCGATCGTGGTCTCGCCGGAGGATCTGGAGAAGCTGTTCGAGGATGCCGAGCGCGGCGCCAACGCGACGCTCTCGATCGACCTCGCGGCGCAGACCATCCGCGGCCCCGACGGGGGCACGCTGCATTTCGACATCGAGCCCGCCCGCAAGCACAGCCTGCTGAACGGCCTCGACGAGATCGGCCTGACCCTGGAGCGGGCGCCGGCCATCGACGCCTACGAGGCGAAGCTCGCCGCGCGCGGCTGGGCCTGAAGGCCGGAGCCGCTCACGGTTCCTTTACCTTGATGCCGCCTTGAATGTGCGGCACCGGGCACGACCGCAAGGAGCCGCAGACATGACGCCGCGCGCCACCCTCCTCCCGCTTCTCGGCCTCGCCGGGATGATCGCCGCAGGACCGGCGCGCGCCGACTTCCAGGGCTGCCTCGCCGGCATCCAGGCCCAGGCGGCCTCGGCCGGCGTCTCGGCCCAGACCTTCCGGGCGGCGACCAGCGGCATCACCTACGACGACAAGGTGATCGAGCTCTCCCAGGCCCAGCCCGAGTTCAAGACGCCGATCTGGGACTACATGGCCGCCCTCGTCGATGACGAGCGCGTCGAGGACGGGCGCGCCGCCATGCGCCAGCACGCCGCCGCGCTCGCCCAGGCCGAGGCGCGCTACGGCGTCGACCGGCACACCATCGCGGCGGTCTGGGGCGTCGAGTCGAATTTCGGCAAGAACCTCGGCAAGATGCCGCTGGTGCAGTCGCTGGCGACGCTGGCCTGCTCGGGCAACCGGCGGCGCGACTTCTTCCGTGGCGAGCTGATCGCCACCCTCAAGATCATCGAGCGCGGCGACATCGAGGCCTCGCGGCTGACCGGCTCCTGGGCCGGCGCCTTCGGCCAGACCCAGTTCATGCCGACCACCTACCAGCGGCTCGCGGTCGATCTCGACGGCGACGGGCGCCGCGACGTGGTCGATTCGGTGGCCGACGCGGTCGGCTCCACCGCCAATTTCCTGCGCGTGGCCAAGTGGCAGAACGGCACGCCCTGGGGCTACGAGGTGCGGTTGCCGCGCGGCTTCAACGTCGCGGCGGCGGGGCGCAAGAACAAGCGCCCGGTCGGCCACTGGACCTCGCTCGGCGTCACCCGGATCGACGGCCGCCCGCTCACGGGCGAGGGCCCGGCCGGGATCATCGCGCCGGCCGGCATCGACGGCCCGGCCTTCCTGGTGACGAAGAACTTCGACGCGATCTACTCCTACAACGCCGCCGAATCCTATGGGCTGGCCATCGCCGTGCTCTCGGACCGGCTGCGCGGCCGGCCCGGCGTCCAGGCCGAGTGGCCGACCGACGATCCGCCGCTCTCCCGCGCCGAGCGCCGCGACCTGCAATCCCGTCTGATCCGCCGCGGCTACGATGTCGGCGAGCCGGACGGCAAGGTCGGCCAGAAGACCCGCGACGCGATCAAGGCGGTGGAGCGCGAGCTCGGCATGCCCCAGACCGGCCGCCCGGGCGGCAAGGTGCTGGAGGCCCTGCGGCGGGGGTGAACGCGCCTCATCCGGCCGACGCGGCGTGTGAGATTCGGAGGCCGTCGCGGCGGATCGCCTCGATCAGCGCGGGATTGCTGAACCTGTCCGGATGCGCGAACTCGCCGGTCCAGAACGGCAGCGGCTGGATCAGCACCTCCGTCTCCATCAGCACGTCGACGGCCACCTCGGCCATGTCGAGGGTGACCGTCATCCGGTCGCCCCGCTCCCCGTCGAGGACCAGAGCGAGATCCGCGTCGCTCTCCGCCGTATGGGTCTGCCGGGCGCGGTTGCCGAACAGGATCGCCTCGCGGATCGGATAGCGGCCGTCGAGGTGGCGCAGGAAGGCCTGGACGGCCCGGCGGGTCTGCGCGTCCACGCCGTCCGGCGCCGTCTCGGCCTCGCCGGCATGGGCGAGCACGAGGCGCGCGATCTCGTCCTGCTTCGCGGCGGGCCGCCGCCGCGCCCGCGCCATCGCCCGATCGAGCAGCGCCGTCATTCCTCGCTCCGAAAGCTGGCCCGCAACCTGTGTATCGTACAGGCGATTCGCCGGGAGACCATGGCCCGAGGCGTCCATGAAAAAGCCCGCCCCGGACGGCCCGGAACGGGCTTCTTGCGCAGGAGCGGCCGCGTCGGCGGCCGAACCGTCGAACTTACTCGGCGGCGGCGGGGGCCGCAGCGGCCTTCGGGGCCTTGGCGGTGCGGTCGCTGCGCTCGACGATACGGGCCGACTTACCGCGGCGGTCGCGCAGGTAGTACAGCTTGGCGCGGCGCACCTTGCCGCGACGGACCACCTTGATCGAATCGATCAGCGGGCCGTGCACGGGGAACACGCGCTCGACGCCCTCGCCGTAGGAGATCTTGCGGACCGTGAAGCTCTCGTTGAGGCCGCCGCCCGAGCGGGCGATGCAGACGCCCTCATAGGCCTGGACGCGGGTGCGCTCGCCTTCCTTCACGCGGACGTTCACGATCACCGTGTCGCCGGGCTCGAAATCGGGAATGGTCTTGTTGAGGCGCGCGACTTCCTCGCGCTCCAGCTGCTCGATGATGTTCATGGCAATGCTCCAGCCGTCGCGTCCCTGATCCCCGGATGGGATCGGCACGCCAGGATTTCGGCGATCCTGTTGTGAGTTGGCGGCGCCATTACAGGATCGTGACGGCTTTGTCGATGCTTGAAGGCTCGCCTCAGGCGCCGGCAGCCGCGTCCGCGGCTTTGGCTTCCGCTTCGCTCGACGCCCGGCCGGCTCCGCGCGGCGCTCTCCGCGCCGGCAGGCTCCGCCTGCGTCGGCGGCCCACGCGCCCGGTCTCGGCGTCGGTCTTGCGGTTGAGAAAATCCGCTTCCCGGGCCACATGGAGGGTGGCGCGTCGCGCGCCGTTCCCGGCCGGCCTTGAACCGGCGCAGCGGACGAGGATCCCTTCATGTTCATCCAGACCGAAGCCACGCCGAATCCCGCCACCCTCAAGTTCCTGCCGGGCCGCGTGGTGCTGCCCGAGGGCACCTTCGAGGCGAAGGACGCCGAATCCGCCGCGCGCTCGCCGCTTGCCGCCCGCCTGTTCGACGTGGCGGGCGTCTCCGGCGTCTATGTCGGGCACGATTTCATCTCGGTGACCAAGGCCGAGGGCGGCGATGGCTGGCCCCAGGTCAAGCCCGCCGTGCTCGGTGCCATCATGGAGCATTTCCAGTCCGGCGCGCCGGTGCTGGAGGACGGTGTGGACGCCGCGGACGACACCTCCGAGGAGTTCTACGACGAAGCCGACCACGACACCGTCGTCACCATCAAGGACCTGCTCGAGACCCGGGTGCGCCCGGCGGTGGCGGGCGATGGCGGCGACATCACCTTCCGCGGCTACAAGGAGGGCGTGGTCTACCTGGAGATGAAGGGCGCCTGCTCGGGCTGCCCGTCCTCCACGGCGACGCTCCGGCAGGGCGTGCAGAACCTGTTCCGCCACTTCCTGCCGCAGGTGCGGGAAGTCCAGGCGGTCTGAGGAGCGCCTCGGCGCACAGACGCAGCCGGGCCACACCCCCGGCCCAACAGCACGGGATCACGGCCGCTCCGCCTGACGGGGCGGCCGTTTTGCCGTAGTTTCGCCATCGAAGGACATGGGCCGGCACGGATGCCGGCGGACGGGAGTGAGCGTGCGGATCCTGGCCATCGACACGGCGCTCGACCTCTGCTCGGCCTGCGTCGTCGACGACGCCGCGGCCGGCGCGGTCGCGCAGGAGAGCATGGTGCTGTCCCGCGGCCACGCGGAGGCGCTGCTGCCCCTGGTGGAACGGGTGATGGCCCGGGTCGAGGGGGGCTTCGAGAGCCTGGAGCGCGTCGCCGTCACGGTCGGCCCCGGCAGCTATACGGGCCTGCGCGTCGGCCTCTCGGCGGCCCGTGCGCTCGGCCTCGCCCTGGAAACGCCCGTCGTCGGCGTCACCACCCTGTCGGCGCTCCTGGCGCCGCTGCTCGCCGCCGGGCACGAGGGCACCCTCGCCGCCGTGATCGATGCGCGGCACGGCGCCGTCTACCTGCTCGCCCTGCACGCCACCGACGGCATCGTGGTGCCGCCGACCCATATTCCCCTCGACGCGGCAGCCGACCGCCTCGGACCCGGCCCCGTTACGCTCACCGGCTCCGGCGCGCCGCTCCTCGCTGCGGCCCTCGAGGCGCGCGGCGTCGCCGTGACCGTCTCCGGCACGGGCGGGCCCGACATCCTCTCGGTCGCCTCGCTGGGTCAGGTCGCCGACCCGGCCCAGGCGCTGCCGCGGCCGATGTATCTGCGCGGGGCCGATGCGAAGCCCCAGGACCATGCGAGGCTCGCCCGCCGATGAGCCGCCACGCCTCCAGCTTCTGGCCTCTCGATTGGTGGCTCGCTTGGTGGGACGCCTTCCTGCCCGAGCCCTATGTGGCGCCCCTGACCGATGCCGGACAGGCGTCGGCGCTGGCGCGGCTCCACGCCACCGCCTTCGCGCGGCCCTGGGACGCGCACGAGTTCGAGCGCCTGCTCTGCGAGCGCTCCACCCATGCCCACGCCCTCTGGCGGGCCGGCACGCTCCAGGGCTTCATCCTCTCGCGCAAGGCCGCCGACGAGGCCGAGATCCTCACCGTGGTGCTGTCGCCGGCCGCGCGCGGCGGCGGGCTGAGCCACCGGCTGCTGCGCACCCATCTCGCCGATCTCGCCCGCGCCGGCATCGCCCATGTCCATCTGGAGGTGGACGAGGGCAACGCGCCCGCGCTGAAGCTCTACGCCCGGCACGGCTTCGCCCGGATCGGCGCCCGCACCGGCTACTACCTCAAGGCGGATGGCAGCCGCGCCACCGCCCTGACCATGCGCGCCGACCTCGCGTGACGGGGCGGCCGTGACCCGCCTCGGCATCGCCGCCCGCCTCCTCGTGCTGGCGGCGGGGTTCCTCGTCCTCGTCGGGCCGCACTGGCTGGCGCTCCGCCTCGGGCGGTCCTCGGGCCTGGCGCCGATGCTGTTCCACCGCTTGTTCCTGCGCCTGTTCGCGGTGCGGGTGACGCAGAGCGGCACGCCGCCGGGCCCCGGCGAGGCGGCGCTCGTTCTCGCCAACCACGTCTCCTGGCTCGACATCATCGCGCTCGGTTCGCTGCGGCCTCTCTCCTTCGTGGCGAAGTCCGAGATCGCCGGCTGGCCGGTGATCGGCTGGTTCGCCGTGCTGCAGCGGACGATCTTCATCGACCGGGCCCGGCGCGCCGCCACCGCGGAGGTCAACGCGACGCTGGGCTCGCGCCTCGCCGCGGGCGAGCTCGTGGTGCTCTTCGCCGAGGGCACCACGGGGGACGGGACCCGCCTTCTGCCCTTCCGCTCCTCCCTGGTCGGGGCGGCGCGCACGGCCATCGAGGCGGAGCGCGAGGCCTCGGCCGGCCGGCTCGACCGCATCCGCCTGCAGCCCCTGGCGCTGAGCTACCCGCGCCGCAACGGCCTGCCGGTCACCCGCGCCGAGCGGCCCGACGTGGCCTGGTACGGCGACATGGACCTCGCGCCCCATCTCGTCACCTTCCTGCGCGAGGGGCCCCTCGACCTCCACGTCACCTGGGGGGCGCCCATCGCCTTCGAGGCCGGCACCGACCGCAAGCGCGCCACAGCCCAGGCGGAGGCCTCGGTGCGCGCCGCCCTGCGCGCGGTGCGCGCCGGCCGCGAGCCGGGCCGGATCCCGGACCCGGCCCCACAGCAGGCGGGCGATTTGCCCGGCATGCCGGATGCCGGGATGGCGGGGATCTGACCGGGCGGCGCGTTTGTGGTGGGCCTCCGGGCTTGACAATGTTCCTGTTTTGTGCTCATTTGCTCGCACCTGCCGCCCGGCATCGCAGGGGTGATCCTGCGCTGCCTTTCGGGGGCTCGTCCCGGGGACCGACCGGGAGGGGCGCGGACGGCGGGGCGGTGCCCGCGTCATCGGCCTCGGATCCGGCCGGTGCCCCGGGCGGCGTGCCGACGCAAGGTCTGCTCGGATCCGGGCGGTGAG
>Ga0126362_10000131_pt1 | contig 72414 bp, 56 predicted proteins | sample ANMtaG_FD_126269 | JGI IMG/M metagenome (GOLD analysis project Ga0126362, IMG submission 126269) | Continental margin sediment microbial communities from North Pacific Ocean - ANME2c_DSS_Sorted | ecosystem: Environmental > Aquatic > Marine > Continental margin > Sediment | place: Pacific Ocean... | reverse complement strand
TCGCGCAGATCGACAGACAAGGCAGACGCCATCGGCTCTCCTCCTCGGAAAGCCGCGCATCGAATCACAACCCTGTCGCGGCGAAAACCCCAAACGATTCAACTCGGTCGGTGACCGCTCTAGGATTATCCTAAGACCTCTCGCGAGAACTCGCCCCTACTCTGCCCCACTGATGTGGTCTGCCTTTGGTATGGCTTTTGAGCTTGAAGGACGGACGGAAACTCTAGCACCGTCGCCATTTGCGACAGGGTGCGCCTATGCATCCTTGTTAGATCCACACCATCCGCGACGGGGCCACTACCCAGGGTGTGATTGTTTCGCCACTAGGTTGCAAATCGAAAAGCTCCGTAACCGAGCGGCATTGTGAGCGGTTGGCGACCCTCGTATCGTTCACAGAAACGGGAGACGGGTCTACGGCGGCCCCAAAATTCCCTGCTACCGAGCGGGTTGGGCCACCGTGAACCTGATTGCACGCATGCCGGGGCTACCAGGTACGTCGGTTGCCTCAACTGCCGAGATTTTTCTCGACTCGAATGCCACTACGCAGCCGTCGCCCGGAGTGGTTGCAACTGTTGTGTCAGCCATGGCAGCAGGGCCACTCAACACGGCGAGCGTGCACGGAAGGGGCGTTCAAGCGCGTGACCTATGCAACGCTGCTAGGGACGCCATCATGCTCCTCATCGGGGGCTGTTATTCAGAGGGCGTCTGCTTCACGTCGGGGGCGACAGAAGCGAACAACATCGTTCTCGGGCCGATCCACTGCGATATGGGGACGACCCTGCTTGTCTCCTCGGTGGAGCATGCTTCGGTGTTGCGACCGGCCGAACAGGCACGACGCCGTGGTTGCGACGTACGCATCCTGCCCGTCGACGGTAGCGGCTTGATCGATCCTGAAGCGGTGCGCGTCGAGGCGGGTTCCGCGCGGGAACGCCTCGTCGTGTCGATCCAGTGGGCCAACAGTGAGACCGGCATCGTCCAGGCGTTGGCGGAGATCGCGCGCGAGGTGCGACTGGCACGCGAGACGTTCTTCCACTCCGACGCGGTGCAGGCCCTGGGAAGGGTACCCGTCGACCTCGCGGCGGTGGACGTCGACGCGATCTCGGTGACCGCACACAAGATGCATGGGCCGCAGGGCATCGGTGCCCTGATCATGCGGGATCGGGATGAAAAAGTCCCTCCGCCGCTGATGTTTGGGGGAGACCATCAGGCGGGCCTCCGCCCCGGAACGGAGCCGGTCCAGCTTGCCGCTGGCTTCGGATTCGCGGCAAGCGAACGGGCGGGAAGCCTCGACGTTCATGCGTCCAAGCTTTTGTCCCTGCGGGACGTTTTCGAATCTGCAGTTAAAGGAATGATGCCCGACAGCGAGATTAACGGATCAGGCGTCACGCGCGTGCCCAATACCTCCAACATCCGGTTCCCCGGCGTTGACGGGGGCGCGCTCATCGCCCGCCTCGACGACGCAGGAATACGTTGCTCGCAAGGGAGCGCCTGTTCGAGCGGCAGACCGCAGCCCTCTCACGTGCTCCTGGCGATGGGGTTGCCGGAGCGGCACGCCAGCGAGAGCGTCAGGTTCTCGTTTTCGATCATGAACACCAAGGAAGAATCATTGCGGGCTGCCGAGATCGTCGCAACGACCGCCAAGTCCATGCAGGGCCGCATGTCATGGTGAGCCCGGCGACCGTACGTTACCGGTACGGCAGGCACGAGACCTTCGCGGTCCGGTACGGCTGGCTGACGAAGGCGGCGTATCAGGTCGAAGAGCAAGGCGGACTGAATGCTTCGCTGGAGACCGCGGACGAGCTCGGCCTCGGCAGCAAGATGATCCAGTCGCTCCAGTTCTGGGTTGAGGCCATGGGTTTGGTCCAGACGCAAGAGCGTGCCGCCGTCGCGACCGAACGACAGCGGTTGACGGCCCTGGGTGCGCTCGTGTGGCGGCATGATCGCTACCTTGAATACCCCGCGACGTGGTGGTTCCTGCACATGGAGCTTTGCTCCGTGCCTGGGACCATCTGGTCGTGGTTCTTCAACGAGTTCGAAGAGCGCCACTTCGACCGTAATGCCTGCGTCGACGCTTTCCTGCGCCATACCCGAGAAAAGGCACAGAACCCGGCCACGCCGGCGGTCGCGCAGAAGGACGTGGCGTGCCTTCTAGCAGCATACGCGGCCCCCATGGCCGCCGAGACCGCCGATCCCGAAGACGGGGTCGCATCGCCACTCAGGGAGCTCGGCCTGATTCTGCGGCACGACCAGGTGCACCGGTTCGAGCGAGTGCGTGCGCCCTTCAGGCTACCTCCGGAAGCCTTCCTTGCCGCGGCCTCGAAGCTCGCGAGCGTCCTCGGAAAGGGATCGCTCTCGCTTGAGGAGCTTGCCCGCAGGCCGAATGGTCCTGGTCGGCTGCTCTGCCTTGGCTTCGAAAGCCTGGACGCAGCCGTCGAGGCCGCCTGCGACACCTATTGGAAGCAAGGGGTCCGGACCGAGCTCCTCGGCGCCGAACGGCATCTGCTCCTACCGGCCAAGGCGCCGGTCCACTGGCTCAAGGACCATTATCGTCGCCTAGGGCTGGTGAAATGAGATCTGCCACGTTTCTCCGCTCTATCAAGCTCCGTGACGACCTGGCGGAGCCGCAAAGGCTTGCCCACTACCGCCCAACCCGAAAATCCGCTTCAGTGATCGACGCCGTGGCGAGGCCCGGGGGGGTGTCCATGGTGGTCGCCGCCTACGGCAGCGGGAAATCCCTTGCCGCTGGCGTCGGGGCGCTCGTGGTCAGGAACGACGCCGAGGCGCGGGGGATCGTTCGCCCTCTCCTCGAACGACTGGGCACCGTCGACCGCTCCCTGGCCGACCGTGCGTCCATCCGGCTGGGCGCGAAGGGTGCCGGGCTCGTCATCGCTCTCTCTGGCTTCGTCGACCATTTGATCAAGGAGATCGCGGACCAGGCCGACATCGAGGGCGAGTACCGTACGCTCGACAAGCTGCTGACGGCCATCGCACGCAAGCCGGGGATCGATCACGTCGCCATCGTCTGGGACGAGTTCGGTCGCCACCTGGAGAGCCTCGTCGATCACGGCCGGTCGCGTGAGCTCGACCATATCCAAACCCTGGCGGAATGGGCGGCTCGGGCGTCGCGGCCGACGGCAAGCCTCACCGTGCTCATGCACCAGAACCTGCTCGCCTATGCGGGAAGGCTGAACCAGTCCTCCCGAAACGAGTGGCGCAAGGTCGAGGGGCGCTTCACGCCCATCCGCTTCCTTGAGGACAGCTTCGAGATCTTCGAGCTGCTGGCCGAGGTGATCGCGGAGGAGGGCGACGACGTCTCGATGCCCTGCGACGCAGCCACGGTTGCGGCAGACGCCATCGAGGCTGGCTGGTTCGGCGGCGAGCGCGACGAGCGTCGTGTCGCGGAGCTGGTCCGGAAGGCATGGCCGGTCACCGCGGGGGCGCTCCACGCATTGCCGTCCCTCGTCGCACGGGTGGGCCAGAACGAACGCAGCCTGTTCGGCTTCCTGGCCGAGCGCGAGGTCGGAAAACCCATCGGCTTCGAGGAGATCTACTCGGCGTTCTCGGACGCGATGAGGTCGGACGTGGGCATCGGCGGCACCTATCGCCGCTGGATCGAGACGGAAAGCGCCCGCGCACGGGCGCAGGACGAGCTTGAGCGAGAAGTTCTGGCCGCTACGTGCGTCCTTCAGCTGGGTCGTGACGGCGAGCGGAGAAGGTTGCGTCGCTCGACGCTTGAGCTCGCCCTGCGGTGCCGCGGGACGGTTCCCGCGGTGGTGACCTCGGCCGTAGAGGCGCTGATCGGCAGGTCCCTTCTCCTCTGGCGGAGGAAAAACGACGACGTGTCAGTCTGGCACGGCACAGACGTCGATGTCTCCGGCCGGGTCCGGGAAGAGCGGGAACGCCGTTCCGAGACCTTCGACCTCTCGGAGTACGTACGGTCCCGGATGGTGGCGCCATTCGTGCGGCCCGTGTCGCACAACGTGAGGCTTGGCGTCACCCGCCACCTCAAGGGACTCTTCCTGACGGCCCGGGAGCTCGCCGCCTGCAAGGGCGATCTTCCGGCTGAGGCCCTTCCGGCGGACGACGAGGATGGCCGCGTCGTCTACGTGCTGGCGGAGAGCGTCGAGGATCTCGTCGCCGCCCGAAAGGTCGTCCAGGGCGCTGCCTCACAGAAGGGCAGGACCGTGTTCGTCGTCCCGGATGAGCCGTGCGAGCTGCGCGAGGCCGCCTTGGAGATCTTGTCTCTCGAAGCGCTGCGTGAGGACGTGGCCTTCGTGTCGATGGACCCTCACGTCGCATCGGAGCTCGACGAACTCCTTAACGTCGCGAGGACGCATCTCGATGCGCTCGTTCGCCGGCTCGTCGATCCCCGCCCACATGGCACGAAATGGTACCATGGCGGGCAGCCGCTCGACGTCACGTCGGATAGGCCCGCGTCGGTCGTCGCGTCCATCTTGATGGACAAGTGGTTCGAGGAGACCCCCCGGATCTCGAACGACGGCATCGTGCGCGACCGCATATCGCGGCAGATGAGGACGGCTCGCGTCAGGGTGATGCGCAACACGCTCGAACGGGTTGGGCGTCCCCATCTCGGTTACGCTCCCGAGGACCGTAGCGCCGAAAGCTCGATTTTCCGGACGGTCCTTGAGAAGTCCGGCCTTTATAGGACCGGGGGCGATGGCGGCCGCTTCGCCGACGCGGAAGAGCTGCCTGACCGGCATCTCGCCTCTGTCTGGCGCAAGATCGGCACCTTCTTCGGGACGGCGGCGCCTGCTCCCAAGCCCGTGACTGAGCTTGTCGGCCTGCTCGCGGGAGCGCCTCATGGTCTGCCAAAGGGGCTCATCCCGATCATCGCCACCGCCGGGTACGTAAGGTTCGCGCGTGCGGTGGCCCTGACACGGGACGGGCAATACCTGCCCGACATCCTGGGCTTCGACATCGAGCAGATTTTCGAGGATCCGGGTCCATTCGCCGTCACCGTCGTGGACCAGGGGGCGTCGACGGCCGAATACCTCGAAGAGGTGGCCTACGTCTTCTCGCACCGCAGGCCTGAGCCAGGCAGGGAGTTGGTGCGCTTCGCCTTCGATGCCGTCTGCCTGTGGCGTTCATCCGTGCCGGACGCGGCAAGGAGGACGCTGAGGCTGAGCGAGGGAGCGCGTGAGCTCGTTCGGCTCACCGCCGCCATGACCGACCCCCTCGATCTCCTGCTCGGCGGCTTCACGAGACTGGGCAGAGCTGGCGTCGGCAGCGGGGATGGTCGTCACGCGATCATCCGCCGGCTCGAAAGCCTTCGCAACGAGGTGGACGGCTTGGTCGACGGTTACACTGCAGAGGCCGTGACGGCCCTGTCGGACACCCTGAGCTTGAACGGCCCGGGATGCGACCCCGTCGACGGGGTTCGTGACTGGGTGAACTGCTTCAGCGTCGACGCCTTGCTCGCCAGGACGGATCTCCGCGTCACCGACAAGGCGATCCTGCGCACCGCGCGGGAGACCTCCAACGGGCGGTTCTCGCCGCAGAGTCTGGCCCGCACCATGAGCTCGGTGCTCCTACAGAAAGGCCTCGACCAATGGGGCGATGCCACAGTCGACCAGTTCCGGGCCACGCTTCGGGAGGCAAAATCCCGCATCGAGGACGCGGCTCTCGACGCGCATGATCCGCCGGCCTCACTCCGGCCGGTCGTCGAGGCCAGGATCAGGAACCTGGAAGGCCTCCTCGAAAAGTGGGGTGACACCGGCTCCGCAGAACGAAACGTCCTCGCACTCCGTCGGAAAGCATAGATCCATGAGCGTCCAGCCGGCGACGGTCGACGAGGCGGCAGCAGACCGCGAGGCGCGGCACGTGGTTCCCCTGTCCGGTGGCAAGGACTCGACCGCGCTTGCGGTCTACCTGTCGCAGCACTACCCGCACCTGCCCTTCGAGTATGTCTTCGCCGACACCGGCGCGGAGCTGCCCGAGACCTACGAATATTTCGACCGCCTGCAGCATGTCTTGGGCGTCGAGGTCACCCGCGTCTCGGCCCTCGACCTGTTCGACGTCGGGCACAAGCCCGGCCGGTCCGCGTTCGACGTGGCCCTGTCCGAGCACTTCGCGGGCTTCCTTCCAGGCCCTCGCTCCCGCTGGTGCACGCGCATCCTGAAGATCGCGCCGTTCGAGCAGCACATAGGTTCGGCCCGCGCCTACTCCTACATCGCGATCCGCGGAGACGAGAACCGTGCCGGTTACCTCGGCACGGGGACGAAGCCCGTCGTCATGTCGGAGCAGCCGAACATCACGCCGGTCTACCCGTTCAAGGACGACGGCATTACCCTGGTCGACGTCCAGAACATCCTGGAGGCGTCCGGGCTGGGCTTCCCGGGATACTACGAGTGGCGCAGCCGCAGCGGGTGCTTCTTCTGCTTCTACCAGCAGATCGGCGAGTGGCAGGGCCTTCGCGAACGGCATCCGGCCCTGTTCGAGCGGGCCAAGGAGTACGAGGTCGTCAAGAACGGCAAGAAGTTCACCTGGGTCGACGGAAGGACCCTGGACGACGTCTCGCGCATGCCCAGGCGCACGCTGAAGCCCAAGGCCGACGCCGACGGCTGCGCCATCTGCCACCTCTGACGTGCGGACACCATGGACAATCCCCTGGTCAACTTCCTGCGCAGCTATGGCCCGAGCGCGGCATCCGACGCCCTGTATGACGAGCTCGTCCGCGGCGAGATCGAGCGCCTGGGCGTCGACGAGATCGTCATTCCCTCGCCGCTCGTCGATGAGGTCGGACAGATCTTGACGGGCGCGGATCCCGTCAACGTCGTGCTGACGGGCACCGCCGGCGACGGCAAGACCTACAACATCCGCAAGGTCTTCCTCGACTTCCTGAAGGGGCCGGCAAGCGCCTGGCCTGGGTCGGACGTCCTGGTCACCCACACGTTACCGAACGGCCGGGAGCTGCGCATCATCCGTGACCTCAGCGAGGTGCCCGCGGCGCGCAAGGCCGAGGAGATCGGACGCATCACGAACGCCCTTCTCGGGCACGACACCTCGGCGGTGTATCTCGTCGCTGCGAATGACGGTCAGTTGCTGAAGCTATGGCGCGACGCGGCGGACGGGGGCGGCACCGATGCGGAGCGGCATCGGCAGGTCTACGACATCCTGTCCGAGATGATGCTCCATGAGGTCGAGAAGGACCCTACCGGCAAGCTTGGTCTGAGACTGTTCAACCTCAGCCGCCGGCTGACCGGCACGACCCTCGACAGCGTCATCGACGCCATTCTCGACCACCCTGGTTGGGAGACCGGATGTTCCGGTTGCCAGATCGCGGCCGATGCCGAACGCCCTTGTCCGATCCGGCTGAACAGGGCGCTTCTGCACGGCGGCGTCGACGGACGGTCGGACAGGCTTTTCCGCACGCGGCTGCGCGAGCTGTTCGAGGTGGCATCGGCGAACGACAAGCATGTGCCCCTTCGCCAGGTCCTGGCCCTCGTCGTCAACGTCGTTCTCGGCGACGCCAAGGATCCCGATGTCCCGCTACTCACCTGCGGCGAGGCTCGTAAACGGGCCCAGGAAAACGCCTACTCACTGACCAATCCATACGACAACGCGGTCGGCGGGAACCTTCGTTCCGAGCGGCGGCAAAACAACAGCATGTTCGCGGTGCTCGACGCGTTCGGTCTCGGCCAAGAGACGAACAACGCCGTGGACGACCTGCTCCTTCACGGCCGCCCCGAGCCTGTCAGGGCGGCGGTGAACGACCCCGACCCGCACTACGGCGAGCGCTTGTTCGAGACGCAGCGCAACGCCTACGTCAGGGGCGGTCCCCAAGGGTTCAACAGGGCCGAGTTTCACAAGGCTATCGATGCCCAGCGGCGACGCCTTTTCTTCCGGCTGCCGACCAACGGCATAGAGCCGGCCGCGCCTGGACTGGCGCCCTGGGTGCTGACCGTGTTCCACCACGGAGGCGCGTATCTCCGCTTCCGCGAAGCCGTGAGAACAGGGGGCGATCAGGCGGCTGTGAAGAGCGCCACCCGCGATCTCATCAGAGGTCTCAACCGGACGCTCACCGGCATGATGTCCGACGATTCCGACCAGCTCTGGCTCGCCGGCACTCTCGGCCGGACGGACGACCCCACCGGCCGCATCGTCACGGTCGACCCGATACCGCTCGCTGGCGGGCACTCGTTCCTGCACGTCGCCGTGTCGCACGACAAGTCGAGGCGGCGGCCACGGCTCTCCGTGCAAACAAGTCTCAAGGGCATGCAGCTGCCTGAAATGCCGGCCCTCGACCTCCGGCCGATCCTGTTCGAGTACCTTGTCAGGGTCGCACACGGCAGCCTGCCGTCTAGCTTCTCGCGGCAGTGCCACCAGGAGACGCGGCGGTTCGCGACTCTCCTGACGCAGCACGTCCTGCGCTTCGTGAACGGCGGATCCAGCTCCGCCGCCACCAGTCTCGGGCTCCTGCACATCACCGAGGCGGGCAAGATCCAGAGGGAAGGCATCGAGGTGTCCGCGTCATGAGCACGGCCAATGCCCGCGACCGGGTGTTCCTCCCCCACGGTGCCCTGCGCCCGCACACCGAAACCCAGCTCTCAAGCGTCACCAACTGGTGCGAGTACGGGGTATGGGGACTGACGCTCCACGACGGTCAGCCGCCGTGGTTCGTCCTGATCGAGTGCTTTCAAATCCTGCACTCGCTCGCCAAATCGTCGACGCCGCTTTTCCAGGGCATCACCCTGCCGGACGGCACCCAGCAGCATGAACACGTGGAATACACAGTCCCCGTGAACCTCAACCTGAGGCACCTCCTGTTCCGGGACCAGGAAGTCTCGAAGATCGCGAGCAAACGGTCATTCGACACTCAGGCGCTATGGGAGGAGTTAACCAAGCGCACCAAGGAAGTCGACAAGCGCAACAGCATCGATCTGAAATACTTATCATCAGCTTTCGACGATTTCGATAAGTTCGCCAAGTCTCTCGAAATCCTGCGGTCGGTTGAAGTCGAAAGTTTCAACGTCAGCAGATGGACGTCGCGGCATCTCCTGCCGCTCGGACCGTCGATGCTGTTCGCCGACGTCGACGACACGTCGCTTTCTGCCGACAAACGCATCTTCCGGCGGACGGGGGAGATGCTCTATCTCATGCTCAATCGCTCGTCCGATGCCATCCGCAAGGATTTGGAGGAACGCGTCCGCACTCGGATCGTGGACCTGCAGCATCCACTGAACAACCTTGCCCAAACCTTGGCAGGACCCAAGTTCGGCGAGAGCACGGCCAAGAAGCCCATCTCGTTCTCGACCGGCTACCTTCCGATGCCACACATGGCCGTCTACGATAGGTTGGCCGAGGATTGGTGCTCCCTCCTCTGGCTGAACTCGGTCCAACTGGAGATCCTACTCGACCCGCTGATGCGCCTGTCGGCTTTCCACCAGATAACCTACACGATCAGGCGCGCGTGGGACGAGGCGGGTGGCCTAGGAGAGCCGCCGCCGGTCGTCTTCGATCTCTCGGGCTCGGCCCGAAAGAACCCAGTCCAGCGGCTCGCCGCCGACCAATACGAGAACCACCGCGTCCTGCCGCGGCGGGCGGTCGAGCATCTCCTGGATCGCGTTCCCGAAAGTGATGAGTGGAAGGAACTGCTCCAGAAGTCCGAGCTCCCCCGCAAGGAGCTGGCCTGGACCCACCTCAAGGAGCGCTTCCTCTGGCCCAAGCAAAAGACCATGGGCCTCGCCACGCAAACGCTTGAACCGGAAGGACAACGGCAGGAGCTGCTCGCGGCGTTCCAGTCAGCCACGAGCCACACCGTCTGGACGTTCATGGCCGCGCACGCGAAACGCGCCGGGCTGGTCCTCGCCCGCCAGAAGGCGGGAACATGGTACTCGCCAAGCGAGAGCTTTCTCGAAGCCCTCGTGCTCGCGAACGTGACCACACCCCTAGAGTTCGGAAGGTTCCTCGACCGGCTCCGCAAGCGCTACGGGATCGTCGTCGGCCCCGAGCAGGCACGCCAGGCATTCGAAGGCAGCCTGATGTCCTTCGAACCCTTCAAGGCAAACCAAGTTCGCCTTGAGGAGCGCTTGGCAGTGCTCGGCTACATCGACCGCAAGTCAGACGACTGCGCCTTCGTCATCAACCCCTTCCACGATCGCATTGGCGACCGGCGGGAGGCACGCCCCACTGGGATCGCGGCATGAGCGGCGCTAAACTTGTCGGCCGCATCGTCGGCGCGCGTGTAGGCGAACTGATCGCCCGGGAACGGGGGGCGCGTGTGATGTTCGCGGTCATTGACCTTTCACGGGAGGTCACGAGCGCCATCGCGACCGCCGTGGGGGCGATCATTCCGGTGGCTGGCCGCGTCCAGGTCGGAATACATCCAGACCTCGCGACGCCTGACGTCGACAACGCGCACGTCTCTTCGGACGTCGCGGTGAAGTTCCGCAACAACAAGCCTGCCGACGTCGTGGCCACCGTGTTCTCGGTGCCGATCTCCGAGATGGAGCTCGTGATCCAGAGCCTCGGAAGCGTCGAGCGGATCAACGAGGCCTGGCTGTTGGAGGGCAAGGAGTTCAGGCGTTGGGCCGACATGGGTCTCAGCAACGCCGATCCGAGCACCCGTGAACACCTGCACGGCTTTCTGAAGGGACTCCTTGCCTCGGAGGTCAGGATCTCTATCGAGACGCTCGCGGACTTCGTGACCGAGGTCGATAGGCTGATGTCAGGTCAAGAGGGCCTGGGCTTGGTCAACGCGATCAACCAGGCGCTGCCCATCCTGCACCTGCCGCGGGAGAGCCTGGATCCGACGTCGACGCCGGAGAACCTCGCCAAAACGGCCGAGAGCCAACTGCGGCGGGCAGCGGAGATCGTTAGGCTTCACTTCCATCTCCAGGGAGCGAAGGGGGACTACCGTCCATCTTCCGAACTGCGCGCGAACGTCGACGCGCTGGTCGCGGCAGGCAGCCTCGATGATGAGGCAGCCAGTGCGCTCCGGGGCCTGATCTCCGACCGGTCGATGTTCGGGGGCAGGTGGACGGATAGCCAAGCGCGGATGGCCAGGATCCCGTGGCCGAAGCTGCGCTCGTTCTTTGAGGAGCCCAAAGCGAAGGCTCGGCCGAACCTCGGTGGTGAGACGCTCGGGTTCCTCGAAACGCAGGTCAAGAAAAAGGAGATAGACAAGGAGGACCGGGCGACGCTGGGGGACGTGCGGAGCGAGGCTGCCGGCTCGAACGAGCGGCGCGAGGCCTTCTTCCTCAAGTGGCGGCCGCATCTCGCCAAGGATGCCAAGCTCTTCAAGCGCTGGGAACGACTCGTCTTCAACGTACCCATTGAGGCGGACGACCTCCTAGTCGGCCTCGTCCAACTCGCGGCACAGGCATTCAGGCAAGTCGACGACGAGGAGAGTGGCGGGCAGGCGGGGGAGAAGGCCCTGCTCGTTCGGTTGCGCGACGCGTGGCAACTGGATTTCTGGACCGAGAAGAAAAACACCCAACTTCTCCGGTTCCTTCGGGACCGTTATCGCGGCCTCGACAAGCTGCTCGCGCCGACCGTGAGCCTTCAGCTCGGCCTGTGCTGGTCGGACTGGGAGACCAAGATCCCGAATGCCACGATCAACTACCGCGGCAGCAAGGCAGCGGAATTCGACTTCGAAGCGTTCGTCGTTCCGGCGTCCCTGATCGCCAATGGTCGCAGCCCGGCGGACGCCGAACTCAAGGGGATGCCGAAGGCGCAGATGACGTGGAAGCCCGCCCATCGTGGGCTGCACGTCGGCTTTTCGGACGATCTCGCCAACCTAGTTCCGGCCGCACCGAGCCTAACGCATCTACTGTCTTCGTGGGTCAAGCAGGCACGTCACGGCAAGAGTGGCTCCCTGCAAGCTGTCGATCTATCTCAGGTCGAAACGCTGACGGACACACGCGGGACGAACCGCGGCATCCTGACCGATCCAGACAAGGAGGAGTTGCACGTCGAGACGCTTTGGTCGGCCAACCTCAGCAAGCTAGTCGAACAGGATATCGTCAAGCCGGCAAACGCGGACGCGCTGCGCGAGCTGTTCACGCAATTCCACACTCTTTACGACCGGGCCTTACGAGGCTTCCGTGACGGACACGGCCTCTCCGACGATGCGGTGATCGAGCAGGCAGAGGCCTACGGCCGGCTGTTGGCGGAACTGCAGGTGAAGGCCCCAGAGGAACGGTCCATCGGGGAGCTGTGGGATCCGCTGCTTCGCATCGGTACGGCGCCTGTGGAAGGCGAGCGTCGGTCGCTCATAGTCGCCCCCTGGCATCCGCTTCGCCTCGCAGAAGTCGGCGTCAAGGCTCGCCAAGCGGTCGAAGCCATAAACACCGTGGTGTCGAGCCCCGAGCGCGCCGCGCCCGGGGTCGAGGACTTCGTGAAGGATCGTGTCCGGGCCCTTTCGTCACCCTACTACGTCGATGTGGGTGTTCTGCCGGGCGCGCCGCGCACCTTCGTCGTCGAGACCTCGCGTCTCGGTGATTACGGCCTGTTGGAGCCGCCGAGCATCGAGGGCAACGACCAGCTTGCCGACGAGCCGGCCCGCGAGACGGTCAAGGCATTCGGAACGATTGCCAAGCAGTACCTCGACCTCAGGCCCCACGAGGCCGCGAACTTCTCCGCCGTGATCCTCGACGCTGAGTCAGAGGACCTTCCGGTCCTGATGGCCAGCCACCTCGCCCGGCAGATCGAGGGTGAGGCCGACCTCCGCTGCGATCTCACGGTCACCCATGCCGATCCGGTGAAGCTGCGCGCCATTTACGAGCGGCAGAACCGTCGCATTGGTCACGAGATAGACTCCTCGCTAACCAGTGAGGCCGCCAAGACTTTCCTTTCGCGCCTGCGGGTGGGTATCGCCAGCCCCGCGAATTTCGGGAATGGTGGCCTCGTCCGGCAGAACGACATCGTGCTGCTGCACAACGTGATCGCGCGTCATGCCACCGTTTCCTGGGCGTTGGTTCCCCAGCCGAAGCGCGACGTGGCTTTCGTAACCCACCGGCCCTGCGACCTGTCCCGGCGCCGTCCTTATAACAAGGGCAACGTCACCGCGGGCGTCTACCTGACCGCTCCCGTACAGCCGGCCGCCTGCAGAGCCTACATCGACGCGGTTCACGACGTGCTGATCGGACATGCCCTCAAGGTTGGCATGCACCGATTGCCCATGCAGCAGGTCGATTTCGCCTCACCGACCGTGCAGGCACAACTGAAACTGGCGCACGGCCTGGGCAACTGGGTGATGACCTATGATCGCTTGGCTGACCGTCGCCTCATTGCTGCGACGGACAGCCTGCGCGTCCTGCGCTACTTCAGCCTGCCCCGGGCGGTTCACAACGTCATCGTGTCGACCGAGATCACCCGCGAGAGCTTCCGCGAGCGCCTGCGCAGTGACATCGCTCGCATACTCCCGGGCAGCGCCGACGAGGCGCTCGACGCGCTGATCGACTGCGTGCGCCGCAGGTCCGCCAGCCTGTCAGGCGGCATCGTGATGCGCGGGGCGCAGTGGGAGAACTACGCCAAGGAGCTGATCGGGGTCGTCGTGGCCCAGCGCCAGCTCGAACTTCTGTTCGACAATGCGGGGCCAAACCGGACCGCTTGGTTCTTCCTAGACGAGTTCAAGGGCTGGCTCGATCTCTCGGGCGAGATCGCAGACATCCTCGCCGTGAACCTGGTCGAGTTCGCGGGGAAGCCCCGTGTCCGTCTCTCCATCGTCGAGGCGAAGTGCGTCGGTTCGTTCGGTCTGGGCGAAACGCAGGCACGCAGCATGCGACAGCTTGAGGCGACGTACGCTGCCCTGCACGGGCGTTTCCTGGATGACCGCATGACGGTCGATCCGGCGATCTGGCGCAATCGGCTGGCCGACATGCTTCTCGAACACATCGATCCCTTCGAGAGGGTCGAGGACGTGACGTTCGAGGAGTGGATCGAGGGCATACGGCATGGAGGATTGCCCATCGAGCTCAGCGGGCATTCCGTCGTCGTTGTCCATGACGCGGCTGCGGTCCCCGACCCTGGGCCGACGGTTCCGGACGAGGCAAAGGACAGGGATGACCGCCGGAGATTGGCTCAGTGGACGTTCGGAGAGGATGTTATTCGGCGCACCCTGGCCGAGATCGACACGAAGAATGCCGGCGACGTCAAGCGCTTCATGGCCGAGCCGTCGCTCTGGCCGAGCGGGCAACCGGCCGATGTCCGCGAGGACTTGATCGACCAAGTCTCCGTTGCTTCCGCAGGATCCGGCGAGACGAATGCGGCGCCAGCCGCGCCGCAGGACCAATCCTCGCTGGAACCTGTCCAGGTCATCCAGGAGGTGGCCGGACCAGCGGAGGCTCCCCCGGGAGCAGACCAATTACCCGCTGGCTGGCTGCCGGAGGTTCACGCCGCTGTGCGCGCCATGGGGAAGACCCAAGGCGGTGCAGATGACGAGACTTGGCTCGCGGATGAGGTGGCCAAGCTCAAGCGCAGCCTGCAGGCACAGGGCTTCGACGCAAAGGTCCTCGACGCCCGCCTGACCCCTAACTCGGGTCTCATCCAGCTCGATGGACGGGGCGTGACGTTCAAGTGGCTGGATGCGAACCAAGAGCTGCTCTCGACGAAGTACGAGCTGGACATCATCCGGATAACCCCGAAGGTCGGTCGGATCGCCATCGCCATCCGGCGGCCGAAAAGGGCCACCCTCCACCTGTCCGAGGCATGGCTTCGCCGTCGCCTCGGGCCGAACGCGCCCTGGTCGAGCCTGGCGCCCCTGATCGGTGAGCGCGAGGAGGACGGCAGCCTCCTCTACCTACCGCTGGCAGGTCCATTCGGGGACCAGGAGCGGGCGGCGCCTCATACCATCGTCTCGGGGGCCACCGGGAGCGGCAAGGGCATCCTGGCGTCGAGCCTGATCCTGGACATCTGTGCCTTCAATGCGCCCGGGATGGTCGAGCTTCATCTCATCGATCCCAAGCGTGGGGTCGACTATGCCTGGGTGAGACGCCTGCCGCATCTCAAGGGCGGCATCGTCGACACGAAGGATGCCGCGCTCGATCTCCTGCGTGACCTCGTTGGCGAGATGGAGCGGCGGTACGTCCGTTTGGGCGAGGCCGAGTGCGCGAACATCGACCAATACAATCGAAGCCCGCGTCAGGGCGGCCCGATGCCCCGCATCGTCGTCTTCTTTGACGAGGTCGCCAACTGGATGCAGGACGATGAGTTCAAGGATGGCGCGGAGCCCCTCTTGAACGAGATCGCGACCAAGTCACGTGCGGCAGGCATCCATCTGACGATGATCTACCAGAGGGCCGACAATCAGGTCATGACGATGCAGTTGCGGACCAACCTGGGCAATAAGTTGGTTCTGCGGCTCAGCGACGAGGGCTCGTCCAAGATCGTCCTCAACGAGAAGGGGGCGGAGAAGCTTCTCGGTCGCGGGCACGTCATCGCGGTGCTTGACGGTGGCGACAAGGTGTTCGGCCAGGTTCCCTACCTCGACGAGGACGAGGTCAGGGACCTCGCCCGGGCTATCGAGGCCGGTTGGTTGAACCCGCCTCGTGCTCAGGTGAGCGAGGCCGCGGAGTGACCCGCGCGGCCTCGGGGCCGCGCGTCGGCAAGAGGGTCGGGGGAGCCCTCTATTTCCATCGTTCCGCGCTGGACCTGCTGGACACCGAAACGAACCGGAAGGTTTCTTCGGCGTCGGAGCGCTCAGACGTGCCCTGGAACGTCGCGAAGGTCGAGGGGGAGGCCGTGTCGCTTCTCCGGTACGAGGATTTCGACGACCACGCATTTCCCTGCCTTCTGGAAAGCGTGCGGATCGACGGCGAACGGGTCGTCCGAAGCGACTATTCCAATCGTGAGAACCCGCCCGTCCTCCACCGGAAGGAGCTGCTCCTTCGTCCCGATGACGACCGGATCCCGGTTTTCGCCGCCCTGACCGCGGCGGCGGAGGGGCACGGACTGTTCGCCGCCTCGCACCGGATCGGGACGAAGCAGGCCTGGACCCGGCGGGTCACCGAGGCTGGCCTGACGGTCGAGGGGCACGCATTGGTGTCCCTGCCGCCGCCGTTGGAGATAGCCCGCCATCGGACCGCCATCGCGCGAAATCGATTGTCCGCCCCGATGCAGTCGCTGGTGCGGCACGAGTTCGTCTCCCCTGGCACGACGGTCCTGGACTACGGTTGCGGCCAGGGCGACGACGTTCGCGCGTTGGTCGAAGGCGGCGTCGAGGCGTTCGGCTGGGACCCCCACTTCCTGCCCGACGGGACGTTGGCGCAGGCTGACGCGGTGAACCTGGGGTTTGTCCTCAACGTCATCGAGGAGCCTGTCGAGCGCCTCGAAACGCTCAGGCGGGCATGGTCCTATTGCCGCCGGGTCCTCGCCGTCGCCGTGATGATCTCGGGGCACCGTCCAACCGCCGGATTGCGTCCCTACCGAGATGGCTTCGTCACGTCCCGAGGGACTTTCCAGCGGTATTTCACACCCGATGAGCTGAAGGCGATGGTCCGCGAGGCGCTGGGCGTCGAAGGCTTCGCGGTCGGGCTGGGGGTAGTCTTCGCGTTCAGGGATCCGGCGGACGAGCGCGCATTCCTCTATCGCCGGCAGGTCCGGAGGGCAGAGCGCGCGGTATCGTACCGGCCACCATCGAGGGAGCGCGCGATACAGCCACGCGAACCGCTCGCAGAACGGATGCGCCCCACGCTCGACGCGCTCTGGGCCACCCTCATGGCAGTGGGACGCGTGCCGTCGTTCGACGAACTTCCCACGGACGTCGGACATGCGCTCAGAAAGTCGAACGTCTCGATTTCCCGGGCCATCGGTTGGTGTGAGGGCATCTTCGACCGGGACGAATTTGAGAGGGCTGCAGCGGCCAGGAAGGAGGATCTGATGCTCTACTTCGCGCTAGGTGCCTTCACCCAGTCCATGGCACTAAGCAACCTTGCGGCCGGTCTCCAGCGAGATGCAAGAGCCTTTTTCGGCGGTGTGGGCAAGGCCAAGGAGGCGGCGATGGCCTTCCTGTTCTCCCTGCGTGCCTCGGACCGCATAAGCTTCGCCAGCGAGCAAGCCATCGATGCCGGCATTGCCCACGAGGATGGACGGGGCGGGATCCACTTCCGGCGCGAGAAGAAGGACGACCTGCCGCTCGCCTTACGCGGGGTCGTTGGTTGCGCCAGCGTGCTTTATGGCGACCTCGATGACGTTGAAGTTGTCCGGATAGATATGGAGAAAATGGCAGTCTCGCTGCTGTACATCACGGATTTCGAAGCGAAGCTCCCCCTGATCGTACGGGATGTGAGGATCAACCTGAGGAATCAGGCTATTTCCGACAAGGTCTTTGACGAGGACGGGCGCCGCGTTTTTCTGGCGCGTTCGGCATACGCGACGGACGAGCGGGAGAGGGTTCAGCGCGAAGCCATTGAGACCAGGGTCAGGTGTTTGCTGGCGCTGCAGGGCACCGCGCAGACCGTCAGGCATGCGGACATCGTTCGTGCATTGAAAGACGCTGCGGGAAAGCAAGTAGAGCGTTCCTCTTAACTCCGAGAGGCCAGGAGCCATTCTCAAGCTGTTAAGCCTCACCGTTGTCATTTTACTTTGAAATGACAGTCCAAGTATTCTTCGGACGTTGCACATAATCAATGCGTGGTGACATCCCGGTCCCTCGGGTACGACATCATCGAACGATACGACGCCCCCGCCGGGGCCCGCGCCGCCCCCGAGCGCGAGGTCGAGCTCGCGGGCTGGTTCGACCGGCACGTTTCCGCCCGACCAGGGGCGCTGGAGCGCGTGAGGAAGAGGGTGCCCTCGGCACCGGCCGAGATCGGCCGAGGCGTGAAGAGCCCGCAGCTCCGGTCCCAGATCCGGGGCGAGCGGTTCGAGGGCTGCGGGATGGAGAGACTGTTGGCCGCGCTCGACGCCTGCGGCTACGAGGCCGTCATCTCGGTCCGCCCGAAGCCGGCCGCCTAGATCCCCAGCGGTACCTGCCGGGGGTTCTCCGCCAGCCGCCGTCCGGTAGGGTGCCGGGGCCTGACGATCATTTCCGTGTCCGCCGCAGCGACGGCCGCCGGCGACAGCCACAGGACTTCCTCCCGCCACTGCCTGGCGTGGTCCGTGACCTCCCTCGTTACCCGGCGCCACCCGACCAGCGCGTCGTCGTAGAGCGGGCACGCGTACCCCGACAGCACGACCATTCCCCGGAGGCTCCTGAGGCAGTCGAGGAGCTCCGCGTGGTCGGCGTCCGCGAGCTCGTGCGTGTAGCCCTTGCGCGCCTCTGACCGCGTGGCGTGGACGTACGGCGGGTCGACGTAGTGCAAGGCCTCGGGCCGGTCGTGCCGGCGCATCGTCTCGACGGCGGGGCCGCGCTCGATGACGACGCCGCGGAGCCTGGCGTGGATGGCCGGGATCGCGTCCGGGTAGGACGTCCAGTCGACGCTCGCGACGCGACGGACTTGGGCCGTGTAGCGCCTGAAACCCGTGCCCATTGTCTCGCCCCGGACGTCCGGGCTGACTTGCATCGCGTGGCGGACGACCATCCTCCTCGCCCTCTCGACGGGATCCGCGCCGGGCCCGAGGCGCTGCATCGCGAGCCGGAATTCCGCGTCGCTGTAGAGCGTGAGCTCGCACGCCGTCCGGAGGCGGGCGGACAGGGCCGGGTCGCGCATGACCTGGTAGAGGCACAGGAGCTCGTCATCCATGTCGCCGAGGACCTCGATGGCGCTGCGCGGCTTCCGGAGCAGGACGCTCGCGCTCCCACCATACGGCTCCACGTAGAGCTCGTGCGGGGGGAACTGGCTCAGGATCCAGGGGGCCATCCGCCACTTGCTGCCCAGCCAGCGGACCATTGGGCGCTCGACGACGTCGCTCACAGGGGGAGCTCCTGGGCGCCGTCGAAAAGCCTCGCGGCCAGGATCGGGGGCAGCTGCCGCCGGTGCGTCCGGAGGATCCGAAGCGCATGCGAAGCCTGCGACGGGGAGAACTCGTCGAGGGTGTCGAGGACGTGGCCCATGACCATCGTGCTCTTGCCCCAGCCCACCTTGTTGCGCTCGCGGGCCTCGTCGCTGTCGAGGCGCGTCAGGTACGCCACGCCCTCGCGGGCAGCCTCGCGGATCGACAGATCGCCGGCACGGGCGAGCTCAGGCTCGTGCGGGACGGTCGCCGCCTGGACCGCACGGCGGATCGTGACGGCCGCCTTGGCCGTGACCTGGTTGAGCTCCTTGGCCAGGTAGAACGGCAGGTCTTCGCGCGCCAGCAGGGCCTCGGCCCGCTCGATGATGCGCCGGCAGGACCACGCCCACCGCTGCGTCGCGAGGCTCTCCCGAGCGGCGGTGCGGGCGGCCTCGACGTAGGGCGCGTCCCGGAGACGGACGCGCTCCACCTCCGCGAGCCGGTGGCGCTCGCGGATGGCCACGATCTCCTCCAGCGTGGGGAAGCGCTCCTTCATGCAGTCCGGGATGAAGTCAGGGTCGATGGGCGCCGGGGGCGGGAATTCAGACATTGGGTTCCTCAATTCGCGGATTTGAGAACCAAGTATGGGCGCGGCGCGCCGGACCGCAATAGGTATTTGTGAAGGTTCTTGTACCCGCAACACCTTTTTATTTCACCCATATTTCCCCCACGTGCTGTTGTTGAAATCGTTGGTGAAATGGTTTGCCCCTGTTGGGGATGAAGCCTCGCCCTCCTGTCCTGGCGTCAACTCTGGGTTTATTTCTATGCACCCCGGCCGTGGCGCTTGAATTCCGGAAATCGGCAGCGATCATATTCCCGAATTCGCTTATTAGGGAGCCGGAGCGTGCGTCAGTTGGATCTGTTCTGGGACTGGCGGCCGCCACCGCCCGCGCGCCCTCCGGCACCGGTCAAGGCGGTACGCCGGGACGAGGCCGAGCGGTCCATGGACGTGGCGCTGCACGTCTCCCCGGACCCCCGCCGCGTCTACGCGCTGGCCGTAACCCACGGGTTCGAGGCCTGCGCCGGGCGGTGGTACTGGCTCGCCCGCGGGACGGTCGGGCGCCTCATCTCGCAGGGCCGGGCCCTGTAGGTCGGTGCTCGTTCCGCCAGGGCCCGCCGCCCCCTCGACGACGCCCAGGAGCGGGCGGTCATGGCTGCCGCCATGGAGCTCGGCGGCGTCGCCTACGCAGCCCAGGCCTGCGGCATCTCGGAGAGCATCGTCCGAACGATCCTCCGCGAACGCGGGGTCGACTACCCCCGCGCGTCGGGCCGCCGCCAGGACGCAGCGGCCGCCCGGGTGCGGGTCGCCGAGTACATTGCCCGGAGGGCCGCCTGATGGAGCTCACCGCAGACGACGTCCGCGCCCGCCTGTCGGCCGCGGTCCGGGAGCTCGGCTCCCAGCGTGCCCTCGCCCGGCGGGCCGGCGTGTCGGAGCCTTACCTGTGCGACGTGCTCCGCGGCCGCCGCAGCGCCGGCAACAGGCTCCTCGCGGCCATCGACCTGATCCGCGTCGAGCGATTCGTCAGCATCCGCGGGGGGCTGTGATGGCCCGCGAGGCGAACGTCGACCTCGACGTCTACCAGGATCCGGACCCCGTCGTCGTCCACCGCATCATCGCTCAGTACGGCGACGAGGCGGCGGCCGAGCGGTGGCACTGGATGTCCAGCCGGCGGCTCGCGTCCATCGCCGCCCGGGGCCGCGCCAGGGATGGCGCCGTCGCCCGTATGCGCCGCACCAGCGGCTACGACCCGCTCACCATCGCCGTCGCCATCGAGACCGCCTTCGCCGTGGGCTCCGGGACGTCGGGCGAGCGTGCCGTCGGCATGCAGAAGGGCAACCTCCTCAACTACCTCGCCCAGCGGGGCCTCAGTAACCCGGCCATCACCCCGGAGGAGCGCGGCCGCGTCTCCCGGGATGGGGCCCGCGCCCTCCGGGGCGACAGCGACGCCGCCGCCCGTGTCGAGGCTCGGCATGCCCACGAGCGCGCCGTCGCCAGCGTCCTTCGCATTGCCCTCCCCATGGTCGACCCGCAGCCCCGCGTCGGGCGCTACCGTCTGCCGGAGCCGTCGCCCGAGCTCGCGGCCGCCCTCGCCGGGCACGACCCGGTCGCGGTCGTCACGGTGTTCCCGGCGCTGTCCCTGCCGGCCGCGCCGTCGCCGACGGACGCCGAATGGGAGGCGGCCGCCCCTCCCGCCGTCGCCACCCCCGTCACCCACGCCAGCAAGGAGCCCACCATGCCGTTCGCCTCCAAGGTCCCGACCGACGACGTCATCCGCGCCCACCACGCCGAGACCCCGCGTGCCCCCGCCCTTGCGAAGCGGTGGGGCGTCACAGACGTGACCGTCTACAAGCACCTCGCCCGCCTCGGGCTGACGAACCGCCGGGCGAAGGCCGAGCCGCTGGCGCTCCCGGCCCCGACGCCGGCGGCCGCGCCCGAGCCCTCGAACGTGGTCCCCTTCGAGGCGCCGCACGCGGAGCCCGCCCCGGCCCCGGCGGAGGTGTCGTGGGGCGCCGTCGGCCCGGCCCGCCTCGGGCTGGAGGATCTCGCCCTCGCGGTCGCGCTGGCGCGCCGGACCGGCCTCACGGGCGAGGAGGCGATTCGTTTCGTCCGGGCCGACATCGCGGTGGCGGGGGCGGCGTGACCGCGGCCGAGGTTCGCGTCCGCGCCGCCCGGCTCGCCGACGCTCTCGGGGTTTCGGACCCCCGCGCCATCCGGGCCACCCTCTCGGGCATCACACCAATCGAGGCCAACCAGGTCGTCAGGGCGGCAATCGCCCTGAGCGGCGGCCGCCTCAGGATCGGATGAGGAGCACCCCATGTCCCGGTACAGCCGCTACGGCCGTCCTGACTATAGCCACCTGAAGGGCAAGACCCCCGAGGAGATCTTCGCCGAGACCTATGCCAAGGGCGCCCCGGGCGAATTCAGCGGGTACTTCCCGGAGCGCACCAACCGGGCGCTCCTCACCCTGTTCAATGAGCTGGAGACCCTCCACGCCGGCGAGGCGGCCGCCGTCTACGGGGCGCTGTTCGCCAAGGAGAAGCACACGCCGGAGTACACGGCTGACCGGGCCGCGAGCCTCCTCGCCTGCGGGATCCGCCTCAATATCCTGACCGAGGCCACGGAGGACGGCCGCCTCGTGTGGCGCATGCCCATCCGCGAGCTCATGTGGGAGACGGACACCCGCGGCTACGCCCGGCAGATCCTCGGCCTCCCGGACGCCGCCCAGGCCGCGATGAACCGCAAGCGCGCCACGCAGGCCAGGGCCGCCGCGACCCGGCAGGCGAAGGCGGCCGAGGCCAACGCCCCCCGCATCGAGCGCACCGTCGACGACCTGCTCCGCATCCGCGGCGACTACATCGCCCCGGAGCACCCGCTGTGGCGCGAGGCCCTGCCCAACGCCATCCTGCCCGCGACGCTCGCCGAGCTCCGGCCCATGCTCGTCGATGCGCACAACGCGATGGACCCGCGCGGCCAACAGCGGTGGCTCCACAACCTGCAAACGATGTGCTTCGTCCTCCGGTACACCGGGTCCGTCGACCGGGGGCCGCCGCCCGGGGAGCGCGGCATCCCCCTGCCGCTGGACAGGCCGCCGGCGCCGGCGCATGTCCCCGACCTCGCCCCCATGGACGACGACGACGCGGCCGCGCTGGAGGGCCTGTGAGCGCCGCCCCCGCCGCATTTGCGGACGACTGGACCGGCGCCGCGCTCGCGACGCGCAGGCTCTCGAACCCCGTCACGGCGGTGGAGGTGTCCGCCGCGGCCGACGCCCTCGCCGTCCGCATGCGCGACGGGACGACGTGCGTCCTCGCTGCGTCCGACGTCGGGCCGCTGGCGCCGGGCGGCACCGCGCGGGACGCTATCCGCCAGGCCGTCGTCCGGGCGTGCCTGAGCCATCAGAGGGATGCAGCGTGAGCGAGGAGCAACACAAGGGGCCGCCCGCCGGTCTCACCGGGACGGTGGACGATCAGGACGCCGGCGGCGGCTGGATCCTCGTGAGGCTGATGACCAAGCAGGCCCCCATCCGCGAGGGTCGACATATGGACCACTGCCTCCAGGACGGCTGCTACCAGGAGTTCGCCGGCGAGGAGGAGCTCACCGGCGACGCCGTCTGGAGCCCTCGGGATCCAACCGGCGTGTCGTGGGCCACCTTGGAGATCCGCGAAGGGTACAGGCGTGACCTGTCCGAGCCGTGCCTCTCGAACGTCATCATGGCCAAGGGCCCCGGCAATCGAACCGTCCGGCGGTCCGTCGCCCGGCGCCTCCAGCCCCTCGTCCTGGCGTTCCGCGCGGCCGGGCGCGAGCTCGACTTCTCCGGGGAGACCGAGTTCGTCATGGCCGACGACGGCCGCGTCATGCGGAAGGATCAGGCCCCAGCCGACGTCGCCGAGCAGTCGCGCGCCCGGCACGTCGCCCGATTGGTCAAGCTCCAGAAGCCCCAGGGCGAGGGCTGGCGGGAGGCTATGCAACTGTCCCGGGACGAGTGGCGGGATCTCCTCGGCCCATTCCCCCCGGAAGACCCATCCAGCGTCGTGGTCGCGGGCCGCACGATCCAGGTGACGGCCATGTCTCCCTCGGACTGCATCGACCGGATCCTTCGTCGCGATGCCGCTGCTCTTTTCATGGATACCCAGGCCGCCTTCCTTCGGTACGGCACAGGCATCTCATCGGAAGAGGCGCCCGCACCCAGGTCTGACCCGACAACCTTCATTAATGCCGTCGGCGCTGCGATGGGCCTCGACCGGCGGGAGGTTCGGGAGGTCTGGGAGCCCCCGCAGGAGCGCACGTTCACCATGGCGGCGAGGAGCCTGCGCGGCCGCCTCGGCGGTTCGCCCGGTTGCGGGGGCCAGTACGTGCTGGTGCCGTCGACCCCATGAAGGACCTCCTCGCGCGCCGCCTTGGGATCGGCCCTCTCGGCTAGGCCGCCAGCGCCATCGCCTCCGGGAACAGCGCCGCCTTCTCGGTGGCGTAGGCGGCCAGCACCGTGGTCACCCAGAGCTCCATGCCCTCCGCCTTGAGCGGGAGCCTCTGCCCTCGGGCGTAGTGGAGCCGGGTGACGTGCTCGACCCTCTCGCGCTCGTCCTCCGACCGCGCCGCCCGGTGCGCGAGGATGGCGGATCCCGCGCCGCCCAGACGGCGCTCGTCGAGGAACGTCGCCAACGTGCGCCTGACGTCGTGGGGCACCCAAGGCGCTATCCCGTAGCGCCCCATCAGGTCCTCGCGCGGCTGGCCCGCCGTCGAGCCCCGCTTGCGCCGGGCACCGGGCCGTTCCTTGCTCGGGTCCTTGGCCCTGCCTTCGAGGCGGTACAGCAACTGGTTGAGGGCCGACTGTCCCACCGGACCGTCCCCCCGGAGCGACGGGAACAGGTACGCGGACGTCGGCTCTCCCTTGACCTCGCACGCGGCGCGGTGGCGCTCGATGATCGCCCACGCCTCGGGCGGGACCGGCAGGGAGTGGGCCCTCCCGCCGCTCTTGCCGCCCTTCATCTCGCCCCCGTCCCAGTTGACCGCCACCCAGCCCGGCCGGTCCGGCCAGGGGAACGCGCGGGCCCGCCGCGTCCCGGTCAGTTGGCCGGTCCGCTGCCCGGTGAGGATAAGGGCCCACAGGGCTCCGAGCGTCCCGTCGCCGGTGGCGTGCTCAGTCGCGCCGAGCGTCCGGTGATGCTCCGCCACCAGGAGGGTCCGGACGAGGTCTGTGACCGTGGGGACGTGCTCGCGCTTGCCCGGGGCGTAGTCGATGGACCAACGCTGCCACCACTCGTACTGGCAATCGGCGAGGCCGGATATGCCGGCGTGGTAGCGCCACGCCCAGCTTAGGGCCTCCTTGCCCTGCTGCACCGAGCGGTGCGCGGCCGAGGCGGTGTTGGACCGGACGATGGCGTTTCGGCACCGCTCCAGGTCGGCGATGGTGATGGTGGAGACCGGCCGGTCCTCGATGTCGTGGAAGCCGGCGTGCCGCAGGTAGGACGCGTACTGATCGCGGTAGCCCGCCTTCAGCTTCTTCGTCTTGGCCGCGAGGAACTCGTCGATCATGTCTCGCCACAGCCAGGGGCCGTGCACGCGCCGGTCCGCGTCCGAGAGCGGCGACGGCGTCTGCCGCGCGGCCTCCTCTGACGCCATGAGCGCCAGGTCCCAGTCCTCGCCCGCCGCCACGGATTGCTCGTAGGACTGGAGCGCGGCACGGGCGTTCTCGCCCCGCTTGTGCTGGAGGCGCGCCTGCGTCGCCTGGTCCCGCGCCTCGTCGAGGCTGAACGTGGCGACGGGCCCGATCCGAAGCGTCGTCGTCCGCAGCTTCAGGTACCAGGTCGCCGACGTCCGCTGGGCCCGCAGGATCAGGCCGGGCGCCTTGTCGTCGGCCCACTCCATGCCCCTGCCGACGACCTTGCCAGCGGCAACGAGCGCCTGCGCACGGCGGACGTGATCGGCCGTGAGCCGGCACCTTTCGCGGACGTACGTGGCAGCCATGTCCCGGACCCTCTCGCGTGATACCACCGTGATGCCACCGGCAGCCTTCGCGGTCAGGGTCACGGATGTCGAGCGGCCAGGGAGGGCGAAATGACCAGCTGCACTAGGGAATTAGCCCCCAGGGTTACCGGGATCGGACCTGGTTTCGGGGGTGCCGGAGGGGTTGCAAATCAGCCTTCCAAGCTGAATACGAGGGTTCGATTCCCTTCACCCGCTCCACTCTTCCTGCCGCAGTATCAGCCGCTTAGGCGAGACGGTCGGGGCCTTCGACGGTTCGTCCCATACGCAGATCTCACATGGCCGTGGCGTTCGGGCGAATCGTCGGCCGCTCGCTCCGATGCACTGCGCCCAGATGGCTAGCCTCTCGGACGGAGGAGGCGGCGCTACGACCGATCCTGTTGATCTCGGCTTTGGCGGTAGCGTGTGGCAGCGGCTGGTATGCCGCGGGGCCGGGTTCGGCTTACCGGTTCGGCGTCGAGTTCGGTTGTGACGATGCAGCGTGGCGGCGCGCTCAGGCCGAACTCTGTGATCGGTTCGACTGGCAACGGACGATGCACCAACGCGTCGATGTCGCCGGTAACCGGGGCGTCGCTTTGCCAGGGGCGCGCTGGTTCATGGCGGAGCTTGCGACCCTACCAGGATGCAGCGTGTCCGACCGCGACACGTAGCGGTGCCGCGATCGCCACACCGCGATGAATGTCATGCACGGCTTGTATACCCGGTCTTCGGGCGGTGTCCTGCTGGCCGGGTACAAGGAGTATGGATCGACCCGGCTGCGTGACGTGGCGCGTTATCCGATAGGTGCCTCGCCGCCGGACCCATCATGATGGCGCTGCTCGGCGCTCGCAGTGAAGCCCCATGATTTCAGCGCAGGCAGCTGAGGGTTCCCCTCCCCTGCTCGAGTGAGCTCTGACGTGGGGCCCCTTCTCGCCCTGGTGCTCACCGCCTTCTTGGCCACCGCCTCGGCGCGTGCTCAGACCGCCGGAGCGGACTCTCATGGCCGTGCAGAGGCTGTTAGCACAGGGAGGCGCGGCACTGGCCGAAGCCGCGCCCTCGTAGGCCGTTGTGTGTCTCGCGATATGTTTCGAGCGCCGACGGCAAGCGGCACAAATGAAAAGTTGCGAATTACTGAAAACCAGCTGGATTATTATACTATTTCGAATAGTTCACGGTGAGTCAAACCGATAGCGTCTAAAGCGGAGATCTGTCGACATCGACAGTCGTTTTCCGGAGATCGCACAGTATCAGCGCGTATCGGTCGATCGCGCCATGATGTGGTCGGTGATCGCCCCGCCGGTGGCGAGCCAGATGTCGGCGCGGTGCTGGGCGATGTGCTGCAGCGCTTGGCGCAGGGCCGCACGCGGTGCGGTCGCTTGACGATGGAGGGGTGGAGGGCGAGGCCCATAATGAGGTGTGCGCGCCGCGCCTGCCCCAGCATCTCGATGGGGTGGACGATCGCCTCGGCGAGCCGGCGGCCCGTCTCCTTGCCGCTCACGATTGCAGGGATGTCGTGGAACGCCTGCGCGTGCGGGACCGCCAGGATGCAGCGGCCGCCGCGGGTCGCGAACCAAGTCGGCCGGTCGTCGTGCTCCAGTCGAGTCGATCGCGGTAGCTGGCCTCGGTCAGGAGGTTTCGAAGCACCCGTGACTGGAGTCCGCCGCCCGAGCCAGACGGTCGGCGGGCGCCCTCCTGCGCGGCAACCGCCTCCGTCGTCTCGACGCTCGGCGCCCCCTCCGCGACCTCGTTGAGGGTGCCCTGCCGCTCCGCAATGGTCTGCCCGCGCCGAGATCGTGGTCGCGGGCGCGGAACGCCTCGATCAGCCCCGGTAGAGGGTGCTTTTGACGAGCACGCTCACCGGCATGACCAGTCCGTCCAGCATCTCGGCGATCCGCCCGGCAGGGTGCTGCCGCCGGTGCGGCCGTGGCCCGCATCCGGGTCCATGACAGTCCCCTATCAGGCCGCACCGAGATAGGCCGCCTCGAGCCCCTGATCCGCCGACAGCTCCGCGGCGGTCCCGCGCGCGACCACCCGGCCCTGCTCCAGCACGTAGCCGCGGTCGGCGACGGTGAGAGCCAGCGCCGCCATCTGGTCGACGATAAGGATCGTGACACCCTCGTCGCGCAGCTCGGCCACCGTGGCGTAGAGGGTGTTGATCATCGCCGGGGCGAGGCCCAGCGACGGCTCGTCGAGGAGCAGGATGCGTGGATGCGCCATCAATCCGCGGGCGATCGCCAGCATCTGCTGCTCGCCGCCAGAGAGAAGGCCCGCCCGGCTGCCGGCCCGGTCGCGCAGGCGCGGGAACCGGTCGAGCAGGCGCTCCACCTCGGCCGGATGGATGGGCGTCCCGCGCCCGAAGGCGCCGAGGCGGATGTTCTCCACGACGCTCAGCTCGGGGAAGACCTGCCGGCCCTCCGGCACCAGGACGAGGCCGCTGCGGGCGATCCGGTGAGCGGAAAGCGCATCCACGCGCCGGTCGTCGAACACGATCGCGCCCGCGACCGGGCGCAGCAGCCCCGCCAGCGCTCGCATGGCCGTGGATTTGCCGGCGCCGTTCGCGCCCAGCAGGGCGACGGTCTCGCCCGGCCGCACGTCGAGATCGATGCCCTCCAGGACGGGAGCGGCGCCGTAGCCAGCGGTCAGGCGGAGGACGGAGAGGACGGCGTCCGCCGACCCTTGCCACGGCGTGCTCCGCGGCCGGGCCGGCGTGTCGGCGCCGCCGAGATAAGCGCGCAGGACCGCCGGGTCGCGCCGGATCTCGGCGGGCGTGCCCCGCGCGATCGGGCGCCCGGCATCCATGACGAGGATGTGGTCGGAGATGCCCATCACCAGCGGCATGTCGTGCTCAACCAGGACCACCGCGACGCCCTGGTCGGCGATCCGGCGGATTAGCCCGGCCAGCCGGTCGGTGTCGGCCCGCGACAAGCCGGCGGCGGGCTCGTCGAGGAGCAGGATCGTGGGGCTGCCGGCAAGCGCCCGGGCGATTTCCACGAGCCGCCGGTCGACATGGGGCAACTCGGCGGCCAGGCGGTCGAGGGCGCCCCGGTAGCCGACGAAGGCGAGGAGCGCGGTGGCCGTCTCGCGGTCCTGCGCCCGCGCGCGGCGCCAGAGTTTGCCTGGTGCGAAGCCAAGGGCAACGTTGTCGACCACGGGGAGCGAGCCGAACAGGCGCGTGGTCTGGTAGGTGCGCGCGATGCCGGCGCGGGCGACGACGTGCGCCGGCCGGCCGTCGAGGTCGCGCCCGCCCAGCCGGATCGTCCCGGCGCTCGGGCGGTAGAAGCCGGAGATCATGTTGAGCACGGTGGTCTTGCCGGCCCCGTTCGGGCCGATCACGCTGGTGACCGCCGCCGGTCGGGCGGTGAGGTCTACCCCCTCCGCCGCCGTGATGCCGCCGAAGCGGATGCCGAGGCCCTCAAGGACCAGGGCCTCGCGCGCCGTGGTGCCAGGCAGCGACACCTCTCCGCTTCCCCCTCCGGCCAGCGCGTCGCGGCCCCGGGGCAGCAGGCGGGCGAGGCTGCCGACCAGCCCCGAGGGCACCAGCCACAGCACCGCCAGGGTCGCGATTCCAAAGAACAGCAGGCGGTACTCGGCGAGGCCGGACAACGCCTCCGGCAGCAGCACGGTGACGAGGGCCCCGAGGAGCGGGCCGAGCACCGTGCCGGCGCCGCCGACGATCACCGACAGGACGGACAGGATCGACTGCGAGAACGGGAACGAGCTCGGCGCGATGAACAGCATCAGCGGCGGCAGGACAGCCCCCGCGAAGCCGGTCAAGGCGGCGGAGATCGCGAAGGCCAGGGTCTTCACCCGGACCGGATCGAAGCCGAGAGCTGCCGCGGCGACGTCGGCGTCGCGCACGGCGCGCATCGCCCGGCCGAGGCGGCTGCGGGCGAGGAGGTCGAACCCGACGAGGCTCGCGCCAGCAGCGATCACCGCCAGCACCGCCAGCCCGGCTGCGGTCACCGGTTCGCCAAGGAGCGTCGGCGCGTCGGTGACGACGAGGCCGTTCTGGCCGCCCGTCAGCTCGCCGCCCTCGATCAGGCCATGCTCGACGATGAAGCCGAAGGCGATCGTCAGCATGGCGAGATAGGGGCCCTTCACCCGCATCGCCGGCACCGCCACGAGGCCGCCGACGAGGGCGGCGATCAGGGCCGAGGCCGGGAGCGCCAGCCAGAAGCCGACGCCGTGGAGCGTCAGGATCGCGCTCGCGTAGGCGCCGATCGCGTAGAAGCCGGCATGGCCGAAGGAGATCAGCCCGGTGAGGCCGAGGAGCACGTTGAGACCGACGCCCGCCACCGTCGTCAGCGCCACGAGGGCGATCACGAAGTGGCTGTAGCCGGTGGTCAGCGCGACGAGGCCGAGCGCGGCGGCGGTGAGCCCCGCGATGCCGAACCGCATCGCCGAGGCCGAGCGCAGGCGGTGCATCGTGTCAGACCTTATTGACCGCGGCGCGGCCGAGCAGGCCGTCGGGGCGCAGGGTGAGGGCCAGGATGATCACCGAGAACACCACGAGCTGCGTGTAGGTCGAGCCGAGGGTCGCGGTGACGCCGGCCTCGACGAGGCCGTAGAGCAGCCCCGCTAGGATTACCCCGGTGGCCGAGCCGATGCCGCCAAGGATCGCCACCGCGAAGGCCTTGATGCCGAACAGCGTGCCGAGCTCGGCCGAGACCGAGAAGAGCGGCGCGATCAGCAGACCGGCGATGCCGGCGAGCGTCGCAGACAGCGCGAAGGCACAGGCCACTGTGCGACGCACGTCGATTCCCATCAGGCGGGCGGCGTCGGCGTTCTGCGCCACGGCGAGCAACACGCGGCCGAGATCGGTCCGGCGGAACACCGTGCGGATCGCGAAGGCCAGGCCGATCCCGACCACTGGGATCACCAACTGCAGAGGGTAGATGCCGGTCCCGAGGATCTCCACCGGCTTCGTGGCCAGCGGCGAAGGCAAGCTGCGCGGCTCCTTGCCGAAGGTAAACAGCACGGTGTTGTCGAGGACGATGCCTCCCGCCACCGTCGCCAGGAGCCACGCATCCGAGCCGCGCACCACGAAGGGGCGGACCAGCGCTCGCTCGACCACGAGGCCGAACAATGCGCAGCCGGCGAGTGCCAGGACGATCGCCGCCGGCATCGGCCAGCCGAGGGTAACGCCGAGCGCGTAGGCCAGGACCGCGCCCAGGGTGACGACGCTCCCTTGCGCGAAGTTCACGGTCCCGGACACCGCGTAGGTCACATGGAAGCCGAGCGCTACGAGCCCGTACATGCTGCCGAGACCGAGGCCGCTGACAAGGATGGAGGTCAGCATCGCCGGGCTCAGTTGGTCACCGCGACGATCTCACCGTCCTTGAAGCGGGTGAACACGTAGTCCGACGGGCCCAGCGCATCGTGCTGACCGGGGGCGAAGGGCTTGTCATAGGTTTTGATCAGACCCGGATAGGTGCCGATCTTGTAGAAGCCGTCGCGAACCTTCGGGCCCTCGGTGGAGCCGGCGGCCTGGATGGCCAGGGCCAGCAGGTGCGTTGCGTCGTAGGCGTTGGCGATGCCGACGGCGGGCGTGACGTCGGCCATCGACTTGATCGCCGGGTACTTGGCCTTGAGCGCATCGAGCACCGCGGTCGCCTTCGGCGAGGCGTTGCCAGCGAAGGTGAAGGTCTGGATGAAGTGCACCTTGCCGGCGCTGGGGCCGGCGAGTTCGTCGAAGCGGCCGCCTGCAGGGCCCCAGTGCGAGACGACCGGCACCGACCAGCCCATCCGGTCGAGGGACTTCACCACCTGCGCCGAGGGTCCGACATTGCCAACGAGAAACAAGGTGTCGGCGCCGGCCTCCTTCAGCCGGGACAGCTGGGGCACCATGTCGACGTCGTTGGCCTCGTATTTCTCGATGCCCGCTGCCGGAAGGTTGGCCGCTTGCAGGGCGTCCTTGAGGCCCTTCTGGTTCGACTCGCCCCAGGCGTTGTTGACGAGGATCATTCCGGGCTTCTTCGCCCCGTAGGTCTTCACCGCGTAGGCGACCAGCGCTTCGTCGACGAGGGCGTCCACCGCGGAGACCCGGAAGGCGTAGTTGTCGGCGGCGCCGTTGCGGGTGATGCCGGTGCCGGCAGCCCAGGGGCCGATGAAAGGCACCTTCATCTGGTTGGCGATGGGCACGATCGCCATCGAGACCGGCGTGTCGAGGCCGCCGACGACCGCAACGACGCCGGCCCGCTGTATCAGTTCGCGGGTCGCCAGCACACCTTTGGACGGGTTGGCCTCGTCGTCGCGGGCCACGAGTTCGAGGGAGCGCCCGAGAACGCCGCCCTTGGCGTTGATCTCGTCGATGGCGAGCCCGATCCCGCGGGAGATCGCCTCGCCGGATTTTGCCGATTGGCCGCTCAGGGCTGTCACGAGGCCGATCTTTATGGTGTCGGCCGCCTGCGCGGTCGAGATGGCGAGACCGAGCAAGGCGCTCGTCGTCACCGCGACGCGACGCAGGGAGGGGGGGAGGAAGGAGGCCATGGCGTGTCTCCGAGGACGGGGCGCGGCCTGCCGAGCGCAACCTCCATGCCACCGCGCATCCGCGGCTCCGGCACGAGGGCAGCGATGTGCATGCACTGTCTGGGACAGCTGTGCTCAATCCTGCGCCAAAGTGCATACACTTATTGCATGCACTTTTCCAGGCGCTGCGGCATGCTGAAGGCAGAGGAGAGGTCCCATGACCGATGTCACGCCCAGCGCGAAGGCCGCGCGCGATGCCGCCAACGTCACCGCCTACCTGGAGGCCTCGATGGTGCCGGATCCGGAGACGGCTGCACGCTACATGGCGCCCGGCACGCAAATCGTGTTCACCGGGGCTCGGGTGTTTCATCATCCGTCCGAGGTCACGGCCTTCAACGCTAGCCGCTACGCCTGGGTGAAGAAGCGGATGGAGCGTCTGGACGTGGTTCCGGGCAACGACGTCACCACGGTCTACAGCCTCGGTACCCTGTACGGCGCGTGGCCCGACGGAACGCCCTTCGAGGGCAACCGCTACGTCGACCGCTTTACCGTCCGTGAGGGCCTGATCGTCGGCATGGAAGTCTGGAACGACAGCGCCGAGCGCTTGCTCATGAAGCACGGCATCACAGCCTGACTCCGGGGTCAGGCGCCACCGGCATCCGCGACATACGGCGCCAGCAGGCGGCCGAGGTCGCGCTCGCGCGGCGGCGGCGGGACGATGCGCGCTCGCTCCGCCACCGCGTCGAGATGGCGATCCATCAGGGTGGAGGCACGCTCGGCATCGCCCGCGATCAAGGCGGCGACGATGTCGCGATGCTCGCTGACGGCACAGTCCGATGAATGCGGCCGGCTGTAGAGCGAGAGGATCAAGGCGCAGCGATAGCCCAGTTCGGCGACGTACCGGGTCAGCACAGCGCTGCCGGTCATCTCGGCGAGCATCAGGTGGAACTCGGTGGCGAGGCGGATCGAGACCGCGTCGGACCCGCTTCGAGCCGCTTCCTCACGCGTGATCTGGTCCAGCAGCGTCTGACGCTGCTCCTCGCTCAACTGTCCGGCGAGGCGGTGCACCACGAGCCGCTCCAGACCGAGGCGCACGTCGAAGATGTCGCGCGCCTCTTCCCAACTCGGCGTCGCGACGACGGCAATCCGATTGCGGCGAAGGTCGACCAAACCTTCTCCGGCCAAACGGACGAGGGCTTGCCGCGCGATCGTACGGCTGACGCCGAACCGCTCACCGATGGCATCCTCGGGCAGACGATCTCCGGGGGCTAGCGCCCGTTCCACAATAGCCCGTCGCAAGGCTTGGCAGATCGCGCCCACACGATCCGCCTCGTCTCCAGTCTTCATCGACGTCGGAAACTCTGCGCCACGATCACTCCGGCTTGATCCGTCATGGTCCTCTCTGGGTCGCGATCCACTCCGACGGGCTCAGACGGGTGGCTCGTGCGCTGTCTGCCGGAGCGGATCTCCGAGTGCAACGGTCGCGCCACTCGGTTCCAATGGGCTCGCACGCGACGAGGAGCGACCTTGTGGTGATCGAAGCGGACCGGTTTCACCGGGACTGGCCACTTTCGGCGCTATAGGCTGAATGGCCGTAGCGGCCGAAGTCGGCCGATAGCCGCCTGTCCGCTCATGGGCTCAAGTTGGGGGCAAGCCGACGTTCGGCACAGCGGAGGGAGAAGCCTCGACGCGGCCCTTCTCGGACGTTCAGCCTGTCCAAGGGCCGCCCGAGCTTCTGGCCTCTTCCGGACGTTCCGCCTTTTCGGCCCGAAAGACTGCTCGGAAGGCAGAAGCGGACCTAAGCGAGGCCGGACATGGGATTGCCTGTCCCCGAGGCGCCGAGGATAGCTTGAGGGTGTCGCGTATTTCGCATCGGTCCATCCTAGCCTGCCCGTCCCCGACGCCCGTGCTTCCAGCATCGCAGCGAGGCTCCTCCACCGTGCCCGGCGGCAAGCTGCTCTACCTTCTGAACGGTCCGAAGATCGGTTTGTCTGGCAAGCGCTCGCTCGAGCTGTGCGGGGGCGCTGGTGCCAAGGGATTGGTCGGCGCGGATAAATATTGACATTGCCACCATGCAGGCCGCCGACTCGTTCGGCCACACATACGGCCGCTTCAGCGGCTCAAACAGCACTTCACGCCGTATAAGGCAGGAGCCAGTTGGAACACGCCGCATTCGGACGGCGTCGTGTGGCCGTGCTACAACATGGTTGCTGCTCGTGGAGCCATCGGTCGATGGTCACGTAAATGGTCCTGACTCCCGTCTGAATATTACCGTCATAAACACAACGACTTGGCGCAGAACTGCTCATTATTTTTGGAATAATTCTGAATTTATGCTCGCATTTTGACCTCTTCAGCACCTTGAGGGACGGCTTCTGAAGTGGTTGACCGGCCATGAGAGCTCTGGAGGTGAGTGGGGCCGGCATCATGCAGCCGATATCAATCGATGCGCTGCATCGTAGCGAGAGCGTCAAGCTCCGACGCTTCCTGCTGCGCCTGCTCGGCAACTCGGCAGACGCCGCCGACGCCCACCAAGAAACCTATCTGCGCATGCTCGCGGCGCTGTCGCGCACGCATATCGATCAGCCATCGGCCTTCCTTTTTCAGATCGCGAACAATGTCGCCCTGCGTATGCGCAATCGGCAGCGGTTCGAGAGCACGCTGTTCCAGGACCTGAGCGACGCGGACCTGGCGGGCATCGTCGATGGCCACGCCTTGCCGGAACGCCAAGCCATCGCGAGACAGGAACTGATGCGTCTTGCGGCGGCCGTGGATGAACTGCCGCCCCGCTGCCGCGAGGTCTTCTTGCTCGCCCGCATCGACGGGTTCGCGAACGGGGAGGTCGCGGCCCGTCTCGGCATCAGCCGGAACATGGTCGAGAAGCACCTCATCAAGGCACTCCTGCACTGCCGTCGCCGGTTCAGCGACCCTCTGTGAGGGATGACATCAGGAACTCGACGTCTCGTTGATCCCAATTCATGGGGACACACAGATTGGCCGCCCGAGCCATGGTGCTGCCCAGAGGGAGCGGATTGTGGCCGATAGCGACGCGTCCGGCGTAACCGAGGAAGGCGGCGAGGATCCAGTCTATGAGGTCGCCGCGGGCTGGGTCGCACGCCTCTCATCGCCGGACGCGGCGGAGAGCGATCGCGAGGCCTTCGAGGTTTGGCGCTCCTCCGATCCGCTCCACGGAGCAGCCTATGCCGAGATGGATGCGCTATGGCGCAAGCTCGGCCATGTTCCCGATCCCCGGCAGCGTCGCCGGCCTGCGAAAGGCCTCGCCGGTATCGCTGCCCTGGCCTTGTTCGGTGCCGCCCTTGCCTACCAACTCGGCCTCATCGACCGGATGCAGGCCGATCTCTGGAGCGGCGTCGGCGAGATCACGCACGCGACTCTCGCCGATGGCAGCCGTATCGACCTCAACACCGACACGGCCCTCGCTCTGCACTTCACCGAGACCGGGCGCGAGGTCGAGCTCCTGCGCGGCGAGGCCTTCTTCGACGTCGCGCCCGATCCGCGGCGCCCCTTCGTAGTGCGCGGGAACGGCTTGAGCGCGCGGGCGCTGGGTACGCGCTTCTCCGTTCGCGTCGATGGGGCGGAGAGGCCTGTGGATGTGGCCGAAGGGCGTGTCGAGGTGACGGCGTCAGGTCGGTACGTGCAGGTCTCGGCTGGTGAGGCTGTCCGACTCGCGGACGGGAATGCGCCCTCCGTCGTCAAGGCGGATGTGGGGCGGAAAACGGCTTGGCGGGACGGCCGCCTGGTCTTCTCGGGCGAGCGGCTGTCCGCCGTCCTGGCGGAGCTGGGGCGCTATCGTCGCGGCGGCATCCTTCTGCTTGATCCCGCTGCCGGTGAGCGGCGCGTCACCGGAGCCTTTGACCCCCACAACACGGACGACGCCCTGGACGCGATCGCCGCGACGATGGGGGTGCGCGTCACTCGTCTGACCCCTTTCCTCGCCCTGGTCGGATCGCCGCTGTGAAGCGCCGCGAAAAATCTTCGCCCTCCGACGTCAGGAGATCGCCGCCCCGTTGATCTCAGTCGGTAGGGACGGGAGAGCGCGAAGCGCGCCGTCCCTTCGAGCAGACGGATGGGGCGTGGGATGGCGGTGCGGATGCGTGGGTATGCCAGCGGCGGGCGACAGGCGAGCATTGCCCTGGCCAGCGTTTCGATGCTGGCGTTGGTTCCGGCCGTCGCTCAGAGCCAGGACGCGAACCGCGTCTCGGCAGGCGTGGCTCGCAAGCCGAGCATCATCGCGATCACGCCGGAGGCCGTGCTGCCTCAGGAGGCGGGGCAGGTGTCCCTGTCCATCGCGCAGGGCCCGCTCGAGCCAGCCCTCGTCGCCTTCACCGAGCAGGCCCGGATAAAGCTCGTCTACGCGACCGACCTGACGGAGAGGCTGACGACAAGGGGCGTCGAAGGGGCGTACCGGCCCCTCGAAGCGCTCGGTCGAATCCTCGCGGGCACCGGCCTGACTTACCGGGCCGTCGGTCCCTCCACGATCACGCTCGTCAATCCGCGCTACGTCCAGCTGGGCGGGGATCCGGCCCACGTGGTGACCCTCGACGAGCTGAGCGTCGAGGGCCAGCGATCGAGTCGGGGCGTGCTCGCGGGCTTGCCTCCGGCGAGCGGCACGGTGGGGCAGCCTCCCGTGCCCTACGCGGGCGGTCAGGTGGGAACCGGAACGCGTATCGGCTTCCTGGGCAACCGCTCGGTCTTGCGGACGCCCTTCAATGTGACGGGCTACACCGAGAAGCTGATCAACGACCAGCAGGCGCGCTCGCTCTCCGACGTCGTGCTGAACAATTCGTCCGTGCGCAACGACGCTCCGCCCTTCAGCGAGCGCGACTCCTACTTCATCCGCGGCTTCTCGGTCACCAATCTCGACACCGCCTTCGACGGTCTGTTCTACATCGCCAATCCGCGCCGCACTTTCACAGAGGGGCTGGAGCGGGTCGAGATCCTTCTCGGGCCGACCGCCCTCCTCAGCGGCGGCACCGGCCGCGTCGGCGGCACCATCAACCTGATCCCGAAGCGGGCCTTCGACGAGCCGCTCACCCGCCTTACGACGACCTATATCAGCGACGCGCAGATCTGGACGCACGCCGATATCGGTCGCCGCTTCGGCACGTTCAACGAGTGGGGCGTGCGCTTCAACGGCGCGTACCGCAACGGCGCCACGCCCCTCGACAAAAACGAGATCGAGGTCGGCTTCGCCGCGCTCGGCCTCGACTATCGCGGCGAACGGTTCCGCGCCTCGGTCGACCTGAACCACTCCACGCAGAACGTCACCGCGCCGACCTCGTTGTTCAATGCGGTGGCGCCCAACATTCCCGTTCCGCGCGCGCCGAACAACCGCCGCAATACGTCGAACCCGTTCGAGTACAACGACAGTCGCTACAACATGGCCGCGGGCCGGATTGAGTACGACGTGCTGCCGGAGACGACGGTCTACGCAGCAGGCGGCCTCAGCCGCTACAACGAGGACTTCCTGACCTCGAACTACCGGGTCACGAGCGTAACCGGACAGGCGTCGAACTCGCTCGCCATCCAGCCCCTCGAGCTGGAGGGTTTCAGTGGCGAGGTCGGACTGCGCTCACGCTTCCACACGGGCATCGTCGGCCACCAGTTCAATGTCGCTGCGGCCGAGGCGGTGAACAAGAACTACTCGCGCGGCTTCGTGCCCTTCAGCCTGCCGACCTACACGACCAACATCTACAATCCGATCTACCTGCCGTTCGGCTCCGTCCCGACCATCAATTTCCCGCGCTCCAACCAGCAGCCCCTCTTCACGGAGCTCTATGCGCGCAGTGTCGCGGTCGCCGACACCCTGTCGCTCGGCGACGACCGCTTCATGCTGACGATCGGCGGACGCTTCCAGGAGATTGACCTGCAGAGCTACGCCACACGTCCGGGCCCAACCCAGGGCACCCTGGCCACGAGTTACCGGGAGAGCCGTTTCAGCCCCGCCTACGCCCTTGTCGTCCGGCCGACCGAGAACCTCGCCTTCTATGGCAACTACATCGAGTCGCTCGACGCGGGCCCGAGCGCGCCGGCAACGGTGGTCAACGCCAGCGAGGTCTTCGCGCCCGTCGTGAGCCGGCAGAAGGAAGTTGGTGCCAAGTACGATTTCGGTCCAGTTGCGCTCACAGCATCGCTGTTCGAGATCGAGCAGCCGAATGCCTTCACCGATACGGCGACCAACCGCTTCACCCTCAGCGGTCTCCAGCGCAACCGCGGCCTCGAACTCAACGTGTTCGGCGAGCCGATTCCCGGCGTGCGGCTGCTCGGCGGCGTGACCTTCATCGACGCGACCCTGGTCAACACCGCCAACCGCCAGTTCGACGGGAACGCCGCGCCCGGCGTTCCCGACACCGCGATCAACCTCTGCGGGGAATACGACCTGCCGCCGTGGCTGGCACCGGGCCTGACTCTGACCGGCCGGGCGATCTACACGAGCCGCATGTTCTACAACCAAGCCAACACCCAGTCGGTCCCGGACTGGACGCGCTTCGATGCCGGCTTGCGCTACGTCTTCGAGGGCACGAACGGCAAGCCCGTGGTGGTCCGGGCCACCGTCCAGAACCTGCTCGACGATTCGTACTGGGCTTCGGCCGCCCGCGGCTATCTCGCGGTCGGAGCGCCGCGGACGTTCATCCTTTCCGCCCAACTCGACTTCTAGAGGAGCAACCCCGACATGCCACGCTCGGCCTGATCCATGCGCAACGGTTTCCGACAGTCGATGGCGTGGCTGCACACCTGGTCCGGCCTCGTGGTCGGCTGGGTGCTGTTCGCGGTCTTCGTCACCGGTACCGCGAGCTACTACCGGGCCGAGATCACGCGCTGGATGCAGCCCGAGTTGCGCAGCACCGAGGCATTCGAACCGGCCGCGCTCGCCGCCTCGGTCGAGCGCGGCGTCGCCTACATGCAGACGCATGCGGGCGAGGCGCGGGCGTGGTTCATCACGCCGCCGCGTCCCGACAAGCCGGTGATCGAGCTGTTCTGGCGCAGGGCTCCCGGGCAGCCGCCCGGCCACGTCCTGCTGGACCCTGACACCGGCGACTTGGCCAAAGTGCGCGACACCAAGGGCGGGGACTTCCTCTACCTGTTCCATTTCGAGCTGCACATGGCCCCGCTCTGGGGCCGCTGGATCGTGGGCATCTGTGCCCTGATCATGCTGGTGGCGCTGGTCTCCGGCGTGATCACGCACCGGCGCATCTTCGCGGACTTCTTCACCTTCCGCCGCACCAGATCGGCCCAACGGGGCTGGCTCGACGCGCACAACGTCTCGGGCGTGCTGGCGCTGCCCTTCCACCTGATGATCACCTATACCGGCCTCGTCACGCTCGCGACCCTGTACATGCCCTGGGGTGTGCAGACGGCCTACAAGGGCGACGCGCAGGCACTCTTCGCCGAATCCGGCCAGATCACCCGAATACGCCCGCCGGCCGGCCGGCCCGGTACGCTGGTCCCGGTCGGGCCGATGGTGCGGCAGGCGATGGAGGCGGTGTCCGAGCCGCTGGAACGCATCGCGATCCGGAATCCGAAGGATGCAAATGCCACGGTGATCGTTCTGTTCGAGGAGCCGCATGGCCTCTCACACGAGCATCCGCAGCTCGCCTTCGACGGCATGTCCGGAATGCTCATCGAGAAGCGTGTCGACCCCTTGCGGCCAGCGACCAAGACGTTCGCCACCCTGGTCGGCCTACACGAGGCGCATTTCGCCGGATCCGCCTTACGCCTGCTGTTCTTCCTCTGCGGGCTGACCGGCTGTGCAATGGTTGCGACGGGCCTCGTCCTCTGGACGGTCGCCCGCCTGCCCGGTCCTGCCGAGCGGCCCTTCATCGGGCTCCGGCTCGTCCAGGCACTGAACGTCGGCAGCCTCGTCGGCCTGCCGGCGGCAGTGGCGGCCTACTTCCTCGCGAACCGGCTCCTGCCCGCCGATCTCGCCGGGCGTGCCGAATGGGAGATCCGCGCCTTCTTCGGAGTTTGGCTGGTGGCGACGTTCCTGCCCTCCCTTCGCCCTCCGCGGCGCGCGTGGTGTGAGGGGCTGGCGGCCGTGGCGGCGCTGTGCCTCGCCGTCACGGCGAGTGACGTTCTGATGATCGCGGATCACCCGTTGCGCCGATCCGGCGGCGACCTGTTGTTCGTGTGGTTTGACGCCGCGATTCTGCTGCTCGGTTGTCTCTTTGCCGCTGCAGCGCTCAAGCTCGTGCGCTACGAGACATCCGAGCAGAGGCGCAGACGGTCGCCGGACGCGGTGCCGGCGCAAACGGCCTGACCCGAGGTTTCAAGGCGACCGCCATTCGCTCTCGACGCGCCTCGATACGGCCAGCGGGACGACTCGTCGCCGGATACGCCGCTTCAACGAAGCCCAACGTCGGGCGTTTACCGAGCACCTGGGCAGCGCAGCTCTTGATGCAGAAGGTTGCGCGAGCAGTCGGAACCGCAGGGCCACTCGGGTGATCCGGTCCTTCCGTGCGGGGATCAGACACTCAAGGCACGGGCGCATCGCGACGGTGTCGCCGCCTTTGGCCATCTCCATCGCTGTGTGGCCGACGGCCTCGGCCTCGCCCCTGCAGGATCGCCTCGAGCTTCCATGCCGTCTTGGAGCGGCTGCCCTTCGGCCGGCCCGCCGGGTTGCCGCTCTGCCCCTTCTGAAAGGCCCGGCCTCGCGTCGTCATGCTGAAACTCTACACCGTCATGGCGCGCCGGCGAGACGCCGCCGCCCGGAACATGCTGAAAGGATCGGCCTGCGAACAGCGCGATCTCGCGTGGCTCGGTGTCGAAGGCCGTTGAACATCGCTCTGCACCGCTCGTTGCCGTCCGACCTCACCCGGATGGATAGACCGATGACCCGTATGACGATGGCCTTCGCGGCCGCCCAGGCTGGCTGCGATGACGCGAGCATGCCATAGGGCCGTCATGTCGACCGATATCCCGCACCCCTACTCGATCACCGTCGAGCCGCTGAAGAAGCCCGAAGGCCAGTTCGGCTGGGCTCTGCGCAAGCACGGTAAGCTGATGGAGCGGTCCGATCGTCCGTTCCTCACTGAGGCCAAGGCGTTCGAGAACGCCATGCGAGCCATCGAGCTCGACTCCAAGCCAGGAGGGTTCGGCCGGCGGTAGGGTTCTCTCACCCGATACCGCTCGCGGCTCGCGCTGCATGAGCCCCCTCTCCCGAAGCGGAGAGGGGCGCCGACATGGGTGCAACGGGGCCTGATCCCGCGGCCCCCTCCCGCCGGTGGGTAGAGGGCCGCTCGGCCGGCCGCGCCAGGACGGACCTGGGACGCGGGCAGTGCTGCCTGCGCACCCTTCGCAGCCCGGTGCCATGTCGATGCGGCGGCGCGTGCCGTACGCGCTCCACCGCACGACCCGGATGTCGATCGGCCGGTCGCGCGGTGCGGTCTCGGAAGGCTGCCACTCCTCGGCCTGGGCGGAGTCGAGAGCATCGGCATCGAGCATGCGGCTGGAACGCAGCTCAGGCGCACGGCGTGGCTGCTCACGGGTAGCCTCCACGAAAATCGGGGTCCAGCAGCGCAGGGATGTGGCCCACTCTCCGGCAGCGTCCTGGGGGCATGAGACGAACAGCGCGCCATGGCGTGCGATTTGCCGCGGCGCCCTGCCCTTCCTGCTGATGCTCGGCCTGCCCAGACTGGACGAGCGTCGGAGCATCCTCATGCGCCTTCTCACACTGGCCACCGTCCTTCTCGGCTTCGCTCTTTCCGCAGACCTGGCTTCGGCGCGGGCCGAGGGTACCGAGGTCGACTTGGCCCTGGTCCTCGCGGTCGACGTGTCGCTCTCGATGACCGCCGACGAGCAGCAGGTTCAGCGCGGCGGCTACATCGATGCGTTCCGCTCGACCGCGGTGAAGGAGGCCATCCGCCAGGGCCTCATCGGCCGCATCGCCGTGACCTACGTCGAATGGGCAGGGCCCGAGCGGCAGGACGTGGTCGTGCCCTGGACCGTGATCGGCACCGCCCAGGAGGCCGAGGGCTTTGCTGCTCAACTCGCGCGAACGCCCCCGCTGCGCGCGCTGCGCACCTCGATCTCCGGGGCGCTCGACTTCTCGGTCGAGATCCTGCGCACGGCGGGGTTCGAGGCGACGCGCCGCGTCATCGACATCTCGGGCGACGGCCCGAACAACAGCGGCCGCGCGGTGACCCGTGCCCGGGACGATGCTGTCGCTGCAGGTATCGTCGTGAACGGTCTGCCGCTGATGATCCGCGAGCCGACCGGCCCTTACGACATACCCGACCTCGACCTGTACTACCGGGACTGCGTCATCGGTGGCCCCGGTGCCTTCATGGTGCCGGTGCGCGAGGCTGCCGAGTTCGCCAAGGCCATCCGCACCAAGATCGTCCGGGAGGTTGCCGAACCTGCGCGGCCGGCAGCACGCGTTCTGCCAGCGCAGATGGGCACTCCGATCCGGTGCGCCCTGACCGGCCAACGCGTGCCATACGACATCGACCCGTAAGGGCGACCGGTCAGGCTGGCGGGCTTGTCGTCCCGACGATCCGCGGAAGCGATCCTGGAAGCCGTCGTTCCCATCTCGAGCACAGGACCTCCTCAGGCTGAACGGCGTGGGCGGCGGCGAAGCGCGCCAGGACATGCCGGCGGTCGCAGCTGGCGAAGGCGAGCGGTTCAGGGCGAGGCGTGGGCGGTGTAGGAAGGGGGCTCGGCGTCGGCCACCTTCAGCGCATCCTCGATCCGCTCCCTGACGTCGAACAGGCGCCTTCGCTCGGTTGCCTGGGCGCGATCAAGGTCAGCAGGGCATTCTGCAGGATGTCGGGGCGAACCGGCTTGTGGACGAGCGGGATTCCGCTGTCCAAGGCCTCTCGCAAGCGCGCGGGGGCCGTGTCGCCGGTGATGAGGATTGCGGGGATCGGGCGCCCCCAATGCTCCCTCAGCAGCGCGATGGCCTGCGTGCCCGTTTGGCCTTCACGGAGCCGAAAGTCGCAGATCAGCGCGTCCGGAGCCGGTTCGGATGATGGGGGCCGGCTGACGTCGTCCGGGCCTTCCAAGGCCTGGCATCGGCATCCCCAGCTCGTCAGAAGGGCCACCATCGCATCGCGCACGATGGCGTCGTCATCGACGACCAGAATCCGCATGCCGGCCAGCTCGCCAGGATGGGGGATGTCCGCCGGGACATCGATAGCGCGCACGGCCGCATCCGTTCCAGGGACGAGGATGCGGAACACGCTGCCGCGTCCCTCCTTCGACGAAACGGAGAGCGGATGTCCGAGTGACGTCGTGATCCCTCGCGCGATGGCGAGTCCCAGCCCGAGGCCCTTCTGGCGATCGCGCTCAGGATTGCCGAGCTGATAGAACTCGCGGAAGATGTCCTCGCGCTTGTTGTCCGGGATGCCGATGCCCGTGTCGTAGACTTCGATCGAGACGTCGAGCCCGCGTCGGCGGCAGCCGATGAGAACGCCGCCGCGATCGGTATAGCGGACGGCGTTGAGGACCAGGTTGCGCAGGACCAGTTCGAGGAGCGCCGCGTCGGACACAACCGCCCGGTTCGTCTGACGGGTTCGGTAGATCAGGCGCTTGGCATCGGCCAGATGGGCGAGGTCGTTCTCGATCTTGTCGAGGAGCGGCTGGAGTTCGAAGGCTTTCGGCCGTGGCGTGACGACCCCGGCCTCCAGGCGCGAGAAATCCAGGAGCGTGTTGAGCATGTCCGTCGAGGCGACGTTGGCGGCCTGGGCGTTCTGAAGGATCCGACGCTGCGGGCCGGCGAGATTCGTCTGGCTCAACGCCTGCAGAAACAAGCCGACGGCATGGACGGGCTGGCGCAAGTCGTGGCTTGCCGCCGCGAGGAACTGCGATTTCGCTGCGTTCGCATGCTCGGCGTCGCGACGCGCCGCGTGAGCCGCGGCGGTCTCTCCGCGCAATTGCTCGACGAGAGCCATGTTCTCGAAGCGCAATTCGATCGACTCTCGGACCCGACGGCTGGCGAGCACGACCTGACCGTATTGCCCGACGACGAACAGGATCGAGCAGATCGCCAGGGCGCGGTAGGGAGCGCCCCCCAGTGACCACAGCGTTCCGGCGGCCAGGATGGCGACGGGTATGACGAGCGCGAGGTACAGATGGCGGCGCGGTGCCAGAAGGGACACGCCGTTGCTGCAGGTCGCCCCCAGCAAAGACATCGTCAGGATGCTGATCGCGGGAATCTGCAGCGGCAGCGCGATCCAGATCAGCGAGCCCAGGATCGAGCCCTCGAGGACCTTGCTCAGGAAGACGATGCGCTCGACCCGGCGTGCGCGATCGGGCTGGTCCAGGACGTGGCGCGCGCGTCGCGCGTAGAGGGCTGCGGCGATCCGCTCGGTGAGGAATGCGACGTACCAGCTCACGAGGATGCTACGGGCCGCCAGCGTCCAGAGCACGGCCAGCATCAGCGTCGAGACGAGGAAGCCCACGGCGACCGATTGAAGGATGCCGTCCAGCACGAGGCGCAACTCCTCGGCCACGACCCGGCGGTCCTGCGATGGGCTCATCGAATCAGGCCGAGCTGCTGTGCTTTGAAGACGGCTTCCGCGCGCCGGGTCACGCCGAGGACCGACAGCAGCCCCTGCACGTGCCCCCGGACCGTATGCTCGGACAATCCGAGATTGCGGCCGATCATCTTGTTGGACAACCCCCGTCCAACGAGGATGAGCACCTCGGCCTGCCGTGGGGTCAGCGAGGGGCAGGCGACCGCGCCGACGGGCGGCGCGACGGGAAGCCGATCCAGCATCTCGCGCAGGACCGCCATCATCCGGTCCGGCCGATCCGTCTTGGATAGGAAGGCGCTGGCGCCCTGAGCAAGTGCGGCGCTGACCGTATCCGGCAGATCCAGGGCCGAGACGACGACGATCCGGGCGGCGGGCCACCGGCGCTGGAGCAGGCTCATCCCTTCCAGGCCGCTGGTTCCCGGCAGTTGGATGTCGAGGAGGATTACCGTCGGCACGACGTCGTCGACGGCGAGGGCTTCATGCAGGGAGGCGCAGTCGCGGGTCAGAACGCGATCGAGCGCCGTCGAGAGCATCGACACGATGCCGGATCGGAACAGCGCGTGGTCGTCGATGATGAGGATTGCTTCCTGCGCCATGCAAACCCTGTCTCGCGCAAACGCCTGAGAGCCTCTCACAGAACGCCCGCTGCGCCGTCGTGCCCAGAGGGAGATCTCCCGATCGCGTTGAGAACGGGAACGGCTTTAGGCCCGTGTTTCAACGCGCTCTCTTTGGCCGAACCGGCATCCACGTCGGCAGAGAGCGCTCGCGGCGCCGTTTCGGCTCGGGACCAGTCCATCTGGACTGGTCCACGCTGCCTCCGGGATCGCGTAAAGCACCATCCACCGATCCCGTTCGCCTGCTCGGGCGAAAAGATCGCCTCTGATGTTTCAAATAACGTTCGCATCCGACAGCATATTGGTCGAGCGAAAGATAATATATACCGTTAATCCAGGGGGAAGGCATGGTCAATCCGGCTCGAGGTCGTCATCACGCCACTTATTCGGTCCGGCGCAGCATCATCCTCAAGAATGCTCCTTCTGCTTCTGACGCAAGGCGGGCTTTGATCGTGCGCTGGATCGGCGCCGCAGCAAGGAAGCGAGCCAAAGCCGCCAAGCAGGAAGTTCAGCCTGTTCCGGACTTCGACAATGTGACGACGCTCACATGGCCCCAAACATCTGGCCAAAGGACACGCAGACAGTCGGGAGATGGTCACCTCCGAGCCGTCGTTCTCGCGATGAGATCCGAGTAAGAATAGCAAAGGTTGGTGATGCGCTCTGCTTCACAATGGTTTGTGCAAATGATACAGGGCCAGATTAATTGACATCATCAAATTTTTACAAGTCGCAAGGGCGGGGCCTCTTTCGCGATTGATTGAATTTGCATCGTGCTCTGCATCCGCATGGATGGCGCAGGCCTGCGTGCTGCTGAGGGGCCATACCAGCTTGTGCCGCCTGCGCCGGTGTCTGACCGCATGAACCGGTTCGGTTGTCGGCAGCCGCACTACTGACCCTGACCCGCCAAACCGGTCCACGCTGAGCGCAGATTTTCGGGCATCCTGGATCCTGATGGCGGATGGATGCCGAAGACCGTCCGAGCATGACGGGACATCGGGTAGTGTCCGCATCTTGACGACGGATGGCTCCACCGCGATCGGCCCTCGCAACCACCCATTGCCGGCCGCGGTCGAACAGGCCGACCGCCGGAGCAGGGCGCGCCTCATCTCATCATGTCGCTGGGAAGGCGCTCAGTGAGACCCGCGCAACCTCACGCAACGCGTCTCGGTCGGCGCCGGAGGAAGCCAGGACGCCCATGCCGGAGGCGACCGTGGACAGGAACCGGGCCAGCGCCGCCGGGTCGGCGTCCCCCCCGAGGTCGCCGTCCTGTTTCGCCTGATCGAAGCGCTCGCGAAGCTCCACCTCGGTCAAGGCGCGCCGCGAGGCCAGCTCGAACGGGATGTTCTCCGAGCCCTCGCCGCAGGCGAGCCCGCCCTGGACCAGCAGGCAGCCGGGCGGGTTGGCCGGATCCGTGTGGCTCTCGGCGATGCTGCTCAGGAAGCGTTCCGCCACCTCGCGCGCGGTCGCTCCGGCGAGCACGTAGCGCATGTGCTCGGAGCGGCGCTGCGCGTAGCGGTCGAGGGCCGCCTTGAGCAGGCCCTCCTTGCTGCCGAAGGCTGCGTAGAGGCTCGGCGGTTTGATGCCCATCGCCTTGGTCAGCATCGCCAGGCTCGCGCCATCGTAGCCGTGGCGCCAGAACACCTCCATTGCCTCGTCGAGCGCCTTGTCCGTGTCGAACGACCGGGGCCGCCCCATCGCCATTGTCTGCGGGCTCCAACTTTTGTATCGAGTGGTAGATAAGTCTCTTGACGCGCCGCGTCCACATCGACATGTGTAGCGAACCCTACAGATGTTGGAGTCGGTCGTGGGCCCTCATCGCAACGTTTCCCTTGGCCGTCTCGTCGTCCGCCGCAGCGCCGGGATCGGCCTCGCCCTCGCGCTACTCGCGGGCGCCTCCTATCAGCTCGCGTCCGGCCCCTTGGTCCGGGGGAACGCCGCCATTGCTGCAACCCCCCTGCCCGAGCAGGCCGTGCCGGCCCAGGTCGCCACCGTCGAGCCGCGCGACATCGTTCTCTGGGACGAATTCTCAGGCCGTCTGGAGGCCGTCGACCGCGTCGACGTGCGGGCCCGCGTCGGCGGAGCGATCCAGGCCACCCACTTCGTCGAGGGTGCGCTGGTCAAGGCCGGCGACCTTCTCGTCACCATCGATCCGGCGCCCTACGCCGCCGAGGTCCAGCGCCTGGAGGCCCAGATGGCGGGCGCCGAGGCGCGCGTCGGACTGACCGCGAGCGATCTGGAGCGCGGGCGCAGGCTCTCCGACCAGCAGATCGTCACGGCGCGCGATCTCGACGTGCGCGCCAACGCCTTCAAGGAGGCGCGGGCGAGCCTCGATGGCGCGAAGGCGGCGCTGGAGGCCGCGCGCCTGAACCTGAGCTACACCGAGGTGCGCGCGGCTGTGGGCGGGCGGGTCGGACGCCGGGAGATCACCCCGGGTAATCTCGTGGCGACCGGCGCGGGGGCCGCGGTGCTGACCACCCTCGTCTCGGTCGATCCGGTCTATGCGAGCTTCGACGCCGACGAGGGCGTCGTCCTGAAGGCATTGGCCTCGATCGCCGGATCCGCAGGCGGACGGGACAAGCTCGACCGCATTCCCGTCGAGATGGTGACGCTTGAGGGGACGCCCGCCCGGGGGCATCTCCAATTCATCGACAACAAGGTCGATGCCCGAAGCGGCACGGTCCGGGTGCGGGCCACCTTCGCCAACGGCGACGGCCGTCTCATCCCCGGTCAGTTCGCGCGGATGCGGCTCGGCCGGTCCGCGCCCGAGCGGCTGCTCCTTGTCGACGAGCGGGCCGTCGGCACCGATCAGGACAAGAAGTTCGTGCTCGTGGTGGGCGCGGACGACCGCGCCGAGTTCCGCGCCGTCACCCTCGGCCGGGCGGTCGACGGACTGCGCGTGGTGACCTCAGGCCTCTCCGGCGGCGAGCGCATCGTCGTCAACGGATTGCAGCGCATCCGTCCCGGAACGCTCCTGCGCCCCGAGCCCGTGACGATGGGTGAGCGACCGCCCGCCGCCGGGACGGGCAAGCTCGCCCAGCGCTGACGTCCGGCAGCCTCCATCCTCCCCTGCCCTCGACCTGACGCGCGCGACCGCCCCCGCGGCGGCCGCCCCGTCGACTCGCGCCTGATGCCCCGATCCCGGAGGGCGACATGAACCTGTCCAAATTCTTCATCGATCGCCCGATCTTCGCGGGCGTGCTCTCGGTGCTCATCTTCATCGGTGGCCTGATCTCGCTCTTCGCGATGCCGATCTCCGAATATCCGGACGTGGTGCCGCCCTCGGTAGTGGTGCGTGCGACCTTCCCCGGCGCCAACCCCAAGGTCATCGTCGAGACCGTGGCGACGCCGATCGAGGAGCAGATCAACGGCGTCGAAGGCATGCTCTACATGTCGAGCCAGGCGACGACCGACGGCATCATGACGCTCACCGTCACCTTCCGCCTCGGCACCGACCCGGACAAGGCGCAGCAGCTCGTTCAGAACCGCGTCTCGCAGGCCGAGCCGCGCCTGCCGGCCATCGTGCGCCAGCTCGGCATCGTCACGGTGAAGTCCTCGCCGGACCTCACCATGGTCGTGCACTTGGTCTCGCCCAACGGGCGCTACGACATGACCTATCTGCGCAACTACGCGGTGCTGAACATCAAGGACCGCCTCGCCCGCCTCGACGGCGTCGGCCAGGTGCAGTTGTTCGGCTCCGGCGACTACGCGATGCGGATCTGGCTCGATCCGCAGAAGGTCGCCGAGCACGGCCTGTCGGCGGGCGACGTGGTGCGCGAGATCCAGGCGCAGAATGTGGAGGCGGCCGCGGGCGTCATCGGCGCGTCGCCGGCCGTGCCCGGGCTCGACCTGCAGCTCTCGCTGAACGCCGAGGGGCGCCTCACCAGCGAGGAGCAGTTCGGCGACATCGTCGTGAAGACCGGGGAGAGCGGCGAGATCACACGGCTGCGCGACATCGCCCGGATCGAACTCGGCGCCTCGGACTACGCGCTGCGCTCGCTCCTCGACAACAAGTCAGCGGTGGCGATCCCGATCTCCCAGTCGCCGGGCTCGAACGCGATTCAGATCTCGGACGAGGTCCGCCGGACCATGGCGGAGATCAGGAAGACCATGCCGGACGGCGTCGACTACCAGATCGTCTACGACCCGACGCAATTCGTGCGCGCCTCGATCGAGGCGGTGATCCACACGCTGCTCGAGGCGATCGCCCTCGTCGTCCTAGTGGTGATCCTGTTCCTGCAGACGTGGCGGGCCTCGATCATCCCTCTCCTGGCGGTGCCGGTCTCCATCGTCGGCACCTTCGCGGTGATGCATGCCTTCGGCTTCTCGATCAACGCCCTGAGCCTGTTCGGTCTCGTGCTCGCCATCGGCATCGTCGTCGACGATGCCATCGTCGTGGTCGAGAACGTCGAGCGCAACATCGAGGCGGGGCTGTCGCCCCGCGACGCCAGCTATCAGGCCATGCGCGAGGTCTCGGGGCCGATCATCGCCATTGCTCTCGTGCTGGTGGCGGTGTTCGTGCCGTTGGCCTTCATCAGCGGCCTCACGGGTCAGTTCTACAAGCAGTTCGCGCTCACCATCGCGATCTCGACGGTGATCTCGGCGATCAACTCGCTCACCCTTTCGCCCGCTCTCTCGGCGCTCCTGCTGAAGGACCACCACGCCCCGAAGGATCGACTGACCCGCGGGCTCGACATGCTGCTCGGCTGGTTCTTCCGCCGTTTCAATCGCGCCTTCGGGCGGGCCTCCGACGGCTATGGGCGCGGCGTCCGCGGCGTCATCTCACGCAAGGGCGCGATGATGGTGCTCTACCTGGTGCTCGTTGGCGTGACCGTCGTGCTGTTCCGCCAAATCCCTGGCGGCTTCGTGCCGGGCCAGGACAAGCAGTACCTCGTCGGCTTCGCGCAACTGCCCGACGGCGCCACACTCGACCGGACCGAGGCAGTCATCCGCCAGATGAGCGAGATCGCTTTGAAGGAGCCGGGCGTCGAGAGCGCGGTCGCCTTCCCGGGGCTGTCGATCAACGGCTTCACCAACTCATCGAATTCGGGGATCGTGTTCTCGACACTGAAGCCCTTCGAGGAGCGAAAGGGCCCGTCGTTGAACGGTGCCGCGATCGCCATGTCACTGAACAAGAAGTACGCCGCGATCCCCGAGGCCTTCATCGCGATGTTCCCCCCGCCGCCCGTCAATGGGCTCGGCACCATCGGCGGCTTCAAGCTCCAGATCGAGGATCGCGCCGGCCTCGGCTACGAGGCGCTGAACGAGGCGACGAAGGCCTTCATGGCCAAGGCCGCGCAGGCACCGGAGCTGGTGGGGCTGTTCTCAAGCTTCCAGATGAACGTGCCCCAGCTCTTCGCCGATATCGACCGGACCAAAGCGCGCCAGCTCCGCATTCCCGTTACCGACGTATTCGACACGCTGCAGATCTATCTGGGCTCGCTCTACGTCAACGACTTCAACCGGTTCGGCCGCACCTACTCGGTGCGCGTCCAGGCCGACGCGCCCTTCCGCGCCCGCCAAGACGATGTCGGTCTGCTGAAGGTCCGGGCGGGATCCGGCGAGATGGTGCCGCTCTCGGCCCTGCTGCAGGTGCGCCAGACCGCGGGCCCGGAGCGAGCCATGCGCTACAACGGCTTTCTCTCCGCTGACATCAACGCGGGCGCCGCGCCCGGCTACTCGTCGGGCCAAGCGCAAGCGGCGGCAGCGCGCATCGCCGCCGAGACGCTGCCGCGCGGCTTCGCCTTCGAGTGGACCGACCTGACCTACCAGGAGTTCATCGCGGGTAATTCCGGCGTGTGGGTCTTCCCGCTGGCGCTGCTCCTCGTCTTCCTCGTGCTCGCCGCGCAGTACGAGAGCCTCGCCCTGCCGCTCGCGATCCTTCTCATCGTGCCGATGGGGCTGCTCGCGGCGATGTTCGGGGTCTGGCTGTCGGCGGGCGACAACAACGTCTTCACGCAGATCGGCCTCATCGTGCTGGTCGGTCTCTCGGCCAAGAACGCCATCCTGATCGTGGAATTCGCCCGCGAGCTGGAATTCGCCGGCCGCTCCCCGGTCCAGGCGGCGATCGAGGCGAGCCGCCTGCGCCTGCGTCCGATCCTGATGACCTCGATGGCCTTCATCATGGGCGTGCTGCCTCTGGTCACCGCCACCGGAGCCGGGGCCGAGATGCGCAGCGCCATGGGCGTGGCGGTGTTCTCCGGCATGATCGGCGTGACCGCCTTCGGCCTGTTCCTGACACCGGTCTTCTACGTGCTGCTGCGTCGCCTCTCCGGGAATCGACCCCTCAAACAGCACGCTGCAAGCGCGCCAATCGCCGGACCCGACAGCTTCCAGCACGTCGCGTAGTGAACCGTTCCCGTTGTCCCGGGCCCCGAAGATCGGAGACCAACGCTGCTGACGAACCCGCTTCGGAAGGCACCGTCCTCAACCTGTGCAGCCCCGCAGGCCGGCACCGAACCCGCCATAGCCGCCGAGGACCAGCATGGCGCTCTCGGCGCGGCCGGCTCGGCATCTTGGACGACCGCCTCCTGCCGGATCAGCGGCCCGACCCACGGGTGTACGATGTCGCGGATGAAGCGGACGGCGCCTGCCGTCGCTCTTCCGCCAGCATCGGCGTGCGTGACGGTCAGCGCACCGGGCGTGAGCCGTTCAGGCCGATGCAGGCGGCAGCCGAGACAATCGACGAAGTCGCATTGGCTCCGAAACACCAACGCTTCGTCGACCACCCCGACCGTGAGAGTCATGCCGACACCAGCGCCGACATGCTCCTCCAGATCCATGAACGCTAAACGGCCAGCGGCGGGGTGCCGCTGGCCGTCACGAAAGGCAGTGCGGGTTGGTCGATCAGCAGTCGTTGTCGCCCTTGGCGAGCTTCTGATCCGTCCCCGCATTGTTCATGGCACCGACAGTGCCCGGCGAGGAGGGCTGGTTGCCACCGGCCATGTTCTTGCTGGTGTCGTTGGCGCCGGCCTTTTCGCCGAGGCCCTGGTTGGCACCCGCGTTGTTCATGGCGCCGACGGTGCCCGGCGAGGCCGGCTGCTGGCCGCCGGCGAGGTTCTTGCTGCCCTTATCCATGTCCGAGCTCTTCTCGTTCATGGTCTGGTCGGGCATCTTGCCCTTGGTCGAGCCGGTATTGCAGGGGGCCGCGAGCGCCGTGCCCGCAGTCAAAGCCAGGATCGCGATCGCGCTGGTGAAACCGGTCATCCGCATGGGTGTCTCCTCCAATAATTTCTCGCCCGACAAACTTGTCTCAATTGCCAAAGGTTCCTGAGAAAAGTTGCTGCTTGAGCGGGATGCGGCGAGCCGATTCATCTACGGCCATGCTTTGACTTTAACCTGTGTTGGATAGGGTTCGGGTTCCCAGATCCTTGCCCGGCTGCTTCTCCTGTTCCGCCAGACGCCGCTCGTGCTCGGACCTCAACTCGCGCTCGGCGACCAGCCAGAACTGGATCTCCAGGCCCTCCGGGCGGTGGTTGCGCTCCCACAGGTCGTAGGCGCGCTCGCGAATCCGCTCGAAGGTGATCTCGTCGCCGTCCTGGCGGCTCTCCGCCGCAGGCCCGGTCCGGGGCGGAGGTACCTCCGCGGCGCCCTGCTCGACATCCTCGGGCTCCCTGCCCCAGGGATCGACCCTGCCTTCGTCGCCTGACACCCGCGCATCCTTTCCCGCTAGCGGCGCCGTGCGGCACCGCCCCCCGTCAAGCGAACCCATGATCCGGCGCGCAAGTTTCAGCGCGGCCTTGGCGAGACACCTTCGTCGACGGGATCCGGCGGGACTGCGAATGCGGCGTCGCGGACGGGCTCGCAGGCTTCCGCCGGACGGGTGCAGGGGCCATATTCCCGCTATGGCGACACCCCGTAAGCTCAGCCGCGCCGCGGCGAATCCGGCCAAGACCGGCGCGAAGGCCGACAAACCGGAGCTTCAGCCCCTCGACCCGTTCCTGGCGGAGCTGCTCAACCCGGCGCTCAACCGCAACCGCCTGCCCGAGCCGGCGGCTCCGGCCAAGCGCGGGCGCAAGGGCAAGGCTTCAGCGGCGCCGGGGTTCGGCGAGGCGCCGCAGGCCGGCTTCACGGTAGCGCCGGGCGCCGAGGTCGATCCGCGCCTTGCCCAGGCGCTGGGAATGACCCCGCCCGAGGACGGGCCTGCTCCTGAGGGCGCTCCCGACACCGCCCCGCTCGACCCGCCTGGGGGCGCCTCGGCCACGGTGACCGCGCTGGAGCGCCTGCTCACCGAGGGCAACCCGCTGTTCAAGGATGGCCAGGCCTGGGTGCCGCACCGGCCGGAGCGTCCGCAGAAGAGCGAGGGCGGCGTCCGCTTCGTGATGAAATCGGACTTCGAGCCCGCCGGCGATCAGCCCACCGCCATCGCCGAGCTGGTGAAGGGCGTGCAGGGGCGGGAGCGCGACCAGGTGCTCCTCGGCGTCACCGGCTCGGGTAAGACCTTCACGATGGCCAAGATCATCGAGGAGACGCAGCGCCCGGCCCTGATCCTCGCGCCGAACAAGACGCTGGCCGCGCAGCTCTACGGCGAGTTCAAATCGTTCTTTCCCGAAAACGCGGTCGAGTATTTCGTCTCCTACTACGATTATTACCAGCCCGAGGCCTATGTGCCGCGCTCGGACACCTTCATCGAGAAGGAAAGTTCGATCAACGAGCAGATCGACCGCATGCGCCATGCTGCGACGCGCGCCCTGCTCGAGCGCGACGACGTGATCATCGTGGCCTCCGTGTCGTGCATCTACGGTATCGGCTCGGTCGAGACCTACACGGCGATGTCCTTCACGGTGTCGCTCGGCGAACGCATCGAACAGCGTCAGCTCATCGCCGACCTCGTGGCGCTCCAGTACAAGCGCATCCAGTCCGACTTCGCCCGCGGCACCTTCCGGGTACGCGGCGACACGATCGAGCTCTGGCCGGCCCACTTGGAGGATCGCGGCTGGCGCATCGGCCTGTTCGGCGACGAGGTCGAGAAGATCGTCGAGTTCGATCCCCTCACCGGCAAGACCATCTCCGAGCTGAAATTCGTGAAGGTCTATGCCAACTCCCACTACGTCACGCCGCGCCCGACGCTGCAGCAGGCGATCAAGGGCATCAAGACGGAGCTGAAGGGCCGCATCGAGGAGCTGACCAAGATGGGCCGCCTGATCGAGGCGCAGCGCATCGACCAGCGCTGCACCTTCGACATCGAGATGATCGAGGCGACCGGCTCCTGCAACGGCATCGAGAACTACTCGCGCTATCTCACGGGCCGGAAGCCCGGCGAACCGCCGCCGACCCTGTTCGAGTACCTGCCCGACAACGCCCTCGTCTTCACCGACGAGAGCCACGTCACCGTGCCGCAGATCGGCGGCATGTATCGGGGCGACTTCCGCCGGAAGGCCACGCTCGCCGAGTACGGCTTCCGCCTGCCCTCCTGCCTCGATAACCGCCCGCTCCGCTTCGAGGAATGGGACGCGATGCGGCCGCAGTCGGTCCATGTCTCGGCGACGCCGGGCAAGTGGGAGATGGAGCAGACCGGCGGCGTCTTCGCAGAGCAGGTCATCCGGCCGACCGGCCTCGTCGATCCGGTGATCGAGGTGCGCCCGGCTCGCTCCCAGGTCGACGACCTGCTCGGCGAGGTTCGGGATGTGGCGCAGGCCGGCTACCGCACGCTGGTGACGACGCTCACCAAGCGCATGGCCGAGGACCTCACCGAATACCTCCACGAGAACGGGGTGCGGGTGCGCTACATGCACTCGGATATCGACACGCTGGAGCGCATCGAGATCATCCGCGACCTCCGGCTCGGCGCCTTCGACGTGCTGATCGGCATCAACCTGCTGCGCGAGGGCCTCGACATTCCGGAATGCGCCCTGGTCGCGATCCTCGACGCCGACAAGGAAGGCTTCCTCCGCTCGGAGACCTCGCTGGTCCAGACCATCGGCCGCGCCGCCCGCAACGCCGAGGCGCGCTGCATCCTCTATGCCGACTCGGTCACCGGCTCGATGGAGCGGGCCATGGCCGAGACCGAGCGCAGGCGTCAGAAGCAGCTTGCCTACAATGCCGAGCACGGCATCACGCCGCAGAGCGTGAAGCGCGGCATCGCCGACATCCTCAACAGCGTGTTCGAGCGTGACCACGTCCAGGTGGATACCGGCCTCGCCAAGGACGCGATCACCGTCGGCCACAATCTCAAGGCGGTGATGGCGGATCTTGAGAAGCGCATGCGCGCGGCCGCCGCCGATCTCGACTTCGAGGAGGCTGCCCGCCTGCGCGACGAGCTGAAGCGTCTCCAGGCCACCGAGCTCCTGGTTTCCGACGACCCGATGGCGCGCCAGGGCGAGATCGAGCGCGAGGCCGGCAAGTATGGCCGCAAGGCCCCCCGTCCGGCAGGCGGCAGCCGCATCGCCAAGCCCGACCTCGACAATATGGGACCGGGCACCGACCGTGAGCTGCCGGTCGGCGCCCCCGTCTGGCAGGAGCGGCCGAAGCCGCGCTCGACGCAAGGGCTGGGTGGCCAGAAGCCGCGCTACAAGGGCGGCGGCGGCCGGCGGTGCGATTAGGTCCGGGTTTTTCGAAAGGGATCATCCCTTTCGTGGGTCCAGGGCAAAGCCCTGGAAGGGCCGGGGCGCTGCCCCGGCACCCCGCCAAAGGGGTTGAACCCCTTTGCGATCCCGCTACGGGCGTGTGGCCGTCTCCAGGGCCGCGCTCTTGCCGGGCCCGACACCGGCCAGGGCGTCGAGCATCGCGCCCGTGGTCAGGATCTGCGGCAGCACCTTCGGCTCGCTGCCGGCGTAGAGCAGGTAGAGCGGGACGCCGCCGCGGCCGTGGCGCTCGAGGAGGCGGGTGATCTCCGGGTTCTGGTTGGTCCAGTCCCCCTTGAGATAGGTGACGCCGTGCGCCCGCATGGCCGCGCGCACCGGCTCCGTCGCCAGCACCGCGCGCTCGTTGACCTGACAGGTGATGCACCACGCCGCCGTCATGTTGATGAAGACTGGCTTGCCCGCGGCGAGCAGCCCGTCGAGGCGGGCCTGCGCGAAGGGCTCGATGCCCTCGGCCAGGGCCTGGGCGCCCGGCGTCGCGCGGTCGCGCTCCAGGGTGAAGCCGATCGCGGCCGCCGCGATCACGGCGAGCACCGCGAGGCCCTGCGCCACCTGCGCGCCGAGTCGGGTGCCGGCCCGGCCGCGCTCCCAGGCCCAGGCGGCGAAGCCGATCAGGACGAGGCCGAGCAGGGCGGCGAGGAGGCCCTGCGGCCCGACCTGCTGCGCCAGCACCCAGACGAGCCAGGCCACGGTGGCATAGACCGGGAAGGCGAGCGCCTGTTTCAGCACCTCCATCCAGGCGCCCGGGCGCGGCAGCAGGCGCAGCGCCCCCGGCCACAGGGTGAGGGCGAGGAACGGCAGGGCGAGGCCGAGGCCGAGGCTCGCGAAGATGGCGAGTGCCGCTGGCACCGACTGGGTCAGGGCGAAGCCGATCGCGGTGCCCATGAAGGGCGCGGTGCAGGGCGTCGCCACCACGGTGGCCAGCACGCCGGTGAAGAAGGAGCCCTCCAGGCCGGCCCGCCGGGTCAGCCCGTCGCCGATCCCGGCGAGGCGCCCGCCGAGATGGACGGCGCCGGACAGGCTGAGGCCCATGGCGAAGAGCAGGTAGGCGAGGCCCGCCACCACCAGCGGCGACTGGAGCTGGAAACCCCAGCCGAGCCCGGCCCCGCCGCTTTTCAGGGCGATCAGCAGCCCGGCGAGCGCCAGGAAGCTCGCCAGCACGCCCGCGGTGTAGGCGAGGCCGTGCATGCGCACGCGGGCCCCGCTCTCGCCGGAATGGCGCACCAGCCCCAGCACCTTGATCGACAGGACCGGGAAGACGCAGGGCATCAGGTTCAGCACGAGGCCGCCCAGCAGCGCCAGGAAGGCTGCGCCGAGGAGCGTCGGCGTGTCGCCGGGTGCGGCGGCGGCGGGCGTCGGCTCCGTCGCGGGGATCTGGCCCGCCGCCGGCGGCGCCGTCTCGTCGCCGATGGCGAAGGCCTGCCGCACCGTGCCGGATCCGGTCTCCTCGCTGATGGTCAGGACGCCGGGCAGGCTCCTAGGCGCGGGCTCCTTCGGGCTCGCGCGCCGGAGCGCGAGGTGCAGCCCGACGCCGTCGATGCGCAGGACCTGCTCCGCCGCGTTCTCGATCGCGGTCTCCGAATAGGGGAAGAAGGCCGCCGCGCGGATGGTCTCGGGCTTGAGGCCCGGGGCATCGAGGTTGAGCACGAGGTCGTCGCCCTCGCTCGACAGGCGCGCGGGCCAGGGCGCGGCAATGGGAATCGCCGCCCGGGCCCGCTCGAACAGGGCGCGGTTCCGCGGGTCGGCGCCGCCGGGTCCGATGGGCAGGGTCAGGGCGAGCTCCGCCGAGCCCGGCACGCATTCCGTCTCGCAGACGAGATAACTCAGCTTCGCCGTGAGCCGCGCCGGCACCGCCGGATCGAGGCTCGGCGGCGGCGTGATCTGCGCCAGGAGCACGGCCTCGCCCGCGTAGCCGAAATTCATCAGGGTCGCGACCGGGATGCGCTCGGGCGCCGGCCAGCGCAGCGGGCCGGCCGAGAAGCCGGCGGGCAGGGTCCAGGTCACCTCCGGCGGCAGGCCCGAATCGCCGGGATTGCGCCAGTAGACGTGCCAGCCCGGCTTCATCACCATGCGCACGGCGACGGTGAAGGGCTCGGCGCCCTGGACGCTCGCCGGCTCGGCGACGAGGCTCGCCTTCACCAGATCGGGCGGCGCGCGCAAGGATTGCGCGGCGGCGGGGCCGAGACCGAGGGCGAGGAGCAGGAGGGCGAGGAAGCGCAGCATCGCCGCTTCCCATAGCACATTCGTGGGCCCGCCCTCGTGGGAAGCCGGCCGCGGCGGAATCGCCCGGGCTATCCGTCAGGCGGTCGGTGCGAGCGGGGCGGTCGCCCGGTCGAGCCAGGCGCTGGCCTCGGTGTCGAGCGCAGGGCTCAGGGTCTCGCGCACGCGGGCATGGTAGGCGTCGATCCAGGCGATCTCGGCCGGATCGAGCAGCCGCACATCGATCAGCCGCGCGTCGTACGGCGCCAGCGTCAGGGTCTCGAAGCCGAGCATCGTCCGCTCACCGCCGTCGATGGCGCGCGGCTCGACGAGGACGAGGTTCTCGATTCGGATGCCGTAGGCTCCGGTCTTGTAGTAGCCGGGCTCGTTCGAGAGGATCATGCCCGGTTCCAGCGCCACCGTGCCGGTCTTGGCGATGCGCTGCGGGCCCTCGTGCACCGAGAGGAAGCTGCCGACCCCGTGGCCGGTGCCGTGGTCGAAATCGAGCCCGGCCTGCCAGAGCGGGAGCCGCGCGAAAGAATCGATCTGAGCCCCGGTCGTCCCCTTGGGGAAGACCGCGCGGGCAATCGCCACATGGCCCTTGAGCACCCGGGTGAAGCGGTCGCGCATCTCTGGCGTCGGCTCGCCGACCGCGACGGTGCGGGTGATGTCGGTGGTGCCGTCGCGGTACTGTGCGCCCGAGTCGATCAGGAACAGCTCGCCCGGCCGGACGGCGCGGTCGCTCGCCCGCGTCACCCTGTAATGGACGATGGCGCCGTTCGGCCCGGACCCGGAGATGGTCGGGAAGGAGATGTCGCGCAGCTCTCCACCCGCGGCCCGGAAGCCCTCCAGCGCCTCCACCGCCGCGATCTCGGTGAGGCCTTCCGCCGCCCGTCCATCGAGCCAAGCGAGGAAGCGCACGAAAGCGGCGCCGTCGCGCCGGTGCGCCGCCCGGCTGCCAGCGATCTCGACCGCGTTCTTCACGGCCTTCATCGCCGTGACGGGATCGCGCCCGACATCGGCCGTGCCGCCGGCCGCCTCGATCCGGCTCTTCAGCGCCTCCGCCGCCGTCGCGCCGTCGAGGCGCACGCGCGTGCCCGACAGGCCCTGCAGCGCGTCCTCGAAGCCCGCCCGCGGCGCGATCTCGGCGAGGCCGGCCAGCGCCTCCGAAACCTCCGCCGGCACGGACGGCGAGCCGAGGAAGAGACGCGCCACGCCCTCGCGCGGCACCAGCGCGTAGCCGAGGGCGAGCGGCGTGTGGCCGATATCGGCGCCGCGCAGGTTGAAGGTCCAGGCCAGGTTGTGGGGGTCCGAGATCACCAGCGCGTCGCAGCGCGCGGTCTCCAATGCGGTCCGGATGCGGGCGAGCTTGTCGGCGGCCGTCTCCCCGGCGAATTCCAGGGCATGGACCTCGACCGGCCCGGCCGGCGGCTTCGGCCGACCGGCCCAGGCGGCGTCCACGGGATTGGCGGGCAGCGCGCGCAGGGACGCGCCTGCCTTCTGCGCGGCGCGCTCCAGCCGCGCCACGCCCTCCGGCGTGTGCAGCCAGGGATCGTAGCCGAGCACCGCATCCGCCTTCAGGTTCTCGGAGACCCAGGCCTCCGCGCTCGTCTGTGCCAGGGGCACCACGGTGAAGACGGCGGTATCGACCTGCTCGGGGGCCTGCAGGGTGTAGCGTCCGTCGACCACCAGGGCGGCGCGGTCCGTCAGCACGATCGCGGTGCCGGCCGATCCGGTGAAGCCGGTCAGCCAGGCGAGGCGCTCGGCATTGGCGGGCACGTATTCGGACTGGTGCTCATCGGCGCGGGGCACCACGAAGCCGTCGACCCCCGCCTCGCGCAGGGCGGCGCGGAGCGCTGCGACCCGCTCAGGGCCCTTGCGGTGGCTCGGATCGTCGAAGGTCTGGAAGCGGGTGCTCTGGCTCATGCCGGCCAGTATGGCGGGGCGGGGCCCGGCCGCAACCAGGATCAGGCGCCTTCCGCCGGGGGATCCGGCGGGCGGCCGGGCGGAAGCCCGTCATAGCCGGCGAGCCAGTCGGCACGTTGCTGCGACGCGGCCGGATAGGGGCAGGCATCCTTCGGCCGGCCCGCCGCCCGCGCCCGCGCGCCCTCCGTGACCGGATCTCGCGTCTGCGGATGATCGCTCAGCGTCGCCATGGTCCGCACCTCCGACACGCATCCCGGACATCCGGGATGCCAAAGGGATCATCCCTCTGGCGCGGTGTCGGGGCGGAGCCCAGACGTGACGGTCCCGGGCTCCGCCCGGACCCGCGACAGGGGTGACCCCTGTCGAAACCCGGATTCAGGCCGCGCGGTTCACGGGCGCGGGGCGGCGCCGCCCCGGCGGAGGACCAGGGTGGCCCAGCCCTCGATCACACCCTTGCGGGCGAGGTGGAAGCCGCGATGGCGGTAGGTCGAGAGCACGCCCGCCACGTCGCGCTCGATCAGGCCGGAGAGGATCAGCACGCCGTTCGGCGCGACCACCGCCGTGAGGGAGGGGGCGAGGCGCTTGAGCGGCCGGGCCAGGATGTTGGCGAACACGATGTCGAAGCGGCGGGGCCGGTCGGCGAGGGCGTGGCGCACGCCCGGTCCCTCGTAGAGCCGCAGATAGGGCCCGAGGCCGTTGAGCCGGGCATTCTCCCGGGCGGTCGTCACGGCCTCGCCGTCGAGATCGCCCGCGATGACCGGGCTGCGCAGCGCCTTGGCCGCTGCGAAGGCGAGGATGCCGGTGCCCGTGCCGACATCGAGGACATGCGCCGGGCGGCGGCGCTTCAACTCGTCCACGAGGGCGCGCAGGCAGCCCAGGGTGGTGCCGTGATGGCCCGTGCCGAAGGCGAGCGCCGCCTCGATCTCGATCGGCAGGTCGTTGGCCCGCACCGCGTCGCGGTCGTGGGCGCCGTGGATGAGGAAACGTCCGGCCCGCACCGGCTTCAGTCCCTCCAGGGAGGCGCGCACCCAGTCCTGCTGCTCGATCGTGCGGAACTCGGCCGTGTCGGCGGCGTCGCCCACCACCGGCCGGATCAGATCGCGGATGAAACCCTCGTCCGGCGCGTCTGCAAAGTAGGCCTCGAGGCGCCACGTGACCCCGTCCTCGGCCTCGAAGGCGGCGACCGCGGTCTCGGTGGGATCGAACATCTCGCCGAGCAGGTCCGTCATCGCGCGGGCCGAGGCCTCGTCGGTCAGCATCCGGAGGATGTGGGTCGGACGGTGCGGGGGCAGGCCTTCGATCATGGCGCGGCGTCTACCATCGGGCGGGCGGGGCCGCCAGCGATCACCGCATCAAGACGTCGACAGGGCAGGCGGTGGCATCTCCCGCGATTCTGCGTCGAGGTCGCGCAAATCTGCGGCAGAAAGTTCGCATCATGGGCCCGACATGGCGCGGAACCGGGCAGGTTGCGCCGCGTTCTCGCTGGCTTCTCCGAGTTGGTTCCACCTTCGAGGCGTGTTCGCGTGACCAAGTCCAGACGATCCGTCCGCCGTGGGCCGGTTGTCCTCAACGACAATGCCAAAGCTCCGGCCGAGCCGCGCCGCGGTGGCTCGATCCTCGTGGAGACGCCCCAGGGCCCCCTGCCCGGCCATCTTCTCGTCCTCCTGAGTCGTCTGCACCGCTCCGAGAGCGCGCGGCCCGTCGAGTCCGATCCCACGAGCCTCTGAGGACTGGGGTCAGGCGTAGGCGTAGAGACCGCCCCGCTGCAGCGCCCGCTGATAGGCGGGGCGGGCATGGATCCGCGCGAGCCAATCGGTGACCCGAGGCCCAGCCCCGGTGCCGCGCGCCGCGAAGGCCTCCAGCGGGAAGCTCATCTGGATGTCGGCGGCCGAGAACGCCGCGCCGCAGAACCAGGGACGATCCGCGAGTTCCGCTTCCCAGTAGGCAGCGTGGCGGCGCAGCTCCGGCTCGACGAAGCCGCCGAGGACGCGGCCGGCCACCGCGCGCACCAGCGGGCGCAGGAGCGTCGGGCTCGCGGGAGCGAGCCGCGAGAAGACGAGCTTCAGCAGGAGGGGCGGCATCGCAGAGCCCTCGGCATAGTGCAGCCAGTAGGTGTAGCGGGCGCGGGCCTCCTCCTCCGCCGGCACGAGGGCGCCGCCGCAGCGCTCGGTGAGATAGCTGACGATCGCCCCCGATTCGGCGACCACCCGGCCGCCATCGGTGATGACCGGCGATTTGCCGAGCGGATGCACCGCCCGCAGCTCCGGCGGAGCCAGCAGCGTCCTCGGATCGCGGGCATAGGCGCGGATCTCGTAGTCGAGGCCAAGCTCCTCAAGGAGCCAGAGCACCCGCTGCGAGCGGCTGTTCTCCAGGTGGTGGACGGTGATCATCGTCTGCTCGTCCGCTGGCCGCCCACCCTCAGGCGCCGTCGAGGAAGGCCCGCATCAGGGTGTGGGCGATCGCCATCGGCGGCGGCGCGAAGAAGCCCTCCGGATGGCGATGCTCCAGCATCTGGATCACCGCCTCGCGGTCGAACCAGCGGGCGTCGGCGAGTTCGGTGGGGTCCGTCACGATGGCCTCGTCCAGGCCCTCTGCGATGCATCCGATCATCAGCGAGGACGGGAAGGGCCAGGGCTGGGAGGCAAGGTAGCGCACCGCGTCGACGCGGATGCGGGTCTCCTCGTAGATCTCGCGGGCCACCCCGGCCTCGATGGTCTCGCCCGGCTCCAGGAAGCCGGCAAGGCAGGAATACATCCCCTCCTTGAAGTGCGGTCCCCGCCCGAGCAGGCAGGTCTCGCCCCGCCGGACCAGCATGATCGCCACCGGATCCGTGCGGGGGAAGTGGTGCGCCTGGCAGTTCGGGCATTCGCGGCGGAAGCCGCCGGCCCTCGGCTCGGTCGGCGTCCCGCAATTGGCGCAGAAGCCGTGGCGCGCGTGCCAGTCGAGCATCGACTTGGCGGTGGCGAGGAGGCCGAGCTCGTGCGGCTCGACCGCCCCCTCGGTGGCGACGGAGCGGAGGTCGAGGATCGTGAAGGGCTCCGCCTCGTAGGGGCCGCCCGCATCCGGGTGCAGGGCGAGCGCGAAGACGGGACGCTCGTCGATATGGCCGAGGAAGATGCGTTGGCGGATCGCGGCACCTTCCGGTGCGACGTCTCCCGCCTCGTGCAGGGCGGTGCCGCCCCGCAGAACCGGGCGGTCCCCGACGAGGAGGACGAGGCGCGCGCCCGGGGCATCCGGTCCCGGTACTGCCGCTTCCGGCTGCTCGGAGGAGTGGCGCAGCAGGCGGCTCTGCGCGAAGCCGAGGGTGGCGGAGGGATCGGGCATCGGCTCAGGCGGCGGCGAACAGGGCGGCGGCGCGCTCGACGAGCTGCGCGCGGGCATGGGGCGGATAGGGGCGTGCCTCGCCCTGACCCCAGACCGGGCCGGGCCAGGCCGGATCCGAGCGGAAGCGCCCGACCACGTGGACGTGGAGCTGGGCGACCACATTGCCGAGCGCCGCGACGTTCACCTTGTCGGGCTTGGCCAGAGCCTGCATCACGCCGACGGCGAGCCGGATCTCCTGGGAGAAAGTCGCGCCATCCTCCGCCGAGAGGTCGGTGAGCTCGCTGACGGCGGGGCGTCGCGGCACGAGGATGAGCCAGGGATAACGGGCGTCGTCCATCAGCAGGACCTGCGCGAGGGGCAGGTCGCCGACCACCACCGTGTCGGCGGCGAGGCGTGGGTCGAGGGCGAAGGCGTCGGTCATGCGGCCAATCTAGCGCGCGGCCGCGCTTCCGTCGCCGGGCATCAGAGCGCCGGCCGCACGCCGAGGCGCCCGACCGCGATGGTGTCGGCGTTGAGGAGGCCCTGTCCGTCCGTGCGGGCGAAGATCACGACGTTGGCGCCCGGCACCAGCAGCGCCCTCTCACCCGGCCCGATCTGCGTCGTCGGCGTGCCGCGCGGCAGCGTGAAGCTCGGCGTCTCGTCGCCGTGGCGCAGGCGGACATGGACCGGATCGGTCCCGGTCCGGTCGGCGATCCAGCCGCCCGTCAGCGTGGCACCGGGGCCCGTGTCCCAGGGCTGGCTGCCCGCCTCGAAGCCGCGCTCGGAGGGCGAGTAGAGCGCGATCTCCCGCACCGCCCGCCCCTCGCCCTGCGGCTCGGAGATCACGCTGATGTAGCTCTCCGGCTTGATGTCGCGCACCCGGCTCGGGCTGGCGATGAGGAGCCGGGTCTTCGGGTTCATGTAGGCCGTGACCGTTCCGCCATCGTAGCGGCGCACCACCAGGGTGTCGTCTGTGCGCATCTCCACCGTTCCGCGTATCCGGCTGAGCCCGTTGACGGCGCCGGCCGAGCCGGAGAGGGCGAGGGCCGCTGCAAGGGCGGCCAGGGCGGTTCCGATCGCGGTTCTGAACACGTTCGAACTCCTAGAGCGCTCTCCTCCGAAGTGGATGCCGGTTCGGCGTAAGAGAGCGCGTCACAACAAGGGCTTCGAGCCGTGTCCCGTCGCAACGCGATCAAGCGCGGCTCTAGCGAGTCCTGGATTGGCGCTGCCGCAACGTCACCGGACGGCCGAGGTTCCTGCGCCGCTGTGCCGCGGCCGGTCAGTGCGCCATCAGGACCGGCAGGTCGGCATGGGTCAGGAGATGACTCGTCGGGCCGCCGAAGATCATCTGGCGCAGGCGGCTCTGGGTATAGGCGCCCTTGATCAGGAGATCGCAGCCGAACTCCTTCGCCTCGGTGAGGTAGGTCTCGCCGGGCGTGCGGCGCCCGGCCGGCATCGCCTTGAACTCCGCAGCGATCCCCTCGCAAGCCAGGGCCCGGGCGAGGTCCTCGGCGCTCGGGCCCGGCACGGTGCCGCCCTCGACGCTCAGAACCAGGGTGCGTTTGGCCGAACGCAGGAAGGGCATCGCGAAGGCCACCGCCCGCGCGGTTTCGGTGGAGCCGTTCCAGGCGATCACGATCGCATCCCCCAGGCCGGTCGGGACGGTCGGGGGCGCGAGCAGGATCGGACGCCCGCCCTCGAAGAGCGCGGTCTCGAAGGTCGCCATGCTGGGGGCGCCGTCCGTAGAGCCGGGCCGCCCGACGACGGTCGCCGAGAACAGGCGGGCATATTGCCCGAGGAAGCTGTCGCCCGCCGGGACGTCCTGGCGCCAGCGGTAGCGCGGACCGGCATCTGGAACCTTCTCCGGCATGCACAGGCCATCGCGGGCGTGGCGCGGAATGCCGGCCCCGTCCATGAAGGCGATGAAGCGGCCACCTGCCTCCTCGGCCTCGGCCCGGTCGGCCTCCTCGTCGCGCAGCCAGGTCATGCCGCCGACCATGTCGACGGGCACGTATTCGGCTAGGGCGGGCCGCAGGGACACGCCCTCGATCAGGCTGCCGAAGCGCTGCGCCACGAGGCGCGTCGTCTCGAAGACGGAGGGCAGCGCGTCGTGCAGCGTCACGGGAACGAGCAGGGTCTTCATCGCCGGATCCTCTCTGGGGGCATGGGCCGAGGGCCGCATGCCGGGTCTTCGGCGGGGAGGCTAATGCGCGCCGCGCCGCCGGGAAATCGCCTGCGGCGGATGGCTCACACGGTTTTCGCGTGTCCGGCCGCTCCGCCGCGGTCGAGCAGGCGCCGCAGGCGGCGGGTGAGCGGCCGCTCGACCAGGCGGTAGGTCAGGAGCGCTGCGGCGACGCTGCCGGCAAGCATCAGGGTGCCGACGCCGAGCGCGCCCAGCGTCGGCGCTCCTCCGAGCCGCGCGACGGCCTCGCGCATGGCGCGCAGGGCGAAGGGATGGACCAGATAGAGGGCGTAGGAGGCGTCTCCCAGGCGGACCAGAGGAGAAATCAGGGGGCGAACCAGGCGATGCATGGAGGGCGTCCCGCCGCTGCGGCCGAGAGTAGCGGCTGCCACCAGCATTGCGGCCGGCAGGCCCGCCAGGAGCGGGCGGGCGAAGCCGGAGGGCTCGCCCGTCCCGAAGACGGCGAGGCCGGCGGTGCCGGCAAGCGCCAGGGCGAGGCGCGGCGCTGCGGCGAGGCGGATGCCGCCGCCATGGACGAGCCCAAGCGTGGCGCCGAACAGGAACTCCGTCACGATCGGGTCCGACCAGAAGGCCAGTGGCGTCGGCAGCGGGCGGAGCGCGGCGCCCGCCGTGACCAGCACGGCGAAGAGGGCGGCCGTGAATGCCACCGTCCAGGCACGGCCGGCGCCAAGGCCGAACGCGAAGACGGCGTAGAAGAACATCTCGTAGTTGAGCGTCCAGCCGAGACCGTAGAGCGGCAGCACGCTCCCGTCGGCCCGCGCCGCCGGCCAGAACAGGAAGGAGGCTGCCACATAGGCGGGGTTCGTGGCGGCCCCGGCATCGCCGAGCGCCCGCGGCGCGGCGAGCGCCACTCCGAGGAAGAGCAGCGTGACGAGCCAGTAGAGCGGCACCACCCGGGCGATGCGATGGGCGAGGAAGCGGGCGCGGCCGCCAGGGCGGTCGTAATCCGGCCCGGTCGCGTGGACCATGATGAAGCCGGAGATCACGAAGAAAACGTCGACGCCGGCCCACCAGGGCAACGGGGCCGCCCCCGTGCCGCCCAGGGCCAGCGCGCCAAGCTCGTGCCGCAGGTGATGGACGACAACCATGAGGGCGGCGACCGCTCTCAGGACTTGGAGGAGGTTGAGCCTCAGAGAAGCGTCCTGCCGCGCGGCGGGCCGAAGCGTGGCAGTATTGGTCCGAGAAAAGCCCACAGCCTGTTCAGATTCCCAGGAACCAAGATCCGCAACCCTCGTTTACGGCGTGAAGCGAGACCGGAATTCCGGCCGGTTCCAGCCGCTCTGGCGCTTGCGCCGAGCAGCCAACAGCGCTGCACATCTTCATTTGAGGTACGGAATGTTCAAGAAATACGCTGCCGTGTCCGCGCTCATGGTCGCGGTGTCCACGCCCGCCATGGCACAGGGCATGATGGATTACCGGCTGCAGGCCCTGCAGGCCAATGCCTTCGAGATCCAGTCGAGCCAGATCGCCCTGTCGAAGTCGCGCAACCCCAAGATCCGGACCTTTGCCCGCGAAGCGATCCGCGACCATCGCGCGGCCAATGCCGCCCTCGTCGGCAGTGACGGCCCGATGGCCATGGGCGGCCCGGCTGACCTGATCGGCGCGCCGATTGCGGTGGCGGGCGGCGCCGTCGGGGCGGCCACGGGCGCGGCCGCTGGCATCGTCGGCGGTACGCTGAGCGGCGGCCCGGTCGGCGCCGTCGAGGGAGCTGGCGCTGGCGCGGCGCGCGGTGCCGCCGCCGGTAGCCGGATCGGCCGCGGCGACGTGGATGCCACCGCCGGGACCGTCGTGGAGCCGAACCCCGAGCAGCAGGCCATGCTCGCCGAGCTGTCGGCGGCTCCGGCCGGCGCGCAGTTCGACCGCCTCTACGTGAGCCAGCAGCTCAAGGCGCATCAGATGGCGATCGGCATGACCCAGGCCTATGCCCAGACCGGCCCGAACCCGGCGCTGCGCACCTACGCGCAGCAGGCGCTGCCGGTCTACCAGATGCATTACGAGCAGGCGCAGCGCCTGCCCGGCGCCCGCAGCATGTGAGGATGCGGCCCCCGGCTCCGGCCGGGGGCTCACGCGATCGATTGGGGCGGCGAGCCGAAGGGCTCGCCGCCTTTCGCATGTCCGGCTCAGGCGCACGTGATGGTGGCGGAGGGACGGATCGGGCCGCCCTCCTGGTCGACGGCGGGGACGAAGTCGCCGGTCTGCGGGTCGCGCACCAGCAACTGGCCGCTCGCGACGCCGAAATGGGCGCCGTGGAGCTGGAGCGTGCCGCTCTCGACCCGCTCCTTGATGAAGGGGAAGGTCAGGAGGTTCTCGATGCTCTGGCTCACCATCGCGTGTTCCAGGCGCGTGAGATAATCCTCGGCCGAGGAATCGCCGGCCTTGGCCTCGGCGGGGGCGACGAGGGACACCCACTTACCGATGAAGTTGCCCGGCGAGAGCGGCTTGGCCTTGTTGGCATAGGCCTTGATGCCGCCGCAGGTGGCGTGGCCGAGCACCACGATGTGCTTCACCTCCAGCGACTGCACGGCGAATTCGATCGCCGCCGAGGTGCCGTGATAGTCGCCGCCCGTCTCGTAGACGGGCACGATGTTGGCGACGTTGCGGATCACGAAGAGTTCGCCGGGTCCCGCATCGAAGATCGCCTCGGGCGCGACGCGGCTGTCGCAGCAGCCGATCACCAGCACCTCCGGGCTCTGGCTGGTGGCGAGCTGCTTGAAGCGGCGGCTCTCCTGCGGGAACCGGTCCGAGAGGAAGGCACGGTAACCATCGGTCAGGGTCTGTGGGAACATGCGGTCTCCTGCGGCGTCTGGCGGACGGCGTTCGGTGGCGGACGGTTCAGGCGTCGCGCCAGGTCAGGCGGACGGGCTCGGTGGGAACGCTGTCCTCGACCACCGCCCGCGCCAGCTCGCCAAGTCCTGCCGGCTCGATGTGTTCCTCGGTCGTGCACAATTCGTTGATGGGCCACCAATGGGTGCCGAGCACGGGATTATCCTCGGTCTCGGCGAGCAGGCTGGTATCGACCTGGTCGTCGGGCAGGCGCACCAGGAAATAGCGCTCGCGCGCGTCGCGCGACTGCTTGAACAGGTGGAAGGGACCGTCGCAGGCGGCGATCTGCGGACCGATCTCGGTCTCGCGGCCGATCTCCTCCCGCAACTCGCGGCGGCAGGCCTCGACATGATCCTCGCCGGGCTCCAGCCCGCCGCCGGGCATGAACCAGAAGGTCTTGGGGCGTCCGTCCGGCCCCCTGGCGTGGACCGACTCGTAGCGGATCAGCAGGAGGCGGTCCTGCGGATCGAAGACGAGTGCGCGGGCGATGTGCCGGATGGGAAGCGCGGAATCGGTCATGGTCACCGGGTTAGCAGGATTTTGCGGCGGCCTCCCGTGAATTCGGGTTTGCGCCGGGACAAGGAGAATTTGGGGCCGCCGGCCCGCCTTGTCTCCGCTCATCGCTGCCTGTATCGGCCGATCGGTCCAAGGATCTGGGGAGAGGGTGCCATGACCGAGATCCGCCCGCGCCGCAGCGTGCTCTCCATGCCGGGCTCGAACGCCCGCGCCCTCGAGAAGGCGCGCGGCCTGCCCTGCGACGTGGTGATGATCGACCTCGAGGACGCGGTGGCGCCGGAGGCGAAGGCGGAGGCCCGCGCCTCGGTCGCCGCTGCGGTCGCCGCCAGGGGCTTCGGCCGGCGCGAGGTGGTGGTGCGCATCAATCCCCTCGACGGCGATCACGGCGAGGACGACCTCGCCGCGCTCGCCCCCGCCGGTCCCGACGCGATCCTGGTGCCGAAGGTGACCGGGGCCGAGGCGCTCGTGGCGGTGGGCTCGCGCCTGCGCCGGCTGAAGGCGCTCCCCCAGACCCGGATCTGGGCGATGATCGAGAGCCCGGTCGCCATCCTGAACCTCGCCGACATCGCGAGCGCGGCCCGCGACGTGGACGTGCGCCTCGCCTGTCTCGTGGTCGGCCCGAACGACCTCCTGAAGGCGGGCCGCCTGCGGCCCGTGCCGGGCCGGGCGGCGCTGATGCCCTGGCTGATGAGCGCGGTCGCCGCGGCCCGGGCCTACGAGATCGACGTGATCGACGGCATCTACAACGCCTTCACGGATGCGGACGGGTTCGCGGCCGAGTGCGCGCAGGGCCGCGATTGCGGCTTCGACGGCAAGATGCTGATCCATCCGAGCCAGATCGCGCCCGCCAACGCCGCCTTCGGCCCGGCGCCCGCGGAGGTCGCCGAGGCGGAGGCCCTGATCGCCGCCTTCTCCGAGCCGGAGAATCGCGGGCGCGGCGCCATCCCCTTCCGGGGCCGGATGGTCGAGCGCCTGCATGCCGAGGAGGCCCGGCGGGTGCTCGCGCTCGCCGAGGCCATCGCGCAGCTCCAGGCGTGAGCGCGGATCGCTCCGGGTCCGACCTGCCCGAGGTGGCGGTCCGGATCCTCGATCCGCGGCTCGCCGGCTGGGGCTTCCCGCGTTGGGGCTCCGAGGCCGCCGCCGGCCTCGACCTGCATGCCTGCCTCGACGCGCCGCTCTCGCTCGACCCGCAGGGACCGCCCGCCCTGATCCCGGCCGGGTGCAGCCTGATGATCGGCGATCCCGCCTGGTGCGGCCTCGTCTTCCCGCGCTCCGGCCTCGGCCATCGCGAGGGGCTCGTCCTCGGCAACGGGACGGGCGTGATCGACGCCGATTACGAGGGTCCGCTCCTGATCTCGGCCTGGAACCGCAACCCGGTCCCGGGCGCGCCGATCGTGATCGAGCCGGGCGCGCGCATCGCGCAGATCGTGTTCACGCGCGTCGCCCGTCCGCGCCTCAGGCTGGTCGAGGCCGCTCCGGGCTCGGCCCGCGGCACTGCCGGCTTCGGATCGAGCGGTATCTGAGGTCAGGGATCCCAAAGGGGTCACCCCTTTGGTGGGGTCTCGGGGCGAAGCCTTGAGGTTTTCCAGGGCTCTGCCCTGGACCCGCCAAAGGCCTGAGGCCTTTGGATACCCGGATCCGGCGGCGGTCCCTGCCCTATTCCGCCGCATGGCGCGGCTCCTCCTCGGGCAGGCCGAAACGGTCGATGCAGGCTTCGAGGCGCAGGGCCGCGTTGATCAGCGCCATGTGCGAGAAGCCCTGGGGAACGTTGCCGCGCTGCTCGCCCGTGGCGGCATCGATCTCCTCCGCGAACAGGCCGAGGTCGTTGCCCCGCCCGATCAGCCGCTCGAACACCGCCCTGGCCTCGCGGGTGCGGCCGGCCAGCGCGAGGCAGCCGACGCGCCAGAAGGCGCACGGGGTGAAGGTGGCTTCCTCGCCCCGCAACCCGTCCGGGGCGCGGTAGCGGTAGATCAGGTCGCCCGCGCCCAGCTCCGTCTCGATGGTGGCGAGGGTCGCCAGCATGCGCGGGTCGTTCGCGTCGATCGCGCCGAACAGCACCGCGCGCAGCACCGCCGCGTCGAGATCGTCGGAGCCGTAGGCCCCGACGAAGGCCTTGCGCTCCGGGTTCCAGCAGGTCTCCAGATACTCCGTGCGGAGCGCGGCGGCCGCCTGCTCCCAGCCCGCGATCGTCTCCGGCGAGACCCCGTCGATGCGGCGGCCGATGCGGGCTGCATCGGTGAGCGCCACCCAGATCATCGCCTTGCTGTGGAGCTGGTGGCGCGGCTGCGTGCGCAGCTCCCAGATGCCGTGGTCGGGCTGGTCGCGGGCGGCGAGCGCCCGGCGGGTGAGGTTGTCGAGCACCTCGGGCAGGCGGTCGTTGACCTTCTCGGGCGGGTCGTAATCCACCGCCTCCAGGAAGACGGCGATGGCGCGGATCAGCTCGCCGAAAATGTCGTGCTGGTCCTGCTGCTCGGCGGCGTTGCCGATGAGGACCGGCCCGACCCCGTTCCAGCCGGCGAGGTGGTCGAGCGCCTCCTCGGGCGGCATCGGCCCCGCGATGCCGTAGAGCAGCTTGGTGTCCCGGCCGAAGCTGCCGTCCGCCTCGCGCAGGAAGCGCAGGAATTCGGAGGCCTCGCGCACGTAGCCGAGCATCACGAAGGCGGTAACCGTGAAGGTCGCGTCCCGCATCCAGGTGAAGCGGTAATCGTAGTTGCGCTCGCCCGGCACCGCCTCGGGCAGGCCGGCGGTCGCGGCGGCGATGATGGCGCCGGTGGGCGAGTAGGTCAGCAGCTTCAGGCAGAGCGCGGAGCGCAGCACCGTCTCGCGGTAGGGGCCGCGATAGCAGCAGCGCGCGCTCCAGCGCCGCCAGTAATCGATGGTCGACTCGACCCGGGCGCGGGCGGTGGCGAAATCGTCGATGCCGGCGGTGTCGCCGTCCTCGCCATGGGTGAGGACGAGATAGCTGCTCTCGCCGGCGCGCAGGGAGACATGGCTCTCGGCGCCCGCGCCCGCCACGCGCGGCTCGCCCCCGCTCATCCGGATCCGCTGCGCTCCGGCCTCGAACAGCACCCAGTGCTCCTCCTGCACGGGGGTGCAGGCGCAGCGGGCGTAGTCGAAGGTCGGCCGCACGGTGAAGCGGCCGGAGACGCTGCCCGCTTCGCAGGTGAGGAGGCGCAGGAGGCGGCTCTCCCCCTCCCCGTCCGGCCCTTCCTCGGGCTCGGTATTGGGCGGGTTGACCGGCATCAGGTCGAGGAGCACCGCCCGGCCGGTCCGCGTCTCGAAGGTGGTCTCCAGGACGTTGGTCTCAGGAACGTAGCGCCGGCTGGTCCGCTCAAGCCCGTCGAGGTCGATCCGGCAGAAGCCGCCCTTCACGTCGTCGAGGAGCTTCAGGAACAGGGCCGGCGAATCGTGCCGCGGCCAGCACAGCCAGTCGACCGATCCGTCGCGGGCGACGAGCGCGGTGGAATGGGTGTCGCCGATGACGGCATAGTCGCTGATGGGTTTCGACACGGCGCTCGCAGGGGGTGGCGCGGCTCGCACGAGACCCCTTCGCCGGGCCTCCTCGCTCGGGCCGGGACGGCAAGGCGGGCGTGTCGTGCGAGACACTGGGGCTGCGGCGGCAGCTAGCGCGGGGCCCGAGCCGATCGACCGGGCTCGGCGATATGCCACAGGCCGACGCGCCTTCGGCTCCGCGCGTCTTGCTGACGCCGGAGGCTTGGCTGGAGCGGGAGACGCGGGACGCCGCGGAACCCAAACTCATATGCGTACGGATACCGAGTTCCCCGGCGTCCCGCGGACGAGGGGGCCGCGTGTGGCCGGCCTCGTCCGTCTATGCGTCGCGGTCTCTTGCTCACCTGCATCGACCCCGATCGTGGCGGACTGCGTAGCGCCGTTGCCCGGCTCGCCCAGCCTCACCCCGGCAGACTTGAAGCGTCGT